>Ga0307515_10018451_pt1 | contig 12622 bp, 15 predicted proteins | sample 17_EM_MG_FD_194513 | JGI IMG/M metagenome (GOLD analysis project Ga0307515, IMG submission 194513) | Populus trichocarpa ectomycorrhiza microbial communities from riparian zone in the Pacific Northwest, United States - 17_EM | ecosystem: Host-associated > Plants > Roots > Unclassified | place... | reverse complement strand
TGAACATGGACAACCGCAATGCGTGGACGACCTCGGAGAACCCGCACGACCACAACCGCCGCAGCCTCTACGTGTTCGTGCGCCGCAACACGCCGTACCCGCTGCTCGACACCTTCGACTGGGCCAATCCGCAGATCGTGCACCAGCGCCGCGACGTGACCACCACGGCCCCGCAGGCGCTGGCATTGATCAACAGCGACCTGGTGTTCGAATGGTCGAAGGCGCTTGCCGGCCGCGTGATCAAGGAGGCAGGCATCAGCGAGTCGGCGCAGATCGACAGGCTGTACCAGATCCTCTACGCACGCGTGCCGCAGCCGACAGAGAAGGCGCGCCTGCTGGCCTTCCTCAATGCGCAAGAGGCACTCACGCGCAAGCAACTGGCCGATGGCAAGAAGCTCAACACGCCCGAAGGCTTCGGCGTGCAGCCCGAACTCACTGCGCAGATCGATCGGTTCTACAAGACGGTCTACAAGCGCGAGCCTGACCGCTTCGAGAAGGCCGCCCTGGTGAAGTACCTCGACCAGCAGCAGGCCAAGCTGAAAACAAGCTCGGCTGGCAGCGACGACGACGGTGATGACGATGCGCCGGGCGGCGCCAAGGCCGCGGGTGCCGCCAAGGCCAACCCCGCACGTGCTGCTGCCTTCGTCGACCTGGTGCATGCGCTGGCCAACGCCAACGAATTCATCTACCGCTTCTGAACCCTCTTCCTGACCTGACCCAAGGACCATCATCATGAGCAACACATCACGTCGTGATTTCCTCGCCCAGCTCGGCGCCGGTGCGGCGTTCGGCGGGCTGGGCCTCGAATCGGCCTTCGCCTCCGAACTGCTCGACCCCACCGCGCCGCGCGGCCCGCACTTCCCGGCCAAGGCCAAGGCCGTGATCTGGCTGCACATGGCCGGCGCACCCAGCACGCTCGACCTCTTCGACTACAAGCCCGACCTCATCAAGCTCAACGGCACGCCGCTGCCCGACTCCTTCGGCAAGGGCCTGAAGACCGCCACCGACGGCGGCGTGGGCAACCTGCTCGCCACCAAGCGCACCTGGAAGCAACACGGCGAGACCGGTGCGTGGGTGTCCGACTGGCTGCCGAACATTGCCAAGCAGGTCGACGACATCGCCTTCCTCAAGGGCAGCAAGACCGACGGCAGCACGCACGTCATCTCGTCGCTGAAGCTGCACACCGCCGGCCTCGTGCCGGGCCGGCCCGCATTGGGCGCGTGGATCCAGTACGGTCTGGGCTCGGCCAACCCCGACCTGCCGGCCTTCGTGGTGCTGCCCACCGGCGTCGGTGCGGCCGGTGGCGGCCGCGGCCAGGTAATCTGGAGTTCGGGCTTCCTGCCCGCTGCGTACCAGGGCACGGCCTTCCGCAAGGGCGACTCGCCCATCCTGCACCTGGCGCGACCCGACGGCGTGAGCGAGGCCGAGCAGCGCAATACGCTCGATCTGTTGAAGTCTCTGAACGAGCAGCACGCGAGCCGCTACCCGAGCGACACCGAGCTGCAGGCCCGTGCACGCAGCTACAACCTCGCCTACAAGATGCAGACCTCGGCGCCCGAGGCGGTCGACCTCAGCAAGGAGACCGCGGCCACCAAGGCCGCCTACGGCATCGGCGAGAAAGAGACCGACGAGTACGGCACCTCGCTGCTGCGGGCTCGCCGGCTGGTCGAGCGCGGTGTGCGCTTCGTTCACTGCATCTCGGGGGCGCCCGACAACAGCGTGGACAGCTGGGATGCGCACAACAACATCGAGAAGAACCACAGCGTGATGTGCAAGCAGGTCGACAAGCCGGTGGCCGCGCTGTTGGCCGACCTGAAGGCCCGCGGCCTGCTCGACTCGACGCTCGTGGTCTGGGCCTCCGAGTTCGGCCGCACGCCGTATGGCCAGAGCGGCAACGGCCGCGACCACAACCCCTGGGGCTACACCTCGTGGATTGCCGGCGGCGGCATCAAGCCCGGCACCTACGGCGCCACCGACGAGATCGGCCTGCGGGCAGTCAGCGGCATCGTCGACACCTACGACCTGCAGGCCACCATCCTTCACCAGCTGGGGCTCGATCACAAGAAGCTGACCTTCGTTTACCAAGGGCGGGCCGAGAAGGCGACCACCGTCTTCGGCGACGTGGTGAAGGAAATCCTCGCCTGACCTTTCCATGCGACCGAAGACAGCTTTTCTCCTCTCCCAACTGGTCTTGCTGAGCAGCGTCGCGTCCGCGCAATTCGAAATCACCGCCGACGCGATGCGCGACATCGAAGACACGACCAAGAGCCTCGATTCGAACGTGGCGTTGAAGGAAACCAAGAACGCGGTGACCGAAGCCAAGGAGCTGGTGAGCTTCTTTCGTCAGGTGGAGGTGTACTACGCGCAGCAACCCAACGCAGCCGATGCGGTGGGCTACGCGCGCAAGACGCACGAGCTTGCCGCGCAGGCGCTGACGGCCCTTGAGGCGCAGAACTTCGATCAGGCCGGCGATTCGGTGAGTGCACTGACGCGCAGTTGCAAAGCATGCCACGACGTCTACAAGAACAAATGATGAAGCGGTGGTGGGTGATTGCGGCGCTCGTCGCCAGCCCGTGGGCGGGTGCGGCCAGCATGCTCGACTTCGATGTGTGGATGCGCGCCATCGACAAGCGCAGCGTGACCGTGCAAAAGAGCATCACGGCGCAGAACTACGAAGGCGCGAAGGCCGACGCGCGCGAACTCGAGCGCTACTACGCGCTGATGGAAGCGTACTTCGCTGCGCTAGGGCAGGCCGACGACGCAGTGCGTCAGTCGGCCGAGGGCCGCGCGTTGGCCGCCGCCATCCCGGCGGCGCTGGACCGGCAGGACTACGTCGCCGCAACCCAATCCGCCGTGACCCTGGCTCGCGCCTGCAACGACTGCCACGACAACTACAAACCCTTCAAGTGATTGCCTGTCACCTGATCGACATCAGCCAAGGACTGAACCTATGAACACACAACCCTCCCGTGCCCCGCTGTGGCTCGGCCTGCTGCTGGCCGGCACCGCGCTGCCGGCGCTTGCCAGCTTGAAGGAAGGCGATGCCGCGCCCGACTTCAAGGCCGAAGCCTCGCTCGCCGGCAAGGCCTTCAGCTACTCGCTGAAAGACGCCTTGAAGCGCGGCCCGGTGGTGGTGTACTTCTACCCTGCGGCCTTCACTGCCGGCTGCAGCATCCAGGCGCACACCTTCGCCGAGAACGCCGACAAGTTCGCCGCCGCAGGCGCCTCGATCGTGGGCGTGTCGCTCGACAGCATCGCCGGCCTCAACGAGTTCTCGGCCGACCCGCAGTCGTGCGCCGGCAAGATCCCGGTGGCCTCCGATGCCGACGGCAAGATCGCCAGGTCGTTCGACATCTCGGTGGCCGACACACCGGCCGGCCGCAAGAACACGCGCGGCGAAGAGATCACCCACGGCCGCGCCGAGCGCACCACCTTCATCGTCACGCCCGACGGCAAGGTGGCTGCCGCCATCGGCGGCCTCGCGTCCGACCTCAACGTGCACAAGGCGCTCGAAGCCGTGCAGAAGATCGCCTCGGCCAAGAAGCCCTGATTTCCATCGACCCTGAAACTCGCATGAACCACTCCACCCGCTTTCTTTTCGCTTCATCCCTCGTCGCGGCCGTGCTGGTTGCCTCCACCGCGGCGTGGTCCCAGCAATCGCCCAAACCCGAGCAGCTGATCAAGTGGCGCCAGTCGGCCTACCAGGTCATCGGCTGGAACTCGGGCCGCATCAAGGCCTCGCTCGACGGCACCTACAACAAGGACGAGGTGGCCAAGGCGGCCAACACCATCGCCGTGCTCGCCAACACTGGGCTGGGCACGCTGTTCGCGCCGGGCACCGACACCGGCAAGGGCTGGCACGACACCACGGTGAAGCCGGCGCTCTTCACCGAGACCGCGCGCGTCGGCGAGCTGTCCGCCAACTTCAGCAAGGAAGCGAACGAGCTGGCTCGCATTGCACAGGCGGGCGATGCCGCGGCGGTGAAAGAGCAGTTCGGCAAGCTCAACCGCACCTGCAAGGGCTGCCACGACGATTTCCGCAACTCGAACTGAGCCACCATGCACCAACGCATTTCAATCGTCCGCTCCGCCGTGTGCCTGGCGGCGGCGAGCCTCTCGTTCACTTTGCAGGCGCAGACCGCCACAGCGCCTGCGGCCTCGGGCGCGCAGGCGCCCAAGCCGCCGTTCAGCTTCTTCATCACCAGCGAGGGCCTGGGCAAGGGTGCTGACCTCGGTGGCCTGGCCGGTGCCGATGCGCAGTGCCAGAAGCTCGCAACCGCCGCCAACGGCGGGAGCAAGACCTGGCGCGCCTACCTGAGCACGCAGGCCAGTGGCGACCAGCCGGCCGTCAACGCACGCGACCGCATCGGCAACGGCCCCTGGTACAACACCCGCGGTGCCGTGGTCGCGCGCGACATCGCTCACCTGCACGGCGACACGGTAGAGGCCGCACGGCTGGGCAACAACCTGAGCTGGGCCACCGCCTTCACTGAGAAGAACGAGCCGGTCAAACGCGCGGGCGACAAGCCCAACGAGCACGACATCCTCACCGGCTCACAGCCCGACGGGCGTGCCTTCGCCGATGCGGCCGACCGCACCTGCAAGAACTTCAGCAGCAGCGCGAACGAAGGCGCCGCACAGATCGGCCACTTCGACCGCACGGGTGGCGGCAACACCTCATGGAATTCGGCGCACGGCACGCGCGGATGCAGCCAGGCCAGCCTTGTGAGCACCGGCGGCGCAGGCTTGTTCTATTGCTTTGCCGTCGATTGAGGGGGAGTGAGGATCACTGTTGGTGAACAAGTACCTCGGCGATCTGAACCGCATTGAGCGCAGCACCCTTGCGCAGGTTGTCGCCGCTCACAAAGAGCGCAAGTCCGTGCTCGACCGTTGGATCCCGACGAACCCGCCCGACCAGGACAGGGTCGCCGCCCGTCGCCGCCAAGGGGTTGGGCACGTCAGTCACGACGACTCCAGGTGCAGCACGCAAAATCTCCAGCGCGGCATCCGCAGACAGGCTCCTCTCGAAGCCGGCGTTGATCGACAGCGAATGCCCGGTGTACACGGGTACCCGCACGCATGTTCCGGAGACAAGCAAGTCAGGGATATCAAGGATTTTGCGGCTCTCATCCCGAAGTTTGACTTCTTCATCGGTGTAGCCGTCGTCAACGATTCGATAGTTGAAGGGCACCACATTGAACGCGATCGGGACCGGCCATTTCTTGGGCTCGGCAAAATTGACAGCGTCGCCGCGGGTCACCAAGCGCGCAGACTCGGACCCCGCGCTTTGCACTTGGCTTTCCAACTCCTGCACGCCGGCCACTCCGCCGCCCGACACGGCCTGATAGGTGCTGACGACAAGCCGCCTCAGGCCGGCAGCATCGTGCAGTGGCTTGAGGACCGGCATTGCCGCCATGGTCGTGCAATTGGGATTCGCGATGATTCCCTTTGGGATCACTCTGAGCGCGCCGGGGTTGACCTCGGCCACCACCAGCGGGACTTCAGGGTCCATCCGCCATGCGGATGAGTTGTCTATGACGATAGCGCCCGCAGAAGCGACGATCGGCGCCAACTGGCGTGACGTATCTGCCCCCGCCGAGAAGAAGACCACGTCAAGGCCGGAGTAGTCCGCAGTTGCTGCGTCCTCGACGGCGATTTGAGTGTCTCCCCACTGCAAACGCTTGCCGACAGATCGAGAGGAAGCAAACAGACGAAGCGAGCGGACTGGAAATTTTCGCTCGGCGAGGGAAGCTCGCATGAGCTCGCCGACCAATCCTGTCGCACCCACGATTCCCACATGCACCCCTTCAGGGTACGCGCCTGTTCCAGTATTCATTTCATCGACCCATGATGTCGTCATCAAAATAGTGCGAATCACAAGGGCCTGCGCTCCTCACAATTCACCCGAGCGGCAGATCGTAGCGGACCTTCCTCGCCCGTACCGGTCATCAAGCTTCAACGGCACGGAACACGCGCTGCTCCGACCGCACTTGCAAGAACTTCAGCAGCAGCGCGAACGAAGGCGCTGCGCAGATCGGCCACTTCGACCGCGCGGGCGGCGGCAACACCTCATGGAACTCGGCACACGGCACGCGAGGGTGCAGCCAGGCCAACCTGGTGAGCACCGGCGGCGCAGGCTTGTTCTATTGCTTTGCCGTCGATTGAGGGGGAGTGAGGAACGCTCTGAGACGAGGACCGGAAGAGGCCGTCAGTCTTCGCCGCGAAATCCGGAGGCCTGCACGATCGGCCGCCAGAAGAGACGTTCCTCGTCCAGAACCCGGCGCAGATCTTTGCCCGGCAGCCCGGTCGCCCCCAGTCCGGCGCGGCCCAGCACCTCCTTGACCTGAGGCGTCCGCATGGCAGCGATCAGCGCCGACTCGAGCTTGCGGACGACGTCGGGCGGCGTGCCCGTCGGCACATAGGCGCCGTAGGCAGCGTTGGCGTGATCGAAGGACTTGATGCCGGCCTCGTGCAGGGTCGGCACGTCGGGCAGCGCCGCATTTCTCGTCAAGCCCGAGACCGCAAGGATGCGCAGCTTGCCGCTTCGGTGCAGTTCCAGCTGGCTGGCCAGCGCGTCGGTCGACAGCGAGACATGGCCGCCCACCAGATCGGTGGCGAGGGGTGCACCGCCCTTGTACGGGATGGGTGTGAGCGGGAGACCCAACTCGCGCCCCATCCCGAACACGGCGAAATGCAGCGCACCACCGAGTGAGGTCAACCCGACGTTTGCCTGCGCGGGATGGGCACGAGCCCAGGCGATGTAGTCCTGCAAGGATCGATAAGGACGGTCCGCGCCGGTGGAGATGACCGTTGGCACTTCAGCGAGATGCGCCACCGGAATGAAGTCGCGATCGACGTCGTAGTTCAGGCTGCGGTAGGTCATCGGGAAGATGACCAGCGGCGCATTCGATGAAAGCAGCACCGTGCGGCCATTCGGCGCAGAGGTGCGCACATAGTCGATCGAGATCCGTGTGGACGCCCCGGGTTTGTTCTCGACCAGGACCTGCTCCTCGCCACCGGCGCGCAGCTGCTCTGCCACCGCGCGTGCGAGCAGGTCGAGGGCGCCTCCGGGCGGAAAGCCGACGACGATGCGCAACGGGATCGCAGGCTGAGCCGAGACCGGCAGCGCGAACACTGCAAAGAGCGCGAGCAATGCTGCCGCTGCAAGGCGTGGAATGGGTTTGGATGTCATCTCACGCGTCCAGGTTGGGCCAATGATTGAGCAGATCGCAAGCCCGTTCGAACAACGAGCAAGCCTGCAGCAGCTCGGCTTCTCCGCGCAGGCGACCGATCAGTTGCACGCCGACGGGCAGACCGTCGGCACCGAATCCGCAGGGCAAAGTGATGGCCGGGTGGCCGGTCAGGTTGAAAGGCATCGTCCAGGGAAACCAGTTCGGTCGCATCTCGGCGTATGAGCGACCATCGATCTCCAGCGGATCGAACAGGTCTTGTTCGATCGATGGCGCGGTTCGCGACAGCGTCGGCACGGCGATGAAGTCATGCCCGGCGAGCAGACCTTGGACGCGACGGAACAGGCGAGTCCGCTCGAAGTTGGCGCTCTGGTAGTCCACCGCGCTGTAATGACCCGCCAGCTCCAACTGACGAATCAGCGAGGGACTCACCTCGGCCGGGTGCGCTTTAGTCAGGCTCGCGAAACGCGCGCGCCACACCGTGTGGTTGATGGTGCGCCACAGCGGCTCGATGTCCCATCCTTCGGTCGGCATCTCGATCGGCTCGGCACCCAGATCTTGCAGCTTGCCGATGGCGCGCATGAAGCATTCACGAACGTCCGACGCGACGGGACGGCCAGCTGGCGCGAATGCGAACAGCACCCGCTTGCCGCGCAGGCCCGCAATGGATTGCCCAGGGTCGAGATAGTCGGCAGGCCGCACCCCGGCCGACCAGGGATCCGATGGATCCTCACCGGCCATTGCTTGAAGCATCAATGCCGTGTCGGCGACCGTCCTCGAGATCGGCGTGACGTAGGTCAGGTTGCCGATCGCATCGAGCGCCTGCGAATGCGGCACGACGCCGATGCTCTGCTTCAGCCCCACCACGCCGTTGCACGCCGCTGGTATGCGCGTGGAACCTCCACCATCGGTGGCCACGCCGATGGGCGCGATCCCGCTCGCCACTGCGACGGCAGCGCCGCCGCTGGACCCGCCGCTGGTGTGCAGCGGGTTCCATGCGTTCGGCGTTCGCCCGAACAAGGGTGCATCGGTGAGGCACTTGGCACCGAACTCCGACGTCGTCGTCTTGCCGATGAGGATGGCGCCTTGCGCGCGCAGCCGCTTCACCGCAACCGCATCGTGCTCCGGCACGTTCGCCGCGTACAGCTTCGATCCGAGCGTCGTGCGCACGCCGCGCGTGTCGACCAGGTCTTTGCAGGTGTACGGGATGCCGTGCAGCAGACCGAGCGGCTCGCCCCGCATCAGGGCGCTCTCCGCGGCCCGTGCCTCACGCAGGGCTTCGTCGTGGCAGATCGTGATGAAGCAGTTGAGCCGTTCCTGCAAGCGTTCGGCTCGCTGCAGCACCGCTTGCACCACCTCGACGGGTGACAGGTCTCGACGAGCGATCGCTTCGCGCAATCGAGTGGCTGGCAAGAGGCAGAGTTCCTCGTTCATCTCAGTACTGCCCGGCCGTTCCGAAGGAACTGAGCGCCCCCTTGGGGGGTAGCGAACGGAGTGGGCTTGGGGGCTTCATTTCAGATGCTGTGCAACGACGCAACGTAGTGTGGATTCAGATTGACACGCGGACCGCGCAGGGTCAAATACTCGATCGCCATCGACCCATATTCATCTCATATGCCCTACGAGTTCAAGAGCTTGCGGCACTTCGTCGCTGTCGCAGAAGCGGGAAGCGTCGGCAAGGCGGCGCGCCAGTTGCACATGGCGCAGCCACCGCTCTCGGTCCACATCCGCAAGCTTGAGACTCAGGTCGGTGCGGCGCTGTTCCACCGGGAGCCGGGCGGCATGCGCCTCACCGAAGCGGGAAGCGCGCTCTACGTGCGAGCCCGGGAAGCGCTTGCGCTCGCCAACGAGGGATTCGAGTCGGCCCGCGCCATTGCGGGTGGACGTCGCGGCCGCTTGGCGGTCGGCTACATGTTCTCGCTGGGCTACGCCTGGCTTCCGCGGCTTGTTCCCGCGCTGCGCGCGGCGCTTCCGAATGTCGAGCTGCAGTTCGTCGAGATGAGTGTGCTGACCTGCGAGGCACAGATCCTCAGCCACAAGGTGACGATCGGGCTGTGCATGCCGCAGCCCACACACACCGACTTGGCCGCCGCCTTCGTCGGATCGGAACCCCTGTGCCTGGCGATGCCGTCAAATGCGCGACTGTCTCGCTTGAGCGCCGTTCCCGTTGCGCGGCTGCAAGGGGAACGGCTGATCGGTCTTCCGACGTTCAAGGAGGACGCCGACGCTTCCTTGGTGGCGTCACTGTTGCGGCGCCATCAGGTGACCATGCAAGTGGTCGAACGGGTCGAGACCGTGCATGCGGCGATGGCGTTGGTACTCGCGGGAGAGGGCTTGGCGATCGTTCCGGCCTGTGCCGCAGCGGGCGCGCCAACCGGCGTGGTCCTGCGGCCCTTGCAAGACGTTCCTGAGCGTTTTGACGTGGCGGCTTGCTGGCGTCGAGACCTCGCCAGTCCGTTGGTCGATCCGTTCGTTGGCGTGGCGCGGGCGGTGTTCGGATCGGGTGCCAAGTTTTAGTTCCGAATGCCGAAGGCGGCAGATCCTGGCCAACAGTTCAGCGTCAGCGCAGCAGATCAATTGGTCGAAGACGCCCCGGAAGCGGGCAAGCCGAGCCGGCGTGCCGTTCTCTCGATGGCCGAGCCGGCCACCGAGGCGCCGTGTTCGGCCGCGCTGGCTGCCGTCCGCAGGCCACCTTTGGCTGCATTGACGCCGCGCTCGACGCCGCTGGCCGCCGCATGCGCACCGCGCTGCACACCGCTGGCTGCGGCATGCGCGCCGCGCTTGGTCGCGCCTTCGACCTTGGTGGCCACGTTCGACGCTCCGCTCGCGGCCGATTCGACCACGGTGGACTCGGCCGCTGCGGCCAAGCCGGTGGCGGCTCCCATCGCCACACCGATGACGATGACGATATGCGGAAGAAACTTGGGCATCTCAAACTCCAACGTGTACTGCGTTGGACGATGATAGCCGCGGCCTTTTACTTGCGGAACACCACGTCCAAAGACACCTGCACCTCATCGGCTCCGCCGGCCGAGCAGCGCATGCGCTTGATGGCGCTCTGCACGTACTTGTAGTACTCCTTGGGGCCTGACTGCGGCACTGCGTCGACCACCTGCGAGCCTCGCACCTTGATCAGCGCACGCACCGTGCCGACGATGCCCACACGGTCGAAGGCCTCTTCGAGCGTTTGCGCGAGCACGTTCTGGTAGCCGGGGCAGGCGAGGCTGATCTCCTGCTTCACCACGGCCGGCTTGGGCTCGGGCGCGGGGGGCGGTGGTGGCGCGATGACGACCGGCTCTTTCGGCGGCTCGGCCTGCACGGCCTGGATCACCGGCTCGGGTGGCGGCGCTGGTGGCGTGATCTCGGGTGGTGGCACGTAGGCGGGTGGAGGCTGCAGCTTGGGCACCTCCTTGATCTTCTCGACCTTGGGCGGCGGGGGAGGCGGTGGCGGCGGCACCACCTCGGGAATGATGGCCATCTGGATCGGCTTCTTGATGATCTCGACGGCCTCGCGCGCCAGGCCCGAGGCCAATGCCCAGGCGATCAGCACATGCAGTGCCAGCACGACGATCAGGCCCGTGCCTCGCTTGGCGCCGCCCGCGCCGGGCGGTGGCGGCGTCAAGCCGTGGAAAGAGAACGAGCCTTGCGGTGGAAAGACGGCGCTCATGGTGCCCTCACTGTTCGATGAACTGTTCGCTGCCAACCACGCCCATCTTGGTCAGGCCGTTCTGCTTCAGAGCGACCATCACTTCGACGAAGCTGTTGTACTTGGAGAATTTCTCGGGCCGCACATGCACCTCGGGCTGCGTGGCCTGGGCGGCGGCGATCTGCATGTGGGCGTTGAGGTCGTTGCGATCGGTGAGTGGGCTGCCGTTCCAGTAGACGGTGCTGCCGTTGTCGATGTCGATCCTCACGACCTCGGGCTTGGCCTCGCTGGGTGGCGGCGTGCCCACCGGCAGGTTGAGGTTGACCGCGTGCAGCTGGATCGGGATGGTGATGATTAGCATCACCAGCAGCACCAACATCACGTCGATCAACGGCGTGGTGTTGACGTCCATGATCGGTTCGTCGTCGGCACCGCTGGCCGCGGTACTCGTTTGCATGCCCATGGCGTGCTCCTGTGGGGTTCAGCCGCGCGGTGGCGGCTCGGTGATGAAGCCGACCTTGACGATGCCCGCACGCTGGCAGGCGTAGACGATGCGGCCGACCGGCTCGTAGTTGGCCTGCAGGTCGCCGCGGATGTGCACCTCGGGTTGCGGCTCCTGCTTCGCCACCTGCTTGAGCTTGTCGACCAGTGCTTCGGTGCCCTTGACGCGCGCATCGAGCCAGTAGACGGAACCCTGCGCGTCGACGCTGATCACGATGTCCTTCGGTTGCGTCTCGCGGACCTCGTTGCGCTCCTTGGGCAGGTTGACCGGCACCGAGAAGTTCACGACCGGGATGGTGATCAGGAAGATGATCAGCAGCACCAGCATCACGTCGACCAGCGGCGTGGTGTTGATGGACGCGACGACTTCATCGTCCGGTTCGAGCCCCGCGTTGATGGCCATGGGGTGGCTGGCTGTCAGGCCGCTGCGCTCTGCGTCAGCAGCGCGGAATGCAGGTCTTGCCCGAAGGCTCGCACCGAGTCGAGCGCGGCCTTGTTGCGGCGCACGAGCCAGTTGTAGCCCAGCACTGCAGGCACGGCGACGGCGAGGCCGATGGCCGTCATGATCAGCGCCTCGCCCACCGGCCCGGCCACCTTGTCGATGGAGGCCTGCCCTGCGACGCCGATGGCGGTGAGCGCGTGGTAGATGCCCCAGACGGTACCGAACAGGCCGACGAAGGGTGCCGTCGAGCCGACGGTCGCGAGCACGGCCAGGCCGTTCTGCAGGGAGGCCTGGATGCGCTCGGTGGCGCGCTGGATGCCCAGCGTGACCCAGTCGTTGAGCGCCACATGCTTGAGCAGGCCCTTGTGCTTGCCGGTGGCGACGATGCCGGCTTCGGCGATGTAGCGGTAGGCGCTTTCCTTGCCGAGTGCATCGGTGCCATGGCGCACCGATTCGGCGTCCCAGAAGCTCCTGTGCGCGTCGCGGCTCTGGCGGTTGATCTTCGCCTGCTCGATCAGCTTGGTGATGATCACGTACCAGCTGGCGATGCTCATCAAAGCCAGCAAGAGGAGAACGCCCTTGGCGACGAAATCGCTCTGCGTCCACAGCGCACCGAGGCCGTAGGGGCTGTCGCTGGCTGCAGAGCCGGGTTGTGCGTGGGCCACCGCGGCCCAGGCCAGCGTTGCGACACCGCCAGCGGCGCGCGCAAGAAATCGTAGAGAGCTCATCGAAGATCCTGTGGAGGGAGTTGGACGCACACGGCGTGGTGAAGTCGGAGCGCAGTGTGGCCACGCATCACCGCAGCGTGAAGAAAGACTTTTGCAGATGGATATGCGGTGCCGC
>Ga0307515_10018450_pt1 | contig 12623 bp, 10 predicted proteins | sample 17_EM_MG_FD_194513 | JGI IMG/M metagenome (GOLD analysis project Ga0307515, IMG submission 194513) | Populus trichocarpa ectomycorrhiza microbial communities from riparian zone in the Pacific Northwest, United States - 17_EM | ecosystem: Host-associated > Plants > Roots > Unclassified | place... | reverse complement strand
TGTTGCGTTTTAAAGCAGTTAAAGCAAGAGAAGTAAGGTTGCGAATATTATCATCGAGGTTAAATCCAACAATTGCGGAATTGGGATTGTATAAATCAAAATAATAAATAATCAGATTGAATACCTTTTTTTAGCCCGCTGATATTGCAGATTTCGCAGATTTTAAGGAAATTTTATCTGCGGCTATCTTTTAAATCTGCGGGAGCATTTTTTAAATTATATGAATAAATTAAAAATAATCATAGTTCTATATTTATTATTCGCCATCAAGGCGGATGCGCAAATCTTGAAGCAAAAATTAACTACCAATTGGGTTTTTCAAGAACAAGATGATGCTAAATGGTATCCTGCAAAAGTGCCTGGTGAGGTTCATGTAGATTTAATGAACAACAAGTTAATACCAGATCCATTTTATCGTGCTAACGAAAAAAAAGTACAATGGATAGAAAAGGAAAATTGGGACTATAAAACAACTTTTGATGTTTCAAATCAAGCTATGGTTTCCAATCATATCAACTTGGTTTTTGATGGATTAGATACTTACGCCGATGTTTTCCTAAATGGAAAGTCGATTTTAAAAGTAGATAATATGTTCAGGCAATGGACTGTTGATGTTAAATCTACCATTAAAGCCAAGGGAAACAAATTAGTAATTAGATTTTATTCCGCTCAAAACAAAGTAGATGCCATTGCAAAGGCAGATTTACCTTATTTTATTCCAGATAATCCTAGAGCTTATATACGCAAGGCACAGTTTCATTTTGGCTGGGATTGGGGCCCTAAGTTAACAGGAGTTGGCATTTGGAAAGAAGTAAGATTAGAAAGTTACAACACCAAACCGACTGAAAAACCTTTTATAGCACCCATAAATGTAGAGTTGGTGCAACAGCCTGATAAAGATGGTAAATCATTCTATTTTAAGGTTAATGGAAAACCTGTTTATATGAAGGGGGCAAACTACATTCCATCTGATGCATTTGTAACTAGAATGACTAAAAATGATTATCACAAAATGTTGATGATGGCAAAAGATGCCAATATGAATATGTTGCGAGTTTGGGGTGGTGGAATTTACGAAGCTGATGAATTTTATGATTTGTGCGATTCATTAGGGATTTACGTTTGGCAAGATTTTATGTTTGCAGGAACAATGGTGCCAGGAGATAAAGCATTTTTCGATAATGTTAGAGAAGAAGTTAAATATCAAGTTAAGCGATTGAGGCATCATAAAAGCATTGTTTTATGGTGTGGTAACAATGAAATTGATGAAGCTTTTAACCGTTGGGGATGGCAAAATCAATATCGGATTAAACCTAAAGATTCGGTAAAATTATGGGATGATTATACTCGGCTATTTAGAGACAGCATCCCCAAATGGGTAAAAGAAGTTGATGGTAGTAGACCTTACATCAGCACTTCGCCAAAATATGGATGGGGTGTGAAAAATAGCTTTACTGAAGGCGATAGTCACTATTGGGGTGTTTGGTGGGGCAATGAAGATTTTGAAGCTTTCGAAAATAAAACAGGAAGATTTGTGAGTGAGTACGGAATGCAGGCTATGCCTAATTATTCGAGCATTTTAGCTTACACACAACCACAGGATAGGTATTTGTTCTCCAAAGTTTTAAACGACCATCAAAAGGCGGGGAATGGTTTTGCAAAGCTGAATATCTATCTCCAAAATTATATGATTGATTCGGTCAAAATCAATAAACTTTCGGTTGAAGATTATACTTATCTAACGCAATGTGTGCAATATTATGGTTTTAAGAATATGATTTTAATCCACAGAAGTAAAGTGCCGTACAATATGGGAACTTTGCTTTGGCAGTTAAATGATTGTTGGCCAGTGGCAAGTTGGAGCATTACAGATTATTACGATCGTGCTCCAAAAGCAGCTTGGTATGCTGTAAAAGAAGCTTATAGGGATGATGTGAAAATTGAAAGAGATTTAACGAAGCCGAAAGATTTAGAACTAGCTAATCCTAAAATTACTTATCAAATTAAGGGCAATCAGATTATTTTAAAATCTTCAAGTTTTGCTAAATATGTGTTTGTAGATATTACTGGTTACAAAGGAAAACTAAGTGATAATTATTTCGATTTGGAAGCAGGAAAAGAGAAGATGATCACTTTTGATCAAAAAGATTTGAAGGTTAAAAGTGTTGTGATTAGGTTGAAATCGTTTTGGGATGTGGTAAGTAAATAATAGACTACTTTCATAACTGAGGAACAAATGTTAAAGATACCGTCATTGCGAGGCACGAAGCAATCTTACAATGTTAGAAAGACATAGTATAATGCTTTAGGATTGCTTCGTGCCTCGCAATGACGAGAAATAAAAAAGGTTGGTGCTTTAAACACCAACCTTTATATTTTATATTCAATGAGGAGTCTTCGACTACGCTCAGACTGAAAATTCAATTATGCCTGCAAATCCTCCATTATTGTTTTAATCTTTTCTGCTAATTTCTCTTCTGTAGCTTTAAAGTCTTCAGCGCTTTTTAAAGGTGTATTTACGCTGCAATAAAACTTGATTTTAGGTTCTGTACCACTTGGTCTGGCAGAAATAATACTTCCATCAGCAGTAATAAATTGCAACACATCAGATTTTGGAAAACCTAGTTCCTTGCTAGAACCAGCTTTAATATCGGTTTCTTTATTTAATTCGTAATCTTTTAAGGTAACCACTTCAGAGCCACCCAATTTTGCTGGTGGATTATTTCTAAATGTTTCCATCATTGCTTTAATTTCTTCAGCACCAGTTTTACCTTTTTTGGTAATCGATACTAAATCTTCCTTGTACATACCATAAGTAACATACATCTCAATCATCGCTTGGAATAAACTGCTGCCCTTATCTTTATAAAATGCAGTCATCTCTGCTATAAATGCACAAGAAATTACCGCATCCTTATCTCTTACTAAATCGCCAATTAAATAGCCATAACTTTCTTCGCCGCCTGCAATAAAAGTCTTTTTGCCTTCTAGTTGAGTCATTACATTACCAATCCACTTAAATCCTGTTAAGGTGTTAAAATATTCTACACCTTTAGCATCACAAATCGCTTTAATTAAACTTGTGGTTACAATGGTACTAACCACATATTCGTTACCAGTTAATTTTTCTTTTTCTTCCCAAGCAGTTAATAGGTAATTGATTAATAAACTTCCAGTCTGATTTCCATTTAATAAAACGAACTCACCATCATTATTTTTAACAGCAATACCAACACGGTCTGCATCTGGGTCAGTTGCTAAAACTAAATCAGCATCAAGTTCTTCCGCTTTTTTTATGGCTAAACTTAATGCATCTTTTTCTTCAGGATTTGGATAAACAACCGTTGGGAAATTACCGTCTGGTTTGCTTTGTTCTTCAACTATGTTAACGTTTGTAAAGCCAAACTGCGCTAAAGCTTGTGGCACTAAAGTTATTCCAGTTCCATGAATAGGAGAGTAAACAATTTTTAAATCGTGCTCACGAGCAATAGCATCTGGCGAAACCGAAAGTGCAGTAATTTTATCTAAATAACTTTTATCAATTGCTTCTGCAATTAACTCAATGTTACTTTCAACTCGGTCAAATTTAACCTCATCAATACTTTTAATGGCAGCAACTTCATCCATTACCATTTTGTCATCTGGAGAAGTAAACTGGCCACCATCATTACCATAAGCCTTGTAGCCGTTGTATTCTTTTGGATTGTGAGAAGCAGTTAACATCACACCACTTTTGCAACCTAATTCGCGTATAGCAAATGAAAGTTCTGGTGTTGGGCGCAAAGCTGAGAAGAAATAAACTTTAATGTCATTTGCCGAAAAAACGTCGGCAGTTATCTTTGCGAAATAATCAGAATTGTTTCTGCTGTCGTGCGCAATGGCTACACTAATTTTCTCTCCTGGATATTTCTTGTTCAAGTAGTTGGCCAAACCTTGTGTAGCAGTTCCAATAGTATATTTGTTAATGCGGTTAGAACCAGCCCCCATAATTCCACGCAAACCACCAGTTCCAAACTCTAAACTTCTATAAAATGAATCGGTTAATTCAGTAGTCGAATTGCTGTCTAATAATGCCTGAATTGAATTTTTTGTTTCTTGGTCGTAATTGCCATTAAGCCATTCGTTAATCGTTGCTAGGGTGCTTTCTTCTAATTGCATTTTTTAAATTGATTGATGTTGTAATTAATAATACAAAGCAAAATTAAAATTGTTCAAGTCTATTTACGAGAACGATATCAGAATTTTATTTTGTCATTTTGGCGAAAATTAGACCTCTTTTCCTTATTTTCACGCCCCGATACAATAATAAGAAAAATACGCATTCTAAAATTAAAAATGAAGATATTAAAATTTGGTGGAACGTCTGTAGGTAGCCCTGAGCGAATGACAAAACTGTTGGATATCATTAATTCAGCTGAAGAACAAATAGTTGTATTATCAGCGGTGTCTGGTACAACAAACAGTTTAGTAGAAATTTCTTCTAAGTTAATTAAGGAAGAAAAGGATGAGGCTATCAAATTAATTAAGGCGTTAAACCAAAAATATAATGAGTTTGTTATCGAGCTTTTGCCAGAAGGCGATTTTAGAGAGCAAGGTCAAGAAGTAGTAGATTATCATTTTAACTTCTTAGCTTCTTTAGCTAACGATTTATTCACCAATATTGAAGATAAAGTTGTTTTGGCACAGGGTGAATTGTTATCTACCACTTTATATCATATTTATTTAAAGTCGATAGGAGTACCTTCTGTGCTTTTACCTGCTTTAGATTTTATGAAAATTGATGAAGATAATGAGCCCGATATTCCTTTTACAACAGCACATTTAACGCCATTATTAGAGAAATACAAAGGAAATAACTTATTCATTACGCAAGGTTTTATCTGTAGAAATAGCTTTGGAGAAGTTGATAATCTACGCAGAGGGGGAAGTGATTATACTGCGTCATTATTAGGAGCGGCTATTTTAGCAGAAGAAGTTCAAATCTGGACTGACATTGATGGAATGCACAATAACGACCCTAGAATTGTAAAAGGAACTAAGCCAATTTCTCATTTATCTTTTGATGAAGCAGCTGAGTTGGCTTATTTTGGTGCAAAAATCTTGCATCCACAATCTGTTTTTCCAGCACAGAAATATAAGATCCCAGTTCGTTTGTTAAATACAATGGAGCCAAAAGCTTTAGGTACTGTAATTAGTACGGAGAGTGAAAAAGGTAAAATCAAATCTATTGCTGCTAAGGATGGAATTACCGCTATCAAAATCCAATCGAGCAGAATGCTTTTGGCTTATGGTTTCTTGAGAAGGATTTTCGAGATTTTTGAGCGATATAAAACGCCAATCGACATGATTACTACCTCAGAAGTTGCCGTTTCTCTAACTATCGATTTTACAGATAACCTGGATGAAATTGTAAAAGAATTAAATTCATTTGGTAGTGTTGAAATTGATAAAGACCAATCAATTATTTGTGTGGTAGGCGACTTTGGAGCAGAAAAACATGGTTATGCAGCTAAAGTTTTAGATTCGATTAAACATATTCCAGTTAGAATGATTTCTTATGGAGGCAGTGCTTATAATATTTCACTTTTAGTTGGAACAGAAAACAAGGTTGAAGCCTTAAGAAGTTTACACGATAGGATTTTTGAATAATTAAAATCGCTTTCGTAGATATACGTAGATTAGGATAAATAATAAAAGTAGTACAAAGGAAAGTCGAATTCTTCTTTCAAATTCTTTTCTTGTAATGTTACCTCTTCTATAATCGAAATAATTACCGGCATACATGATTGCCAAAAAGACCAAGAATAATATTAATAGAAATTTCAAAGATTATGTTTTCCGATAAAGATATAGCACATTTCTCGAATTTAGAAACCCCATTTTACTATTACGATTTAAATTTGCTTGAACGTACATTAAAAGCTTGTGAAGAAGCTTCAAGTGTTTACAAGTTTCACGTTCATTACGCAATGAAGGCAAATTTTAATCCTTTGGTTTTAAAGAAGATTGAAAAGATTGGTTTTGGCGCCGATTGCGTGAGTGGGGGCGAAGTTAAAAAAGCAATTGAAATTGGTTTTTCTAAAAATAAAGTTGTTTTTGCTGGTGTAGGGAAATCTGATAAAGAAATTAATGATGCGTTGGATAATGACATTTTCTGTTTCAATGTAGAATCTGTTCAGGAGTTACAGGTAATTAATGAACTTGCTGAGGCAAAACAGAAAGTTGCTAAAGTAGCTATTAGGATTAATCCAAATGTTGATGCACATACCCATGCTAACATCACTACTGGTTTAGATGAAAATAAATTTGGGGTAAATTCTTGGGATATGCCTGCTTGTGCAGCTATTTTAAATATTTCTCCAAACCTTGAATTTGTTGGTATTCACTTTCATATTGGTTCTCAAATTACCAATATGGATGTTTATAAGAACCTTTGTATTCGTGTAAATGAGTTCGCTACTTGGTTTGAAGACCATGGCTTTAAAGTAACTATTTTAAATGTTGGTGGTGGCTTGGGAATTGATTATCACAATCCAGAGCAACAAATTCCAGATTTTAAATCTTACTTTAAAATATTCTCAGATTTCTTAGAAGTAAAACCTTATCAGGAAGTTCATTTTGAATTGGGTAGGGCTTTAGTAGGACAAAGCGCATCATTGATTAGCAGAGTTTTATATGTTAAAAATGGCAAGAAGAAAAACTTCATTATTTTAGATGCAGGTATGACAGAATTGATGCGCCCAGCATTATATCAAGCTTATCATAAAATAGAAAACATCAGTCAACTCCAAACTCCAAACTCCCAGCTCACAACTAAATATGATGTAGTTGGTCCCATTTGTGAAAGCACAGATTGTTTTGGTAAGGAAGTAGAATTACCAGAAACTTTTAGAAATGATCTAATTGCAATTAGAAGTACTGGTGCTTATGGCGAAGTAATGGCTTCTCATTACAATTTGAGAGAAAATGTTCAGATTGTTTCTAGTGAGGAAATAATTTAGTAATCGTCATTTCGAAATGAGCTTTTCGCGATTGAGAAAACTGTTTCACTCAGAGATTTCTCGTCGCTTCGCTCTGTCGAAATGACGAATTTTATTTCTTTCTCGATCCGACAAAAACAATCACACCAGCAATTAATACAATTCCACCAACATAAGGAGGCCAATTAACCGATTTCTCTCTATCAGCAGAAACTTGAATTGGACCTGCATCGATTACTTTTTCTTTTTTGGTGTAGGTAAATCCTGTCCATACTAATAATACAATTCCCAGTACAATTAATATGATTCCTAATGTTCTTCCCATAATTTTAGCTTTAGGCTAAGAACATTTGATAATAATAAATGTTTGATTTTAGCTAAAAAGAATAGCCTAAACTTATTTTACTTGAAACTCCTTTGTTTACCCCGGAATTTATTATTCCGTACAGTTTATTAAATTTAAAATAGAAAGCATAGTCGAATGCACCTCCTTTAATGTTTTCATTGTATTGGTTTTTTAGACTTTTATTTAAACCAGGAGTGATGCCATAAAATAATCTAAATGCAAAATGATTATTATAGTTTCTTTTAGAATGCCAAATAATTTCAGTTGCTCCCCCAGTTGTAAAAAAAGTAGTTTTAGCTGAACTAATCACATCCAAATTGTTTGAATCTTTCATTTCCTTCCTGAAATCAGCATAACTTCCACTTTCAAAACTTAAAGCATTTTCCCAGCTCAAAATTCTAAATTCTGCATTTCCTGCATTGTCATAATAGCCAATAGAAGTTCTTAATCCACCACCAAAAATTCCCTTGCCATCAAATGCTGGTATGCTATTTTTCTTACCATATTCACTGTCGTAGCTTGTTTCTCCAGCAAAGCCAAAAGCCCCATAAGCGATATTTAAGTTTTTAGTAGTATGTGCTCTGCTAAAATTTAGTATACCCATAGTTAAATCGCCTGTAGAATAGGGTAAAATTAACCCAGCAATACTACCGCTAATATAATTTTTAACCTTAATGGAATCAGAGCCCATTGGTTTTGGTAAATACGAAACATCATTACCAGCAATCGCTGGCACAAAATAGGATGGAGTACTACAAGAACTATAAAATAAAACTAATAAAAGGAGAGAGAGTGGCGTTAACTTTTTCATTTAGAATTAATTTTCTTATCGTAAATATAAATAGCTTGTGTTAAGATATCATTAATCTTTTCAATTGGTAAATCCTTTTCCTCATCAATTAAAAGGATTTTCATTCTTGCACGTTTTTCTACCAACAAATCTTCATGATCGATTAAATTTCCATCAACAAAACCAATGTAAGGTTTTTTGTATTTCTTATGTATCCATAAATAGCAAAGCATTTTTCCATTAAAATAAAAAAATGGAAGCTTATACTTCCATTCGGGGGTAATTTGGCTATTATGCGATAAAATAATTTCTTTTAATGCCAATAAACAACTTCTTGTTGGCTCTTCGCGTTTAAGGTAGAAATTATCTAAATCGCTTAACATTAATATTCTATTTCGAAGAAGTCAGCTAAACCACCTAAAAAATACTCTTCAATTCCAGAAGTGAAATCATCATAATCTTCATCAGGAATATTGGTTTGAACAAATTCTAAGGACGTTCCTTTTTTATCTTCGTGAAGTTTAATGGTTACAATGGAAGGTTCGCCTTCATCACCAAAATACCATTGTTGTACGATTTTTTTATTGGGTTCAAATTCGATGTTTTTACCTACAATATCGCCTTCCCAAAATGAGAATTCAGTACCTACTTCTTCTGTAAATTCTACTTCAGCGCCTGTCCATAGCTGGATGCTTTGAGGTTTTGTTAAGGCTAAATAAACTTCTTCTGGTGGTGCAGGTAGTGGTATGTATTTTTTGTAGTTTTTCATTCTAATTTAATTTTTGTTCTTCATTATCATTGTTTAAAGCGTCGTTCGAGATTCCCTCTTCATGTTTTATCACTTCAATATTGTTGTCTAACCTATTGGGAAAAGGCACATTTATAGAATTAGCTCTGTCTTTTATCAATTCCCATCGCCAAGCAGATTCCGGATAAGTAAAAACAAATGTTCGTTTAACCCTTGTAGATTTAATGAAATAAGTAATCCAAATTGTTGAAAAGATTAATTGAAATATGATAGAGAAAACCTCATCAAAAGTATTAATCTCAATAGGTGTTTTAATATTGATAATAAATAATAATACTACGTCTACAATTACAACCATTAGGTATGCAGCCCTAAAAATAATATAATATCTAGGTAGAACCTTTCTTCTATTAAAGAACAGAAACGCAATTAAGATACTAAAGGCAATAAGCATAGTGTAAAATATACTTTCAAATACAAAGGCTATTTTAAATATTTTTTCTGTTGTCGGATTTAGCTTGGATAATGAATCCCATATTTTCTCGCTAAATATTTCTGAAGAAAAAGTGGATATAATAAGTGTGAAAGGACTTAATACTACTCCAATTGCAACAGCAATTAACCAACCCTCAATGCTAGGTGCCAATTTAATCTGCTCTAGGTCATAAGGTTCTTTTTTTAAGTAAATGTAAACGCCTATAATTGAAGCGGCAATAAAAACAAAGAAGCTTAGAACTGCTAATATGCTATTTAAATCAGTAGGCTCGTTTGAAGTTCCCGAATCTCCATTATAATATAAGCTATAATTTATATCGTGAACGATCGTGTTTTTGTCTTTTATGTATTGTTTTGTGTCTTCTGCCGCTACTTCATAATTTAAATTTTGATAAGAATAATCTAATGTTACTGTATCTAATTCATATTTAATACTGTAGTTAAATCTATAACTGTCACGTTCAATTTTAGATTCCTCATCTTCAATTTTCCATTTATCTGGTAGAACAACTTTAATAACTTGATGTACGTTTGATGGGTATTTTAATGAGAAAGGAATATTTCTGGCTTTTGTAAGCGTCCTTAATTCATTATGAATCATGTCACAATACAAAAAAACATCATACTTATTCTTAACAGAGTCGTCTTTCACCCAAATGTTTTCAATGTCGTAAGTTTCAGTTAATGAAATAATGTTGTTTTTTTCATCGTCCACAATTTCTAAATCTTTAACTGTTGCAATGCCTGGATATATTTTAGTGTAATATTCAAGGTAATCTTTCTCCAACTTATCGGCTCCGGATGAACTTATTTCACTTCTCAAATCATCAGCATGGTTGGCAGAATAAGTAGATTTTATTACTAATTCAGCTTTTTTTCCTTCTAAAGTATCTGGTAACTTCAATAAAGAAAATGAACTAATTTTACCTGTAGGGTTAGATTTTACCCACTCTAGTTTGTCATTTCCAGGTTTTACCACTAAAACATTAGCAGAATAAGGGAAGTAGATATTTTTTACTGATCCACGTTGATCAGAAATAGTTGGATCAATCCATATTTTCTTGCCATTGTATTCCACTAAAACCACCGCGTGGTTGAATGCTCCTGTTGTGGGTAAAATATCTTTTGTTTTATCCTTTAAGTAGGTATTAATATAAACAGGAAATGCAGTTATACCATATCCTTTAAGTAAATAAATAAGCAATAGTGATTTATCTTTACAATCTCCATAACGCTGTTTCAAAACCTTTTCAGGAGAATTTGGGCGATGAGAATATTCTCCCATTTCAATGCCCATGTATCTCACCTCGTCTTGCACAAACCGAGTAGCTACTTCAAAATAGGTGTCAATATTTCCTTTAGCTTTTTCCTTTAATTCTTTTATCTTAAGATTAAGTGTAGCAGAGTTTTTAAATCATAATTGTTTAATTGAATAGACCAATCTACAATCTCTTTCCAGCTCTTAAATTCACTTATTTGTATTCGCCCGTAAGGGTCGTGCCATGATGGTTCATAGTCTAAGCTTTTAAATGTTTTAGTCTGTTTTTCTTGCCACTCATAAATTGTCAAGTCATTTATATCTTTAGTTTTTAAAGTAGGCACAGTATTGAAGTTCTTAATCTGAAGTACCCTATCTTTTTTGGTGATTAAATTGATGTAGACATTAGAGATTTGACTGCCGCCTTCAAAATAAAAAGTATTACTGTATTTGTTCGCGAAGACTGGATTTTCGCCCTTAATAGTGTAAGAAAATTCAATTCTATCTCCCTTTCTAACATCATCTAAAATCATATAGGCACTGTAAGTACCACTATAGATAAATTTAGAAAGCTCTTTTTCATTTTGCATTACTTTGAAATTTCGAGCATTCAATTTATCAATAGCTTGATTATTTCTCCATATTGTAATCTTATGAAAAGTTAGTTTCTGATAAGAGGGGTCATAGGTGACAGAAATCTCAGAGCCATTTTGAACTCCATTATCTGATACAATTTCTCTAATGGTGTGTTGGTATTGCTCTTGGGTTTGAATATTGTTTTGTAGTTCGTACAAAAACAAATAATAACCATCTTGTATGTCTCTATTTGCTGGCCTTTTATCAACAGTAACAATTTTTTGTAACCAATTTGGTTCGGTTTTTATAACAGAAAAATTTTTGTTTTGTGCAAAACTTATAACTGATGTAAGTAAAAGGACAAGGGTTAGTACGGGCTTAAAGTTGAGAGTGTTGAGCATCAGCGTAATTTATTGAGCATGTTATTTAAAAGCATTTAATCCTGTTACGTCCATTCCTGTAATTAATAAATGAACATCATGTGTTCCTTCATAGGTTACAACAGATTCTAAGTTCATCATATGGCGCATGATAGAGTATTCTCCAGTAATTCCCATTCCGCCTAACATCTGGCGGGCATTTCTGGCAATATCTAAAGCAATTTCTACACTGTTACGTTTAGCCATAGATATTTGCTCAGCGGTTGCTCTATTTTCACTTTTAAGTGTACCTAAACGCCAAACCAATAGCTGACCTTTAGTTATTTCGGTAATCATTTCTGCTAATTTCTTTTGTTGTAATTGAAATCCGCCAATTGGTTTGCCAAATTGCACACGTTCTTTCGAATAACGAAGGGCTGTGTCATAACAATCCATCGCAGCGCCTAAAGCTCCCCAAGCAATGCCATAACGAGCTTGGTTTAAACAACCTAATGGTCCTTTTAAACCTTTTATATCAGGGAAAATATTTTCCTTAGGAACTTTTACATTGTCAAAAACTAATTCGCCAGTGGCCGATGCTCTTAAACTCCATTTGCCATGTGTTTCTGGAGTTGTAAAACCTTCCATTCCACGTTCAATAACCATTCCTCTGATCTTACCTTCCTCATCTTTTGCCCAAACTACAGCAATATCAGCAAATGGCGCATTAGAAATCCACATCTTAGCACCGTTTAACAAATAGTGGTCGCCTTTGTCTTTGATATTGGTAACCATACCACCTGGATTAGAGCCGTGGTCTGGCTCTGTTAAACCAAAACAACCCATTAATTCGCCTGTGGCTAATTTTGGTAGATATTTTTTGCGTTGTTCTTCTGTTCCATAAGCATAAATTGGGTACATTACTAACGATCCCTGAACGGAAGCGGTAGAACGAATTCCAGAATCCCCACGCTCAATTTCTTGCATGATAATTCCGTAGGCAGTATAATCTAAACCCGCACCACCATATTCTACAGGTATAGTTGGACCAAATGCACCAATTTCTCCTAA
>Ga0307515_10018449_pt1 | contig 12623 bp, 4 predicted proteins | sample 17_EM_MG_FD_194513 | JGI IMG/M metagenome (GOLD analysis project Ga0307515, IMG submission 194513) | Populus trichocarpa ectomycorrhiza microbial communities from riparian zone in the Pacific Northwest, United States - 17_EM | ecosystem: Host-associated > Plants > Roots > Unclassified | place... | reverse complement strand
ATATAAGAATAAAAATGCTTTAGAAATTTCCTAGTTATATAAGGTCTTAAGATATCTAGGAACTTTAACCGGCGGTTAAAGTTATCTAATTAGTTAGATTCTTTTACTAAGACTTTTAGCAATAAAGCCTAAGGGCAGGCTTTTTTAGAGGGGGGGGGTAATATTACAGCACTAGTAGAACTTAGTAGAACTTAGCAGAACTTTATACCGGCAAGTTACTACAGATTACCGCATATTGCGGTTATATGACGCGAAGATCTTATAAAACATTAAACGGCGCTCTTCTTCTCCCTTCCTTTCCTTAGCTTTAGATTCTCGTTTATAGACAATCTAATTGTATAGGCTTGCGCGTCCCCTTTTACCGTGCCTATACCTTAATTGACTAAGTCGCTAACACCTTAATAGCTAATAAGCTTAGCCTAAGGTTAAAATAAGGTAAATAGACAACTTACCTTTTAGGTAGCCCCAATGGTATAGTGTTTAGAGGCGTTTATATAAAGTTATAAACTGGAACCGGAAGCTAATAATAACCTCCTAATAACGCCTTACCTAGTAGAAATAGTATTATATAATCTACTCCTAACACCTACCCTTTATAGAGTAGAATACTGCTTAAGTAGTAGACTTATCTTAGCTAGTTAATCTTATATATTTACTCCCTATCTATAGTAAAGGAGCTATTAGTGCGTTCTAGGGTAGTTTAATTACCATTTTAGCTAAGCCCTTTATAAGCGCACCGCCTTATATAGACTGTATAATAACTCCTATTAATCTGCCTTATATTAATAAAGGACTTATATTTAAGACGCTAAACAGCTAGTACTTAAAGGTATATGGACTTATATCCTTATTTATACGTTTTATTACGTCCTTATTTTTATAAGTAGTTAGTTTACTCTTTACTTATTATTCGTCTATTAAAATACCCTATCTTCTCCTTTTTTTACTAGCTATTCTGTCTTGTTATTAATATTAATCCTCCTCTCCTCTATAACAACTATTCTAGAATTTGCTTTATATTCTTGCTTATAAAATTAACCAAAAAAAGCTAAACGCACTATTGTAAATTTGAAGTGTTAGTGTTGGCCTAAGTACTATTAGACTTTTTAGTCTTTGCTATACGTGGGTACCCTCTAGACTATAAAATTACCCTTTTCTATTATGCTCTTTCTAAAAATAAATAGGATAGTAAATGGCGGGCTGGCCGGTAAAAAGAGGTCTAATAGTACTCCCTACGGTTTAAGGTTATTAAGGAGATTGAGACGGTTATATAGGCCTGAAAGGTTAGTAAGGAAGTAGCTATATAGCAGGCTAATTTACAGTAGGAGTAGATGCAGTACTTACTAGATTAGCTTTGTAAATGGCTTTATGCGGGTAAAAAGGCTTTAAAATAGTTATATATTATCTAGATCTGACTCCTAATAAGATACTATGGGGTTCTCTATCAAAGCCTTTGTTAATAGCCCCCTTAGGGGCTTATTTTGGTGGGGTACTTGTATGATAACCGCGCGCAATTTAAACGCGAGTATCTCCATTAACTCGCGGCCAATTCTTGCCATCTTAGTGCGAGCAGAAAGCGCTTAGCAAGCTCTATGCATAGCACTTAGCGGGTGTTAAGAAAGTGGCGTTGCTGGCGGTCAAAAATTGACTGTGGATATACTATTGATATGCTAGCAGCGATATTTTTCCTGATCGCATCATTCATGACCCTGCGTCCCGATCTTGAGGAGCGGCACGAGTAGCACGCTGATAAAGGTGCATGCCATGGCAAACCAAAAGGTCGCAGCGTATGGCTCGAAGGGATCATGTGTGTAGTAGCCGGAAGTCCCAGGGTTCTCGGAAACACTTCTGAAAATTGCTGTGCAGATGCCGAGGCCAATCGTGACAGAGAGTTTTGTGACTGTTTGGAAAATAGAGCCGGCGATGGACTGTTGCGATTTGGGCAACGATGAAAGGACATACATCTGGGGCGTAGTGAATCAGTGACGCTGCAGGAACTAGCTGGAGAGATCTCGTACTCACATTGGCAACATTGAACTCAAGATCAGCTCCAACGACAACGATGGCCAGGGCCGGGAACGTGAATGCCCAATACGAGTCACCAGAGCGCTGGACAGCAATGAGGAGGAAGGCAACGGTGTAAGCGGCAGCTCCTATGCCCATCAATAACTTATTAGAAACTGTATGTAACACCAGTCCGGCGATGACCTAGAACGAACCATCAATAACATTGACGTGTCTTGCTCGAACTTGGGAACTTACATTTACAATGATCCCGCTAATTGCCATAGGAAGCATGTGCACCGCCGTCATTAATGCAGAATATCTGGATAGCTCCTGGAGATACAGTGCAACGAAGAATGTCATCGGCGGAAAAGCAAGAAAACCAAGTAACAAAATTGCGATGAGCTGAATGGCATTAGCACAAATACTATTTTAAAGTCAGCGAACATACTAGAGAAAACTCCTTATCGCGCCAGACATGCATTGGCATAAGTGGATATGGAAAACGGCACTCCCACCATACGAAAGCAATAATCATCAGGATACCCAGTATGATGAATACTAGCACGTATGGAGCCTTCCAGCCCTGGGGAGCATCTGAGCCAGTACTGGACAGTATCTGTAAGCTTGTGTTGCCTCGTTTAGGACAGCTTCCTTACCTGAGACCAGTTGAGAAAAGACCAATACCGCCGATGGTCAATGCTGCACCAATGACATCAAACTGCTTCAGCGACTGAACTGACAGAGGAAGTTTCTCGCTGTCGTCCACGGGGACTATGAAGCAAGCAATGATCGTCACTACCAAGTAGATAATAGCAAGTAGCCAGAATGATGCACGCCATCCAAAGAGCTGTGTCGCAATTCCTGAGAAAATAGTGCCGAACACAAAGCCAAGCGGATTACCTGCGCTGAAGCAGGCAAATGCGTAATTCTTCCTCTTGGATGGTTTCTTGTATATGCTACCAAGGATACCTTGGGTAGCAGGGACAACTGATGCAGACACCAAGCCCATAACTCCGTTCAGAACGTCTAGAGTAATTGCATCGCGCGAGAAACCTGTCGCAAGTGCGAAAATTGCGAAGAGGAAGAGACTGACGATGAATATGGTTCTTCGACCGAACAGATCTGCAACTTTGCCAAAGAATAGGAGGAATGAGCCTGAAGTTAAGCTATCATCGTTAGTATTTCGAATGTTTTGGGGAAAAAATCTGAGAAACTTACGCTGAGGAGGCTGTGATCCATGTTATCTGAGAAGTTGTCATGTTAAGGTCCCTTCCTACAAAAGAGGATATGACGATGGTGCATCCTTGAAGGACACTTGGCATAGCTACGCCCATTGTCGCTGTTAGGATGAATAGAATCTCCTGCGCTGTCGAGCGGAAGCTTGCTGGGCGAGCATTAGGCCTAGGCGGTGCATTGTCAGGTGCAGTGGTGACCTCTTCTGGATATTGTTGCTTTTCAGTATCTTCAGAGCCCGCCATTGCTACTGATTCCTCAATTGAAGCCGTGATTTTTGACCTCTAGTAATGAGAATGCAAGCGCTATTGGTGTAGAGGCAGTTCTACTATTTGTACACTTGTCGGTAATGATCCCAAGAAAGGCCAAAAAGTGAACTATGGTACCCGGGATATCTTTTGTAACTTGGCAACCGAGTCGTCTCGCGTCAGTGCTCGCGCTCAAATCTCCTTCGCCGTTGCCGTACAGATTGATTGGCCGAGGCCCTTATTGCGGCCCGTGAGGACTGGACGCCTAGAAAGCCGCTTTGCCAAGATACGAAAAATACAAGGGGGTACAGGCAAAACTCCTTCGTACGATATGGGTTTTGGTGCCAAATATATCGTAACACCAATGGTATTGTTATATCAAGAATCACGTGTAGGGTGAATAAGCAGTAAAACTTCAATAAAAAGTGGATCTTAAAGCCTAAAGGGTATAGATTTCCTCTTTATGGGCCAGACATACCCCCTTCTCATACAACTAGTTATAACGATATTGGTGGTAGAGCTTAACGATATCGTCAAAAGTCAGATTATCGTTAGTTACACCAAAAAAGGCTCGATCATGGCGTGTAGATCGTAATACCAAATATATCGTTATATACCCGGTATCGTATTAAGGAGTTTTGCCTGTAGCAAGAACGGATCAAACGCCCTCCTTGTCGTCGTCCGTGCATATTAGACCGTTTTTCTAGAGGACTACCTACTATACCACCTACCCGACTGGGCAAGGTGCTTGCCACCCCCCCTACCCCCCCCTAATATTAGGCTTGCATAGTAATATAAGGTGGCTTGCACAACTCTTACCAAGGAAGTGGATAGTGGTTTAATTGACCCACTTAATAGGTGAACTGTACCACCAAACCACCTTCTATAAGAGGGCTAATTAATTAAGTAGTACCCACAGCAAGACGGCTATTTAAACCTTATAGGTAAGGGGGGTATATAAGAGAGTTATAGCAACACAATTGCAAAAGAATGCCTTCTTTTTCTTTTACTATCTTATAATTAGATTACCTTCTACTAAGCCTCTAAATCGTCGGTTACTAATTATAATATTACCGCGAAGCCCTACTGCACGCGTCCACGTCGCCGCGGGTGGAAACATCATCTGGAATCCGTTCCTCTTAATGGCCAAGTGCAGAGGCGATGGTAGAGAGCCGTCGCAGCGCGTGCAGCACTGTCGTTGCGACTCTGTGGTGTTAAGCCCGCGACGCGTAATCGCCCTTAATAACACTAGGAGCCTCACTGCCTCCGCTTGGAGCTCCCGTTCTACCATCGGGCTTACAGCTCGGCGTGGTCCGAAAAAAGCTCGGCGTGGTCCAAAAGTTCAACGTGGTCCGAACTTCAAATTTAACCTCGGACCACGCTCAGCTTTGGACCACGCTCAGCCCCTACATATACAATGCACATATAATTTAAATAAAATAGAAAATATAAAGTTGACTATCTATAAATCGTAAATATTATAGTATGTAATTAGGGTATATGCTATATATATGCCCCAATATAGCTATATAAGATAATGGTAGTTAGTTATTAAAATATAGCCTATACATACGCGTAGCATATCTATAACAACAGTCGCACTATAACTTCTTCTCTATAACATTATAGTATATGCTATAAGTATATATAGTATAATGTAGGTATAGGCCTTATATATACTAACAGAAAGACTAGGGCGAACTTTTAGTAATAAATTTAATAATTGTATATACTATATATACGCTTACTATAAATAATCTAATAATTACGGATTTTAATAACCTATAGGTAGCCTCCACTACTAATCCGTCTCCCTTTAGCTATTACTATAGTAAGTATATGCGGAGTATATATGTATACCTACTTATAAAGCCTTATAGGCCTAATTCCAAATCTAAATCCTAATTAGGTAATACTTAGTAAGTTATATAATTACATATACACGATATATACTTATAATAACTATAGCGCGCGCCGCAGCAGCTCTTGCTAGGGGAAAACGTAAGTGTATATACTAACTATATATAGTCCTAGCTGTTATAGTCTAAGATAATATAAGTATATACGGCTTTATATACTATATAGGTATATACTAAGTGTATACTAGACCCGTAACACCACCTATTAGTAGGATGTAACTAATAGTAACCTAGCCTTTACCTAAGAAAATGCTTATCGAAAGGCTAGAAGGAATTCTTTTATACTAATAAAGATATTTTTCTAAAGCGCTATAGTTAATAAAGACTCTAGCCCGCGAAGCCCTACTGCACGCGTCCACGTCGCCGCGGGTGGAAACATCATCAGGAAATCGTTCCTATGATGGCCAAGTGCAGAGGCGATGGTAGAGAGCCGTCGCAGCGCGTGCAGCGCTGTCGCTGCGGCTCTGTGGTGTTGAGCCCGCGACGCGTACGAAGCATCGCCCTCAACAACACCAGGAGCCTTACTGCCTCCGCTTGGAGCTCCTGTTCTACCATCCAGGGAGGCCTATCAAGGGAAACTGGGATACGAAAACCACCCGACGTACGACTACCTAGCTCGTATGTTGGAATTACAAGGTCATGGGGTCACAACGGAGGTATCTTGAGGGTCTAATTGATGATAGAGATGACGCAGACGATGAATATTGATTGATTCGTGATGCAGTAGATGCGGTTGATGTCTATATAGATTGCATGCGGACTTCGTCCTCGTTACCTCAGCGAGCTCAGACGTGATTTTGATTGGAGCGGATGTTCCTTCGGCCCGTCAGCAAGCTGACTGACATCCACCAAAATCACGTCTGAGAGCCTTTGGCGAGCTTTATTAAAAGCGTAAGCAAAAATAATAGTTTTCGCGATTTTATAAGGGGATTTCCTCTATAACGTAATAAAATAAAGTCTTTAGATGTTTATAGATATATCTTAGGGGGCCACTTTATATATCAAAGGCCTTAGAATTATATTATCCCCTCCCGAATCTGAGATCAATTTCGTTAAAGTTAAAATTCCCGTTGTTAAAAGCGTAAGCACTTTTACGTATGGCCCGTATAGGCCTATATAAAGGTATAAAAAGCCTAAAATCTTATAATCTATAGAGCTAAACCTCCTAAGCAATTTAATATAATTTTTACCTTAAAAGACGTTGTGGGGATATTAATTAATTTTGTTGGGGTTTATAAGTTTTCTCTATTAAAAAAGCTTGTGCTTTTATACAAATCTCGCCAAAGTGCCTTAGACTAAGAAATCGATCAAATATCCGAAGGAGTTTAGCGCGCCAGCGCAATCGATTTCTTAGTATGAGTCCACTGAGGTAATCGTCCTCGCAATGTGTCCAGAGCTTAGTCAGAATCTCTCGCTTAATTCTGACACTCCCCCATGCTGACGACGCTCTTCTCGTCTGCTCGTCTGTTTCCTAAATAGGCAATTATAAAGCTATTCCCAAATACCTTGCAAGTGCCATTTGGCCTACGTACAGAGGGAAAACCTAGTAGGCGAAAAACCTCTATCACTTGCTCCGTCAGTTACCGATTCCTAGCGTTACACAATGCTTTGTAAATTGGTCAATCGGTAGCTATTTTATAAGCATGTCTCCAGGTTAATCTTTACCTAGTATATATACCACTTTAAGTCAATCTCGTAGAACTATATCGTTTCGTACAAAGAGGTATTAAATCTTAATATGCTTGGCTTTCTAGTAGTGCTTCGTGTTGTACAAAAGGTTAACTGTACCCTTATTATCACAGTAGAGCGTAGGGATAAAAGGGTTGCCGTCATCTCTCTCCCCTAGATCTCTCATCGGCTTCTTAAGCTATACTGCTAACCTTACTCCTTCTAATGCCGCCATAATCTCTACTTCTATTAAGCTTAATGCCGTCAACTTCTGCCTTTAAGCTATCTAGATTACAGCTCCCCTATAGCGTATAACTGCTATACCTTAGAATAATATCCGATCGTGTTCTATTCCCCACGTAGCGTTAATAAAGATACTATAGCTAGTAGGTAGGTCAGTCAACGTAAGCTTGCATAGAGGAAGGTAAACTACTTAATTTAAGTAGGTGATTCCAGTTTCAAGAGTGCCGTTTAGATATCATAGCAGCTGCTTGCTCAGGCGGTAGTGCAATTCTCCTAGTACTGCTATAAATCTAGCCAACTAACTAACAGCGTAGCTGGCATCAGGACGTGTGCAATTTAAGAGGTAGATTATAGAGCCAATAATCTATCAGTACACCGTCGCATTATTATACTTAAAGAGACTTTTAATATCCGCTTTTAGAATAGTGCCAGCTAGTATCAGTAGCTTAGCCAGATTACAGTTGTCCATTTTTAGCCGTTTAAGTAGCTTCTTAGTGTATATCGTCTAATATAGCTTAAGGGTTCGGTTCATACAATCTCAATTAATTTAGAAGCCTACGAATACTTCTACAGGGCCTAGGTCTTTACATCTCCATTCTCTTAAGATTCTTATCTTCGTAATATCAAGGTATCGGCGCTTGCCTATAATTAGCATATTATTAACAAATAGTAAAATATATACTTCATTTCCTATAAAGAGATTAGGGTCAGCATCAGCTGCTTTTAAACCTATGCTCTTAAAGAACTTCTTAACCATCTAAAACCATTCTCTCGGTGCCTGCTTTAGGCCGTATAGTAACTTATTCAGCTTTAAATAGACGTCTTTTACCCCCTTTAGGTCAGGTTTAAAGTCTCTTAATAGGTTAGGAATCTGCATATAAATCTATTCTTACAACGGCGGATTTAAGAATACAGTTTTAACGTCAATATAGTTAAGCTTAAGGTCTTCAGCTGCTACCTTTACCATTAGAAACCTAAAGGTATTATATTATACAACAGACGCAAATATTTCAAAGTAGTCGATATCAAAGGTCTGCTTATCTCCCTAAATGCACAGTCTTGCCTTCTTGCGAATTACTTCTCCCTTAGCATTATACTTGTGCTTTAGAACTAGCTTACTTAGGAGTAACAACCTTCCTTCTAGTACTGTCCCCCTTATAATAGTATAAGTATATATTATAACGGCTCATATAAATGCCTCTAAACTAAAGCTTATAGATTACTATCTAGTAAAGATACTAAGCTAAGGAGAAGAAGAAGAAGGAGAATCGTTTAGGGGTAGTAGGTAAATATATCGCGAGGGCCGCCAAGGCGCTAGTGGTAAGCAAGCTAATAGCGATTTTCTATACCGGGCATAGAAAATCCTAATTAGTTAAATATGGTAGGTAATACGTACTAGCACCGTTACATTACCCCCCCCTCTTAAAAAAGCCTACCCTTAGGCGTTGTCCGAGTTCCTTATTATCGTCTAGATTATTATAATTATCTAACCCTTCTTCCCAGCATTTAATCTAGCTATCTAACTTGCTTAGTAGTCTAGGGAGGTTTAAGTAGGCTAGGTAGAAGTCTTATAGTTTATAGGGGGAGTACTTAAAATTAGATATAGGATGCAATTCTAGGTCCTTATTGTGGCTAACCTAGCTTATATAGTATTTTAAGACACTACGGACCTTCTTAACTGCTAGGATCTCTTTAACTTCCTATTTCTTATCCTCTACAATCTAAATTAGTGGTAGAGGGTCGTTATACTATCTAGGCAGTGGGTTGTTTGTAGCCTTTTATAATTAATCTAGGGAGAAAATAGGGTAGATCTTTATTAAATCTGATAGTTTAACCCTAAAGGAGTGTCCTACCTTCTCTAAAATCTTATATAAACCAGCCATTTAGTAGTCTAAATTGCGGCTTAGCCTCTAGGTTTTCCAATTCTTTATTAACACCTATACCTTATCTCCTACTTAGAAGTCTACTTCGCGACAATACTAATTTACGTCGGCCTCTTTCTTCTCTTACGCCCTTTTTATAATTATTTAAGCAGTCTCCTAGGCCCTATATATTCTCTCAGCAAATACCTAGGCCTCTTTATAGCTAAGGCGTTTGCAAGCTATAGTGGGTTTAGTAGGCCTATCCTAATTAAAGGACGTTTATAGTACGTACCCGTTAAGTAGTTTAAATGGTAACATCCCTATACTATTATAGGGGAGCGTAAGCTGCGCGTAGTCTATTATAGGTAGTAATTCCAACTAGTTATCCTAATAGTAGTTTATAAAGGGGCGTAGTTGCTAGTTAAGGTACTAGTTTATAATCTTAGTTTAGCCGTTAGTCTAAGGGTAAAATATAGTAGAGAGCTTAATCTTAATCCTAAGGATACAGCAGAATTTATTCTAGAAGTCCGATATAAACTAGGGACCATAGTTAGAGATAATTAATTTGGGAGCGCCGTAGAATTAATAGATATTATTAACGTAAAGGCGAGCTATATCCTTTATAGTTATAGTCTTAAAGTAAGGGAGGGAGACGGATTACTTATATAGTCGGTTAATTACTATAAAGGCCGCGTTATAGCCGTAGGCGTCCTTTAGAAACGACTTAAAGTCTATTATAATATATTGCTAAAGGCGTTCTAGAACCGGCAATAGACGTAACTACCTAGGACTTTAATTCCTAGGGGCATCCGCGCGTTTATAGGCGTAGTAGTTTCTAATAAATTATTTTATATTAGATAGGAGTCCTCGCTAATAGTAACGGGGCGCTAGTAGTTAGTAGGTCTTATCCCAACTAGGGTACACTATTAAGACTTAATAGTAGGCCTTACGGATTAGCTCTATCTGTAGGTTATTAATATCCAGAACTATAAGCCGTTTTTAGTATAAGAGTAGTCCTTCTTCTATTTCTAAATTAGAGTTACCTTTTAAGGCCTAGTCGCGGAGGGCCTTTAGGGATTTAACCGTACGGTTTACAGTTAAGATGCGGTTAATTAATCCCATTAGCTTATCTAAGAACTCTCCTTCTATAGGTGCTAGCTTATTCTCTTTAAAGCTTAGTTTCTTAAGGATATATAGGTTAAGCTGTTTAGGACGGAGGAGGGCGCGTATCCAATATTACGCCTTTAGCTCGTCCTAGGGGCCTACGTCCTATTCTCTCTAGGTTAAAGTATTAGCCTTAGAGTTTTATATACCTAAGCAGTATATAATTATAAAAAAGAATTAAGAGAGTATTTTAGCCTATTAGGCCTATTGGCTAGTAAGCTGCTTTATTATTATAAAATACTTTAAGGCTTTATAATTAGTATAGACCTTAATCTAAAAGTTTATACCTTTAAGCTCCGCGCGCTATTAGGATAATAATTAAATAATAGCCAGTATTTCTTTATCGTGTACTTTATAGTTACACTTAGCTAAGTCTATTATCTTTAAGAAGAAAGCGATAGGGTACTATTTACCGTCCAGATATAACTGTAATAGGACTCCCGCTACAACTCTGTTAAAAGCGTCCGTTTCTAGCATTAATTTAAAATTTAGGTTATAATAACGCAAAATTAGAAAAGAGATAAGCCGATCCTTTAACTCTCCGAAGGCCTCTATACAGTCATTATTAAATATAAAAGGCGTATCTTTCCGGGTAAGTTGTATAAGAGGCTTTACTACCACTTTATAGTTACAAATAAACCGGCGATAGAAATTATAAAAGCTAAGAAAGGACTAGATCCCCTTTACAGTATAAAGGGGCTTCTAGCTATAGATTGCTTTAACCTTCTTAGGGTTAACTTCAATCCCATCTATACTCACAATAAACCCGAGGTACTTCGTGCGTTTTACCCCAAATTTACATTTCTTAATATTAACTTATAAGCCCGCGTTCTGTAATCTCTCTAGGACCTTCTTAACATAAACTTTATACTTAAGTTCGTCGTCTAAGTATATAAGGATATCATCCAGGTATACCATGCAGAACTTATCAAGGTAGTTAAAAAGAACATTATTTATATACCTTTAGTATATAGCCGGCCCATTTATTAACCTAAAAGGAAGGACTTTATATTTATAGGACCTATAATAGGTACAGAACGTTATTAAATCTTTAAATACAGGGTCTATCCTAATTTAGTAGAAAGCTTAGCGGATATTAAGTTTAGTAAAGATCTTTACCTAGCTTAGACGTGTAAGGGTCTTATTAATTAAAGGAATAGGATACCAATCCTTTTAAGTAATAGCGTTTAGCTTTTAATAGTTAATACAAAAACAAAGGCCTTTATTAAGCTTTTTTATAAATAGGATAGGGGAAGTAAAAGGGGCTTAGCTAGGCTTAATAAACCCTTTATTAAGGTTATCAATTAAGTACTACTTTATTGCCTTTAGCTTATCCATTAATTGTTAGTAAAGGGGGCTATATTTTAGCAAGTTATTGGCTTCTAATTAAATCTTATAATCGTATATTCGGTAGGGGGGTAGTATATCTAAAGCTGCTTTCGAGAACGCGTCTTTATAGCTTAAGAGGTAGGTAAAAAGGAGGCGCTTAACTAGCTCCTTATTACTTTCCTTAGCTAGCCCTTCTTCCTTCTCATTAATAATCTAGTTAATTTCGTATAAGCTAGTTATAAAAACCTTATTATCCTTCTGGTATATATTAAAGTAGAACCCTATAGTACTAATAGCCGCGATATCTAACGTAGGGGGTTTACGCGATAGTAGGGGTGTATATAATTTTTAAGGCTTCTAGGGTATTAACCTTCTCGTTCCTCCCTTTAGCTCCTACTATATCTTCTAGAGGCTATCTCTTATATCCTATTAGTAGGTCCTCTTCCATATAGGTCGGATCTCCGCAACTTAGGCGACTTCTATATTACTATCTATTCCACTTCCATATATAGAGTCCTCTTTAACCATAGTACTACAGGAGAGTATCTTTATTAGTATAGGGTTCTTATCAGCTTTGCAACGGGCGTCTTCCTATATAAAGGCTAGGTCCCGGTCCCTAATATCCTACTTATAGGTAGGATCCGCCTCTGCGGCTAATATCCTACGGTTAGTTCGGATCTCTTTAATAAAGGAGGGTAATTTTGGTCTATCCTTCGGCCAAATAAGCTACCTTTATTGTATATTTAGCCAGATATTAAAATAGAATATCTACTTCTAACTAAGGATTATGTTATAGGAACCTAGGTCTAGGATACAGAAGGGTATACTATATAGGCGTCATCCATTAAAAGAAATATATAACTTTAATACGTAGGTAACCGGCTTACCGGCTTAGCCGTTATAGCCTTTTACTTAAATAGGCTTCTCTAGCTGGGAAGCTTTCACATTTA
>Ga0307515_10018448_pt1 | contig 12623 bp, 12 predicted proteins | sample 17_EM_MG_FD_194513 | JGI IMG/M metagenome (GOLD analysis project Ga0307515, IMG submission 194513) | Populus trichocarpa ectomycorrhiza microbial communities from riparian zone in the Pacific Northwest, United States - 17_EM | ecosystem: Host-associated > Plants > Roots > Unclassified | place... | reverse complement strand
AGGCCCAGAAGGATGCGGAGGATTCGGACGCTACATTGGCCAGATTCGATCAGGAGTTGGAGTGGTAGAACCAACTCTGATCTTGCGTTCCAGGTTGGATGCTCATCGCGATTTGATTGGACTGACAACGCTACCGATAGTTTGGACATTGTATACTGTTCACTCTCTTTGAATTATAGTTGTGGATCTCGACCCAAGGCTGATAGAAGGCGCGCCACCCGTGGATGGTTTGCAATCGATGAACATAGGATTGAAACCACTCCGAGATATCGCTACAGCTCCGCGGGGATGGACGGGAATCACGAAAGTGGCTACCCACACAATGCAAGAAAATTTCTTTCGTGTTTATTCGATCATGCGAGATGGGCTACAGGATTTTGGATGTGGCCCAACAGCGTCCAATGCATCCAAGAAAACCCACTCTGCGAGCTTGGTGCGCGTAGAACTTGTGCCACAAGTGAAAGCCGATGAAACTTTTTTTGCTAGCCGCGCCCAGCCAGGCTCCGGTCTTTCTTGAGCTTGGAGGCAAAGTCAACCACATGCTGCCTCCAATTCACAAAGGAGAGCCGCGGCCCGCTCCGCATCTGTTGGGTTATACTCTTGCATGTGTATTTCAATGAGCTCAGTTCACGACATGATCGAGTCGGATGCACGCTCTTATCTCATCCTTTTGCTTGTATGATATTAATTTGGATATAATTACATAACCTCTGTGTGGAAGGGAGTGATGCTCCGCCGGTCGAAATCAGTGCTGTAGAAGCTGAGCAGACACTCACAGTGTGATACAGGTACTAGGTGATTCTCTTAAGTAATGTATTGCTGCAATGTGGGCTGCTAAAGGCATATGAAATCTTTGGAGCCTCACCTATCCCATTATTGATTCCATCTCATGTATCTTGACCTCAAGACTGTGTTTGACCATACCTTCAATTGCTGTATCTCAGGTTTGCCTCTCTTTTAACCCACCTTGGTTCAGTTAAATATGTTCTGATGTGCCCATCAATGCTTCCTGCCCTGTTTTCCTCTACCTACTGCATTCCTGGTCAACCTATATTGGGGGTAGTAGAAGGGGCTACTGGAGAACACAGGTAATCATTGCTTGATAATCTATTCTTTTGATAAAGAGGATGTGTCATAGTTGTTTCTTATCCATAATGGTAGTGAACAGAGTAATGGAAGTGGCCCTTTGTGTACTGGAGAACTCATCAGTGGCAAGACATGGTCATAAGATATTGTGAAAAAAAATGAATGAATGCAAAAACATATACTGCTTGAACATGAGAAAATACAAGTAGTGGCAACATTCAGAATGTGTCATCTCCAATATACAATGGCAGGATGAGTGGTTGTGAATGGGTGGATTGCATATTCTCTCTATTGGTTGACCTAAAAACAAGTATGAATACTGGTGAGACTCAAAGCCTAATGGTATTAAGGAGAAACTTACAGTTGTGCTGCTTCATCATGTGCCTGCTTGCAGATCCGTTGAAAAGATTCAGGTATTGGCCCCCATTGTTCCATCCATTGTTCCAGCCTCTGAATGGCACCTGGTTGTTGGTGGAACAGTGATAATGTTACATCCCCAAGGTCTTCCTCTGTTGTTTGGCCCTTCTCTGGTGGCCATAAAATCCAGACAACACCCATCCAGCACTCTAGTTTGTCCCACTCCTCAGCTTCCTTCAGAGACATTGCAGTTTGGGGGCTGTATGTCCTCTCCTGCAACCAGAATGAATAGGAGAGTATGAGCTCCACCAGTAACTCCCAGTGTGGATGAGATAAATGTTGGATTCCCTCTGTAGATTGGACAGCATCCAAGAGGAGACTTGTCCATTTACACATATTTGTATCCTTTTCATTGACCTGCAGGCAGTCCAACAATTTGAAAAATCCCTCCGCTCCTACTTTCCTAAAATCCTCATAACCAATGTGGTTGATGGTGTATACAACAAGCTTGCATAATCTTGAGGAGAATGGGTGCAGGTAGTAAAGATTAGTGAGGTATTTTGCACAGATGTTGAGTGATGTGTATGGCTCATGGGAGTTACTATATGAGGTCCAGGCACAGAGGAGATCTGCAATTGCCCCACCATCCCCACTCTCAAAGGCAATTTTGGCTAACCCCTGGTGGTGTTCTGTATGAACAAGTTGGGCTTTTATCCATCTGTCTTGGGGATTGAGGTGACGAAAACTAATTTTCAAAGAGAGAAGGAGAAGATCTTTTCCATGATAAAGCCTGGAGTAGTTCTCACAAACCACAGAACACCATTCATATGCCAGCTCTGCCAAGTGTGTAGTTCGGGTTTCTGAACTGGCCAAGTCAGATAGTAAGTCTTTGAGGAGTTTGCAGTGAGAGTGGGAAGTGTGGATGGCTGTAACCATTGCTTGAGAGAATTGAGATAGAATCTGATCAAAGTAATCACTAAAAATCAATTGTGTGAGTACCTTGGAGGGCAGAGATGGACAACAACATACAATTTGGCTTGGATTTTCAACACCTCTTCCTTAACAGGCTGGCCAAGGAAGATACAGGTTGCCAAGAGGCGGTTGAGCACTGCATTTGATGGGGCAGTGCCCCAGTCTCTGTCCCAACCAAATGGGGAAAATATGTTGGATATATCAGATGCAGTCTGCTTGGCCCAGGACAGGTGCAGAAGTACATTGGAAGTCCATTGAATGTGTCCAGGAGTAACCTCAGAATTAAATGCAAACATCCAAACAATTAAAGGGATGAAATTAACTGTATGTCCATAGATCCCAAGAAGATGTCCAAGGTCAGGATCCAGGGATGTAGGGTTATGAGAGATGGTTGGGAGAGGGAACCTGTTTGCAAAGTCCTCAGATACACCCATTGCACAAATGTGGATCCACAGGACAGCTTGTGCAGAGTAGTATGCCCTGTCCCTTGACCCAGGATAAACCTTTCTAGCAGAGTCAAAACATTCCTTGAGGATGGAGATGATTTGATCATATGGGGGTTCCACACTGAGTCCATCTTCAAACCATCGGATTGTGCCAGCAAGCCGGATAGCAGCATCAAGTGCCTCTGGATCAGTAATGCTCCAGAGGATCCATGAGACACACCGGACATCATTTGCATTTGTGCTCTGAAGTGTGGCCAGGGCTGTGGGTGTCAACCATGAGGAACTGGCTGTGGCAATGGGTAAACCCTCCTGCATGGCTAATGGGGGTAGGGTCTGGGGTAGATGAAGTGCTGCATGGAGAATTTTGCATTGAATATTCTCCCACAGACTATGCAGGGAGGTCAACTGTGGCATGGGTTGCTGAGGAGTGGGTTGTGTGGTTGGCAGAGGTGTGTTTTGAGAATTGTACCATGTTCTGATTGGTGGCAACCAGAGCACCACATGGAGGACTTGGCACTGAATGGCCTCCCAGAGGTTTTGTAGGGTGGTCAATACCAGTGGCCAAGGCAAACACTTGTACAAAGAGGTACCAGCAACAACAACATGGTGGAAGGTAGCAGTGATGTGGGGTCCAGTCTTCTTCCATGTGCTGCGCAGGGCAATGGATACCGGTGTCTGGAATGGACATTCATACAAAGATGTACCAACAATAACAATGCCGAGGTAAAACAGAACCCCGAGAACAGTGAGGGTGATGAGAACACCTGCGACGGGGGTATTGATGGACCACATGTGCCGGCAAAGCCCAGAAGCGAGGAGGAGGAGGGCAACCTGTAGCATGAGCGGAAGACTCTCAACGAAGAGATAGAAGGGCCACTTCTGGAGTCCATCGCACTTGCGTTGACGGTCTCCGCAACGCTCGATCATCGATCCTCCTGTGTTCCGCAAGTACCGGTTGAGCCACTGCTTGCCCAACATCGCGATGAACGCTGCGAGCAGGGAGATCAGGAGACTCGCGTACATGAGCCCAGTGACGGTGACGATCTCGCTGGGAGGATCTTCCTGGGTGGGTGGAACAGTGGGGGTTTCGTTTGGGAAAGCGGACTGGTTGAGGGTGAGGAGGATCGCACGCAGAAGGGCAACCGATTGATCGTTCGGGTCGGGTTGGAGCTTCGAGTGGACATCGATGACGAAGGCGGAACTGACGGCAGAGAACAGACCCGCCTACGAGAACAAGTTAGATCGCTGGCGGGAGCGGACGATACACGACGTACGAATATCAAGGTGGTGTTGAGGTCTTCATCATATTTCTTGACGTAGTCGGTGTCGTACTCAACCGCCTCCTTCTTGTACATCGTGTAGAAATCGACACGAGCATCGTCGCTTTTGATTGGAGGCAGGAATGCGCGCAACGCGTCCTGAATACTACGCCCCGCTCAGCGGTCAACAAACCAAGGGAAGCGATGTGTCGAACGTACCACTTTGGATCAATTTTCAGCGGCGAAGGATCCTTTTCGCCCTTATCGCCCTTCCCATCCATGAGTGGTCGGGCCTGATTCGACGTGGCTGGTGGATGTTGAGATCGGCGCGAATGGGGCGGATGCTAATATGCCGCTGCAGAGGAAGGGGCCCAAGATCGAGCCTGGAGATGGATAAGAGAGGGTATTCCTGAGTAGACAGCGATCCGAGGGCGAACGCTGTGACGAACCCTCCACACCTAGGGCTGAGGGTCCGCATGTTTCAACTTCTCGCGATCACCTTTACCGATACTGTCGCACTAGTTTTACCCTCAACCACGGTAGATACTTGATCCTGTAGCCTCTCGGTCATGTATTTAGAGGGCAGCACGACATATCTCATGCTCGGGTTCTTTCCCCCTCACTCCTTGACTGAATTGAACGTCTCTCTTTCTATTGAATTGTCTCTGATTGTCTCTATCCCTGCCGTCCGTCCACACCCTCTCTCCCTGACGACACGCCGCCGGGACCACTCGCAACTTTGATCGCGTCTTCGACACTCGTCGTACCGATCTCATACCGTTAGAACTTGTAGTAACAAGCAAAGTGAGGGAGAAAGTTAACGGTGGAGACCTCGGTTGGTGGAATGAGGGGTGGGCTTGAAATCGACAAAAACATAGCATCAGACTTGTTGAAGGATCGAATGGAAATTGACAGATGACTCCAGAGTTACAAGTGTGGATCCTCTTGGCACGGTGCGGCGATCCGGTCGAGCTAACGAGCTGTTCGGGGAATTCAAATATTCATTCATTGCATCGTTTTGTGTAAGTTGCATACCTCATAATCATGACCCTTCCCGCACCCTATAAATTATCGTCTATATAACTTATCTCGCCGAGAAGGGTCGACATCGCTGTTCCCACTTTTCCCACTCATTCATGGTCTACATCCCCGGCATAACAAAGACCCTTTACCGTCGCAAGGGTGGAGGAGGAGGAGGCAGCAGTGGGAGCAGCAGCGGGGGCAGCAGTGGAGGCGGCAGGTCTGGCTCTACGTCCGGGACATCGATATCCTCATCCGGGTCAACGTCATACGGGTCAACGAGTTCCTCGTGGGGGTCAACGAGCTCATGGGGTTTCGGGAGTACTACCTCGGGGGGAAAAACCTCGGTAAAACCTTACGGCTTCGGTGGAGGCCCAGTCTCAACCATCAAGTCGGGCCCCTTCACGGGAAGAGCCATCGGTGGTGGAAACCGAAGTTTTGTCTTCGGAAACAGGTCCGTCTGGGTTATTTCTTTCGCCACCCGGTGATCTCCTTTATGAACGAGTATTTTAGAAAATACGGAAGTGGATATCCTGGGAATCCCATCGGGGTAGCTGGGTACGGATTCCCATTCTTCTTCTGGCCTTTGGCATTCGGCGGAAGCTCTCTCTATGGTGCACAATACATCATCGGCAGCAATGAGGTGAGCGTGTCCTGTTTCTCTCCCGCAGTTTGTGAATGCTGACGATGTTTCATCAGTACGGCAGTCCAGACAACTCCAGTCGGCCCGGGGGTCGTATGGTCACCTCGACATTCGCATCGAACACTCAAGGCACGACGTTCTACCTACTCACAGACACCGAGACGGCGGACGCGATGGCCCCGATCCTCAAGAAGAATTGTTCCTCCGCCTTGAATTCGGGAGTCTCCAACAAGCGCGTGCCCTACAACATTAGCGATCCAAACTCCCCCAAGCCCGAGGAAGTCGTTCAGTACTACCGAGCCAGTAGTGCTGCATTGGTGCTGGAAGGATACAACAACACAGCTCAACTGTCAGACAACACGAGTCTGCCGGACACCCCCCTCCCCACCAACATCGATACGAACCTGTTGATGTGTTTGAACGAGACGATCGGTTATGCTATCCCTCTCGTCAATGCTGCAAATCCCACTGGTTGGAATTCCGGTGTCACCGGAAGCGCGTACATGATAAGCAGCTTCTGGTTGTTATATTATGTTCTTTTTATGATGTTCTAGTCCTGGTGCAACCTGCGCCGCGTTATATGTATCAGTAGTATCCCCCCCTCTACCACATCCTGACCGGGACCATTTATACCCCTGGTCGCTGTAGTGAGTACTTTTGTAGTATATATGGAGACACCGTTAGGTTTTTGTATCTCTGCATGATTTCTTTCGGCGCTCCATGAAGCGCGATCGGTGATGTCCGCTCAGCGCGTGGGCAACCACAATGACATACCCGGGTCCTTCTTTTACAAACGACGACGACGAGGGCGAAAATGTCTGACATACCGGAGAGCACGCTGCCTTACCCACCTATTCACACGGACAAGAAGTTTGTGGTGTTGACTGATTGGTCGGTCTAGGCTCGCTTATGATTTCGTCGATCCGATGGCTGATCTGACTCTTTCCGCTCGCTTTTGACGTGGCTATTCGATACTCGCACTGTAGGGATGGAACTATCACCAACTATGACTCGAACGATTGTAGATCGTTCCCCGATATCTCCTGCGGTTCTGCGGTTCTGATTCCGATGGACAGACTTGACCGATAATATTGGGTACGGTAAACAGAAGCGGAGGGAGGGCAACCTGAGGGTGTTGGCCGGAGAACAAACCTTCAGGTATTTGGGGATCTTCACGTCGAACCGTTCGCGGTGAAAGCATGACTCTGAGTCCCACCGTAGGGATGCTTTCCGGGAGATGTTGGACAGCGTCGTTGCGAATGGGCACACGTTCGATGAGTGCAAGGAACTATTGAAGAAGTGTACGTTCATTGATGCCTATCTTCGAGATGGAGGTCTGATCGGCAGCAATCAGCCATAACGCTGGACGAGGGTTTTCGGGAGTTCTATTACTGGTGTAAGGCCAACGATGTGCCAGTCATCGTCGTGTCGAGGCACGTTCAACTCTCTTCAAATGTTGGATCGTATTGCTGAACTGGCGTGCAGTGGAATGGCACCGGTTATTCGAGCCGTATTGTCCAAGCACATTGGGGAAGAGGAGGCGAAGGAAATCGAGATAATTTCAAACGATGTCGAGATCCAACCTGATGGGAAGTGGCAAATCAAGTACCGTCATCCGTCGAGGTAGGTCGGGCATTATTTTTCTAGTGACTTAGAGATTGACTCTCCCTACAGTGGATACGGCCACGACAAGTCCAGGGCAATCCTGCCATACAGGGAACTTCCTAACCCACCAACTCTGTTTTTCTTCGGAGATGGCGTATCAGGTATGTGTGCCGCGATCTCTCTTTTTCGCTCGGAACAGGACGATTTACAAATGATCAAATCAGACATGTCCGCGGCGGAACATGCCGACGTCCTTTTTGTGAAGCAAAAGGATGACGGGGAGAACGACCTGGCGGCGTATTGTACCAAGCTGGGGATCCGACACATCTTGTTTACAGATTTCTCGGGTGCATTACCCATCGTCCAGTCTGTGGTGAAAGGCGAGAGGAGCGTGGATGAGGTTCTGAGCGCTGGGAAAGCCTAGACAGAGATAGAGTATACGTACGCACGAGGTAGATAACTGTCGTGTGACCCCCTCGTTGGGGAAAAGCGCATAGGGTCGGTCGATCGTAGCGCCGAGTACTCGATTAACCGATTAACATTCCCCGCACCCGGCAGGAGCTCGCAGCCGCTTATTATGTCAACCCCCCGGATCCTCTCCGCCGTTCCTTCACCCCACCACACATGTTGAGACACGTCGGCATCTCAAATTCTTCCTCCGGCCTCGTCTGCAGGAAATACGGCCTACTTCGTTCGTACCACGACGAGTCCTTTGGGTTCCGGAAACCCCGGATCTATACCCACGCCGACTGTGAGTCCTTCCCCGACCTTCAGGAACTTACGAAATAAAACCCGCACTCATGGACGACCGTTAACTTCACGCTTTCGGAAATAGACAGCGAGAAACAGTTGCAAAACCGCGTCGAAAACGCTCCGTTGTTGCAATATGTCGAGGCGTTCCGGACCTTTGGTCATGCAGCTGCGAAGATCGACCCACTTGAGCTTCTACGCCGAGAACGCGTCCCCGCGTTGGATCCTACGCGGTATAACCTCATAGATCCCAACAAGGAGTACAACGTGAATGGGATCATTTGGACGAAACCCGTCGGATCAAACGAGGAACAAGACGAGTTTTGGACGCTCTCCAGGATTACTCAACACCTCCAAGCGACGTATGTCGGGGGATTGGCGTACGAATTCAACCATTCGTCTTCCCACACCGAAGCACTTTGGTTCGCCCATTACCTCGAGTCGAGGAAATGCGAAGGTGGCAAGTGTGAACTCCCGCCGGAGAGAAAGAAACGGATACATGATTTGATCTCGAGGAGCGAATCCTTTGATCACTTCATGCAGGCAAAGTTCCCTAATTTGAAGAGGTACGGGTTGGAAGGTGGAGAGTCGCTGTTGCCCGCTTTGGATACGTTGTTCTCTGTTGCGGCCCAAGGTGCGTTGTTTGCGTGATATACGCGTTTGACATCCCGCCTACACCTTTCCAGCTGGTATCCGCAATATCATATTGGGAAGTGCTCACCGCGGGAGGTTGAACATTCTCACCGAACTGCTCGGGTATTCTCATACGGCAATGTTCCATAAAATCAAAGGAAACTGCGAGTTCCCAGAAGATTTGGAGGTCTCAGGGGATGCTATCAGCCATCTGGGTGGGTTGTTGCACTCCACTGGGTATATCACCTTCCAAGGATCTGACGTACGGGGGAACGCAGTTGCCTCACCTTGTCTAAGTTACGGAGGGTCCTCAGAACCGATAAAAGTTTCGCTTCTCCCGAACCCCTCGCACCTAGGTGGGTTTGCACGCTTTACTTGATGGCATGATTTGAACGGTCACGAATAGAGGCGGTGAATCCCGTGGCGCTTGGGAAGACCAGGGCGAAGCAATACTTGCTCCTAAAGACATCTCCTAACGATTGCAAACTCGGCGATAGGGTCATGTGCGTGCAGCTCCACGGAGATGCTTCGTTTGCCGGTCAGGGCGTTGTGATGGAAGGTCTCGGACTGAGTAACCTTCCTCACTACACCACTGGCGGAACCGTTCATATCGTGGTCAAGTGAGCTCTTGTGGTGTTAATCTGACATCAGATCGAGTGCTGAACCGCCCGTGCTTATAGCAATAGGTGGAGTTCATAAGAAACCCCGTGGACACTGGCTAACAGATTCCCAGCATTGGCTACACGACCCCAGCGACGGGTACTCGATCATCGCTCTACAGCTCGGACGTGGGGAAGATGATCAACGCGCCTGTGCTCCATGCGAACGGCGATCATCCAGAAGGTAAAAAAACCTTGGAAGCTTAAACTCTCTTTTTTTATGCATCACCGCTAACGTCATGCCGGGCCAACCCTAACGGTATTATCTGTATCTCAGATGTTGCACAGGCGATCGAGGCCGCGTTCGCGTACAGGAACCATTTCAGGAAGGACGTCATCGTGGATTTGATCGTATATCGCCGTTGGTCAGTGGGTTTCAGATATTATCCTATATTATCGTTTTCCGGCTGAAATCGGACCCACGTAGGGGACACAACGAATTGGATGAGCCGGCATTTACGCAACCCCTTATGTACTCGAAGATCCGGTCTCGAAGGTCCGTTCCGGAGTTGTACGAGGACCAGTTAGTTGTGAGTCTGGAATGTCCCATCACGACGTTATGGTAGGAGGAAATGACCTCACTGCGCCCGTGGTATAAAGGCCGACAACGTTATGACTGTTGAGGAAATTGCCGAGGTCCGAAATTCTCACAAGTCATTGCTTGAAGAGAAGCTTGCAGCGGTCACGGCTTTCGAACCCACCATCCCGACTCCCAGCGAACAATGGCGTGCAATGGTCTGGCCTGCCAGTGGGGAGGCTAAAAAGAACCCCAATACCGGCGTCCCCGAGGAAATTCTCAAGGACGTCGGGAAAGCTAGTGTTACGATCTCATCTGAGGACTTTGTACGAATTCCCTTTCAATTGCCCTGCCTCAGTATTCTCATATGCCCGTGATCTAGGAAATCCATCCTCGCCTAAAACGCCACGTTGGTGCTCGCCTGGAGAAAGTCGAGGCTGGGAGGGGTCTAGATTGGGCCGCCGCGGAAGCCATGGCATTTGGATCCCTCATGTTGGAGGGCTACGATGTCAGGATATCTGGACAAGATGTGGGAAGGGGAACTTTCTCGCAAAGGTTTGCACTCGTGACACTTGCCTGATATATGACGACTCACAACCGCGAAGACATGCGATGTTTGTGAACCAACAGGATGAATCTGTCGTTGTACCCTTGAATGCAGAGCTGAAGTGCGATGCGAAGTTGGAGCTCGCGAATAGTTCACTGAGCGAATTCGCTGTCATGGCTGTGAGTCCCCATTCACTGATGTGGAGGAGACAGGTGCGACTGACGCGGTGTGTGGACAGTTCGAGTATGGTGTCAGTTGGGAACGCCCGACCATCCTACCGATCTGGGAAGCACAGGTAAGGGGAGATTGATGACAGGTGCTTTCGGCTCCTCACCTTCTTTCCTAGTTTGGAGACTTCTTCAATGGCGCACAAGTGGTGATCGATACTTTCATCTCCTCCTCTGAGAGTAAGCCCAGCATTTTTGACGTGTTTCGTTGGATTCGCTAACAAAGCATTCACAGCGAAATGGCTCCGTCAGAGCGGTATTGTGCTGCTCCTTCCCCATGGCCTAGACGGCGCGGGGCCGGAACACTCTTCCTCCCGCTTGGAGCGCATGTTACAAGTGAGGGTACTCATGCTACTATGGGACCATTGGTGCTGACGATTATACCCCCGTAGTTGTCAAATGACCGATACAGTCCTGATCAGAAAGAATCAAACGTCAACATGCATATCACCTTCCCGACCACGCCTGCGCAGTATTTCCATCTGTTAAGAAGGCAGATGAAGAGGAACTATCGGAAGCCGCTTGTAGTCGCATCTCCCAAGGGATTGCTTCGCCTACCAGTGAGCGCCCCTACCCGATTTTAGTCACTATCGGGGTTTAACCCGTTTGATTTTTAAAGGCCGCGACGTCCTCACTCGAGGAAATGTCTCCCAACACCCGGTTCAAACCTGTCCTGGACGACCCGATTTCCGACGTAACAAAAGTTAACCGTGTCATTCTCCTCACCGGGAAACTCTACTACGACCTCGTTAAGGAGCGTCAAACCAGGGGGCTCTCTGACAGCGTCGCGCTCATACGCTTGGAAGAAATTTCACCCTTCCCCTTTGATGAACTCCACGCCGCTTTGAAGAGATACACGAAGGCTAGGGTGCTCATTTGGGTGCAAGAAGAGCCTAAGAACCAAGGGGCGTTTACGTATGTCGAGCCGAGGGTGAATAATCTACTGGCCCAGAAGTTGAAGACGAAGGTGAGGATTGGGTATAGAGGGAGAGAGGAGGACGCTGTTCCGGCGACTGGGAACGGAGCCGCGCATAAGGCTCAACAGGAGAGGGTCTTGAAATCTGCTTTCGAAGGGCTTTGACGGTAGAAAGATCGTGAAACTAATCTTTCTCTCTCATATATCGGGCGGTACCACAGTGTCGATTCTATTCCATACATACTTCACGCATAGACAACTAACAATGTAGAGTCAGCACAAGTTTGGATTTAGTGTTCACATTCCACGGTTCCTTCAGTTCTTGCGAGTCCAGTTATCGAATCCGAGTTGAACACGCGGTCCTGCAACGAAGATTGTCAGTACGCTGTGAGAAGCAGGTGGAACCAAGGAGGGATTCCGAAGACTAACCCCAAGGCGGCATGATGAAACGCTTTTGCTTGCCACTCGCAGCGACACCGTCGAGCTTCTCGATGTCCGAATCGTCCAATTTACCGAGGGCATTGACGAACCCGTTCAAGTTGGCATCGATGCGAGAGGGGGTGATGGATTTTGGAAGAACCACACATCCTTTTTTATCTAAGAGGCCAAAAAAACAAACACGTATCCTGGTTAGGGCCCGGATTCTGAGTAAGAATGGGGTGAGTAAAGGACGTACGCAACCAAGCCAGCAGCACATCAGCGGGCTTAACGGAGTGCTTGGATGCGATTTCTATCGCGACCTCGTCGTTGAGGAGTGGACTTCCAATAGATCCGAGGGGAGAGTAAGCCTCTGGGACGATTCCCTTGGATTTGAGGTACTCTATGAGCTTATGGTCGGGATTATACAGGTGAAGCTCGAGCTAAAAGCCAACGAGAATGGATGGGCCCATTAGCTCCCCCGGCACAAATCGGCGAAAGGGAAACAAAGCACCCGACCTGGTCAACAGCAGGAACGACGGTGGCAAAAGGCAAGATCTCTTCCTCCA
>Ga0307515_10018446_pt1 | contig 12624 bp, 11 predicted proteins | sample 17_EM_MG_FD_194513 | JGI IMG/M metagenome (GOLD analysis project Ga0307515, IMG submission 194513) | Populus trichocarpa ectomycorrhiza microbial communities from riparian zone in the Pacific Northwest, United States - 17_EM | ecosystem: Host-associated > Plants > Roots > Unclassified | place... | reverse complement strand
AGTCAGCCCCTTCGGTGTCGTACCTAGTCGGAGCGCGTAGTCGCCGAGACAGATTGGGCGCCCGTCGTGCTTTTGGGCAGTCGCTTGGGTATTAGGTCCGACAAGCCCGTAAGTCGTCGTACCCATCTCCTCCTCCTCCTCCCGGAGATTATATTCCCGCCGGCGCGCGTGGACGAGCGGAGAACCTAATTCCGTCGGCGAACGGACTAGCCTCAAGCTTCCCTTTTATTCCTCTTTCGGCTTCCGCTCGCGTGTCTCTGTCGGAGACCGTCGGAATTACCGATTCCATCGCATGAACCACCGGTCTTGAGGTCCGAAGTCCGACAGTCAAGAGCGAGCGAGCGAGCGAGCGCGGGGCGTCGGAATTCTTATCGAGCGGGGCGGGGCGCACAATATCAAACGTCTATAATCGAGACGTCGAGTGAGGGGCATTCCTCATCGAGTCCGAGTCTAAATACAAAGTCTAAACTACACACATGCGGCTACGGGACTGCAGGAGGCGGTGAAGTGGAAGGCGGTGAAGTGGAAGGCGGTGAGTGGGTGGCATCGCATAGTGGAGGTGGAAAGAAGCAGAGGTTGGACCCGACCACTACTTCCACGTAGTTCCAACTGGGCAACCGGCCTCGGGGGTAGGGACGTAATTCGCGTCCGGGGCTAGGGCTAAAGGTGGTCGCGGGAAGCTGGGTGCCGTCCGGGGCTACCAGGCCCTCGCCGTCGTGGTGGCGACGGGGATACCACAGCAAAGGCCTGCGTAGACGGGCCCTCGGGAGGGTGTACGCTACGTGCTGTAAGTCCTTCCTAGTTGACCAACTAGGACGCTTAAGGGGAATTCCTGGGTGCACAGTAGCAGGGGCCCCGCCGCCGTTGGCGGTTTTAGCGATAGAGCGACGATAAGAACCGTAAGAGTGTTTAAAAACAAGCCGAGCACACAGGTATAGTAGTACGTAGGTATATTAGTGCGCAGGCCAGTGGTCTCCCCACTTCGTCGTCGTAAGAGGCGGCGCGGTGAGCCTCAACCGTAGGGCGCGGGACGTTAGTCGCAGTGACTCCACCTGAGGCGTAGCCCGAATGATGGGTGAATGGGGTTCCTGGCCCCAACGTGGAACATGTTCACCCCCTTACTCCACGAGGCAGAAAGTACCTTCGGGGAAACGTAAGTCCCGAGGAGTCTGTGTGAGAAGCAGGTGTTCCTCCGCGGCGTCAGGCCTGTGACCCTGGCCGGTGAATGGGCGGTCAGCTGCGGCAAGACGGTAACTGAGGTAGTTCGGGGATCCGGGCCTAAGACCGGCTAGAGCGCGCGAATTAACCACTCGCTATAGGCTCGCCGTCAGGCAGTTACGTCCGGGGTCCCACTCCCTGGAAACGGACAATCGAACCGCACTGCCTTGGAACAGGAAACGCCGGCGATAACTTCAAAGGGGCGGACCATGGCGGTGACAGCCTAGTAAGTTGTTGCCGGCCCGAGAGAACAAAATAATCTGCCGTCGGTGAGCTCGGGGGAAGATCCTGATTGCTCGCTTAAGTTGTATCCGGGGTAGCGTGTAGCTGACAGTTGCTGGGCCTGGCTTCTGATTCCGCTTTGACCATGTAGAGTTTGTGACAGTACGAGTTTGCGCTTCGGTGTAAAATCTGGATCGACGCTGTTGTCTCCATGTAGGCTCGTAGCATTCTGTGGACTCACTTAATTGTAGAAATACAAACTTTTGTACCCCGGCCAAAGGAAGTAGTAAGTCAAAGACGCGTGCTAACCTGGCGCCTCTACCACTGGGTGCAGCACGATCCCCCACCTCGAGAGAGAGGATCCTGCGGGCGCTCACGGATGACGCCTATGCCTAGCCGGCTGGGCGGTCATCAGATAATGTCTAGTCACCCTTTACCACCAGTATAGTCGTCCCCACGACCCTTCCTTCGCCCTCTGGGACCCGGCGTCACTCCGGCGTGCAAGGCGGGGGATAGTGGACTCTATCCGAGTTTGCTTGCAGATGGACGGTAGAATCCCAGGGAGGGACGTTAAAACAACTTCTGGGCGGTCCGGTACGGCTAGCCCTATCAGTCGCAGATAGGGGTCATCACAGCCCATGTCGGACAGGAGGCCCCCCGCAGGTTTAGTGGGTATTCCTTGATCGCTCCGATCATAGGCGACCCCCACACTCCCAGCCTCTGAAGCCGAGACGAATCTGAACATCCCTTGAGCACCGGGAGACCATTTTGCCCCTGGGTGACAGAAGCGGCTGTATTGGCGCCTCCAACAGGCAACGGGGTCTTAAACCAGATTCCTGCGGGTGATGGTAGGGAGAGTTCTAGAGAACAGGCAGTGCCAGATGATGGGGCGCCTTCCCACAGAACTGTCTTGAGCTGGGGCCAGGAGACCACATCCCCTCTCAGATATTTTGTGGTGTCGGCGGCAGAGCCGCCTCCCTGACCCACAAAAAAAAAAAAAAAAAAAAAGTGGAAAGAAGCAGAGGTTGGACCCGACCACTACTTCCGAGTAGTTCCAACCGGGCAACGTCCTCAACAGGGCGGCTGAAGGTGGTCGAGGTAAGTAACTGGGGGTTGCAGATGACCCTGGGCTCTGGCCCCCAGTTGCGGTTGTCGTCGCGGGAGGCGACGAGTAGGATACAGGCTTGGGATGCGGGCCTGGGGCCTAGCTGACAACAGTTACGTTCTCGTTTAGGTACTTAGTAGTGTCTCTGCTTTTAGCAGATTTTTCTTGTACGTAGTTGTTGCCCTGTGGTCGCCACCTCATCGCGACAGGGCGCTTTTGAGAAAAGGTAGGAAACCGGTGCGGGGGTCGTGCCCCCCCGTATCCGAGACTCTCCTTGATCCGTAGAATAATGGTACCCAGGCTGGGCGGCCTTGAAGGAGCGTCGCCCCACCCCCTGGGGAATCAGAACACAGTCGGTGTTGCCGTCCTGGTAACTCCTCTGGGTGCCTGCGGGCACGACTCCTTAGCCGATACGTCCGCTCTGGAGTCACCAGAGGTCGCCAGGGGGCATGCTGAATTTCTCGGGAATTTCTTGGTTGCCCATGAGGCTTCCTCGAGTTCCGCGCTGACACCATGCGGCCTCCTTGGAGGTCCGCGGACACCCAGCTGAAGAGGGGGCACGACATACTGTGCCCCTGACAGCATATTGCCCGGGCGGAGGCCGTTGGATGCGCGACAGTGTCCATGGACCTCCACCCTTGTACCCTGTTGCACGCATGAGGACGTCCATGGGCGTCCTTTTTGCACCCATTGTGTCTGGGTTGGAGTCCTTGGGTGCCTTTGGGCGTCCTTGGACTACCACCCATTTTGACCTCTCCCTGGCCCTGGCCAGGTGATGTGTTGAGCATGGACCTGCTAAAAGCGAGTCGCTTGCTGGTCCGCTGGACATGAGGGTGTGATCGTCCTGGTCAGCGCCTGGGGCACCGGCACTTAAGCGCCTAGCCGTAATAGGGAGTTAATCCATACCGGCGCAGGGATGCCGTAGGTATGAATCCGTAGGCTATACACCCGGAAGTCGCATCAGGGTGGTTGCGGGTATACCACTCAGGAGGGGTGGAGTGGGAGCCGTCGTCTGCCGCACACCACAAGGCTTGTCACGTCTGGGGTCTCGTAATTGTAGGTACTCCCTGGAAACGGGCTTGCTGAGTGGGTTGGTGTATGAGGCCGTCGCCTTTGGCGGTGTGTGGGGCCTCGGCTTATGGGCGCAATTAAATCCCAGGCGTAAAAGTGTACTCCCTGGCTCCGCAGCACCGACCGGTTAGGGCAAATGACCCGAGCGGCGGGAGCCTTTTGGCGTTGTAAGTCGCATCCCCGGCAAGGATGGCAATCTCGTGTACGGACCCCTTGCGCCCCAGGATGTTTCGCCCGGTGATTTGAGTTCCGGCGTTCTGGCTTCGGTTCGTAACTGTGGGTGCATGGTATCCCCCACCCTTTGAGAGTGCGGACCTTCGGGCTGCATGGATGGTGAGGGGAGTTTTGCCCCTTCGTCGTCTCCATTACCCTTCTCCCGCCCTCTGGGAGTGGGTTCTACTCCCGCTGTAAGGTGGAGATAGTGGCGATGGGTTACATGATCCCTAGTGGTCTGCGCCCACGCCCAGGGAGGGACGTTAAACAATTTAGGGGCGGTCCGGTACGGTATGCCCTGTCAGTCGCAGGCAGGGGCCACCTTTACCAATGCTGGACTTAGAGGCCCTCTGCAGTTTTAGTGGGTATGACATCATAAGGCACTCCGCCTGATGTAGACCCCCACACTCCCAGCCTCTGAAGCCGTTGGGGGACTCTGCTTTCTCTCTCGGGCGCCGGGAGACCAGTTCGCCCTTGAGCAGTTAAGGTGGAAGATGGCTGTATTGGTGCCTCCAACAGGCAATGGGGTCGGTAAACCGATTTCTGTGGGTTCTGGTGAGGGAGAGTTCTAGAGAACGGGCCGTTCCCAGTCGAGGGATGTCTACGTCTGGGGTTATGGACCGCCTGGATAAGTCCTGCGGTTTTGTACTCCCTGGAAACGGGATATCCCGTTTAGGGGGCACATTCTCATAGGAATCTCATTGGGGGCCGGGAGACCATTTCCCTCTTTTGAGTTTAAAATCCATGGAATAGTAGCAGCGCGGCTCCCCTTATGACAAAAAAAAAAAAAAAAGTGGAAAGAAGCAGAGGCGGGGGTGGTGTGGAAGTGGGAATTACACACGGGCAGTGAGGTGGAGGCTATGCAAACGCGGTGGTACGGGAGTGGAAGCGAAGAGGGAATAGTGGAGCGCGCGGGGCGGAGGCGGGTCTACACTATCGGAGCGAGTCTAGTAGCGTGCGGAGAATGATACAAACGTGAGGGAATACAGGATACAATCGGGGAGCATCAGAAAGAGTCCGTAGATATGAGACACGAGTCACGGGAAGCGGGGGAGGGAACGAGGGGAGCGGAAGGGGAGCGGAATTAGAGGAGGGATATCGGAGTGACCGGAGGGAGCGGAGATCGTCGGAATAGGGAGGAAAAGGGGAAAAAAGGGTGATATTATCGCAGACGGCCTGCCCTCAAGCTGACGAGTCGTCAGAACATGCCGTCAGCTTGAAAGGAGGCCTGTCAGGACGTGGCGTCGGCTTCCTTCAAGGCATCATGACGGACCCCTTTCAGAAGGTGACAGGCCATCATGATGGCCTGCCCTCAAGCTGACGAGTCGTCAGGACATGCCATCAACCTGAAAGGGAGCCCTTCAGGATGCGCCATAGCTGAAGGCGGCCCGTTACGACAGACCCTTTCAGAAGGTGATGACCCGCCTTCAAGCTGACGGCGCGTCCTGACGGTCCTCCTTGCTGAGGGCCTGTCCCGATGATCCGTCGGCTTGAAGGCAGGCCATCATGATGGCCCGTCACCTTCTGAAAGGGGTCCGTCATGATGCCTTGAAGGGAGCCGATGCCGCATCCTGACGGGCCTCCTTTCGAGCTGACAGCACATTATGACGCCTTGTCAGCTTGAGGGCAGGCTGTCCTGACAGCCTGTCACCTTCTGAAAGGAGGCCCGTCGCGACGCCTTGAAGGAAGCCGATGCCGCGTCCTGACGGGCCTCCTTTCAAGCTGATGACACGTTCTGATGACTCGTCAGCTCGAGGGCAGGCCGTCATGACAGCCTGTCACCTTCTGAAAGGGGTCCGTTGTGATGGGCCGCCTTCAAGCTGACAGCGCGTCCTGAAGGGCCCCCTTTCAAGCTGACGGCACGTCCTGATGACTCGTCAGCTTGAGGGCAGGCCATCATGACAGCCCATCACCTTCTGAAAGGGGTCCGTCGTGATGCCTTGAAGGAAGCCGATGCCACATCCTGACAGGCCTCCTTTCAAGCTGACGGCACGTTCTGATGACTCATCAGCTTGAGGGCAGGCTGTCCTGACAGCCTGTCGCCTTCTGAAATTAAGGGGTTCATCATGATGGCTCACCTTCAAGCTGACGGGCCGTCTGGACGGCCTGTCTTCAAGCTGACGAGTTGTTAGGACGCGCCGTCAGCTTGAAAGGAGTCTGTCATGACGATGCTGACTGCTGACTGCTGACGGGGGTCCCTGGTAAATTTACTGGGCCCTTCAGGACTGCTGTGCGCGTCAAAATATTCAAGGAGATTTAAAATAAATACATGGCTAAACTATGGTGAGATATTATGTACTTTTATTGAAGCCCCTATTGCCCAATACTCCGCTGCGCGTCGTCATGATGGCCCTCCTTAGATGCTGACAGTCCGTCATGACAGCCCATAGCCTGAAAAACTTTCGATTTCTCTCAGATTCTCTAGACAACGTAATTTATACAGTGGATTATAAATTTATATCCAGACTACCCTAAAGTGCATACAAAAAATATCGCGACCCAAGAAACCCGCGCAGAAGTGGCCCACGACTGTCCTGGAAGGAGAGATGAGGACGGCGTCAGCAGCTAGATGCTGACTGCTGACTGCTGACGACCCCCTTCAGGGGGGTTGACTTACTATCTCCACCGGGGCCTGAGAGGCCCTGGATTCGAGTGCCCGAGGTGGCTTAGTATCGTCAGGTTTTTGGGGAAGCTCTCCAGCTCGCGCTTACGTGTACACTGAAATTTTCAGTAGTGCGTAGTGTGTTTACTACGTCCTCTCGCTGGCCTGGAGCTTCGATATGTGGTCTCTCTTGTTGTACTGGTGTAGCAGGGATTTAATTGATTAAGTCGGTTTCTTGGGCCTCACGGTCTAGGGCTGGGACGAGAGTGTGGTTCTATAAGCTCGTCTATGTGTGAGTAAGTCCTGTTATCTTTCTAGTGTGTCTAGTACAGGGGTCACACCGAGGGAGGAGCCCCAGCTCTCGTGGTCATGCCGGAGAATGAGCTCCGGCTCTCGTGGTCTGTCTCTACACCCCTCCAGATCCGGGTTACTCCAAAGAACGATCACCTTGCGGTCTCACGCTCACCCACGCGTCCATCCTAGGATGTCAGAAGTGGTGACCCTTTGTTAGGGTGCGAGCACGGAGGCGGACTGGACGGAACTTTCCCGACAGTATCGCTATCGGGGCGAGTGATGCCAACGGGAACAGGACGGAGGGGAACGCGAGGAGAGGCGAGACAGAACGGGCAGGGTGCTTGCCCAAGTTGATATTCTGACTAGAGTACCGCTATCGACTGTACATGCCTTATATACTACAGGATTGTCGAAGTGAAAGTCATAGCGGTACCGGACTACTAGAAATGGCTGTCCATCGAATACAAATAAGTAGACAACCGAAGGGAATGAATGTCAATCAGAATTCCGACAACGAGGTACAGAGTCAAGCAACGGTGAGCTGAGACCAGCTACAGGATCGAGAACGGGTCTGGGCTCATCGACAAACCGGCGGGATGGAGCGTGGAGGAATCAATTGGTCAGGCCCGGCGGTCGGGTGGAGCGGGATGTAACATGGGGGGGGAGATGGGCCCGACGTGGTCGGGTCCAAGCCCCCCCCAAAGACTTTCTTGGTACATATACATATCAAATTTACCTTGGCTCGAGTATAAATATATCGCGATTCGCATAAAGAGACACCAGTACAAGTACAGAGACTGAAAGGAAAGCCTAGGCATTTGCACTGTTGAAAATTTCGGCCCAAGAAGTTCCAAACACAAAGTCCTCAAAATCAAGAGTAACTGATCTAGTATGAGCGGTCGGAGGGATTGTCAGGAGAGCGGGTGAATGCAGGCCGATACAACAGTCCGTAGGTACACAATATAGTAAACCATTCTCTGAGTCTCTGACCCAACCATTTGCATCTGGTTGTGCATAAAAATTGGCATGAACTTGGTTACAAGAGAGAGGCGGTTGGATAGGATGCGGAAGTAACTCCCACACATGGATTGTGGTGTCCCAAGATCCAGAGACAATGTGCTGCCCGTCAGGAGAGCAAGCGATAGAGTTCACAAAGTCGGCATGCGCCTTCAGAGGCTTGCTAATTTCAGCACCAGTAGTGGCATCCCATATTCGAATGGTCCTGTCATGAGATGCAGATATAATGTGCTGCCCGTTGGGAGAGTAAATCACAGCCGTGACGTCATCAGCGTGCCCCTCCAAAGGCATGCCAACTAAAGCACCAGTCTCAGCATCCCAAATCCGAATGGTTCTGTCGCGGGATCCAGAGACGATGTGCTGTCCATTAGGAGAGTAAACCACAGACCACACAGTGCCAATGTGTCCTTCCAGAGGGCGGCCAATGGCAACGCCAGTCTCAGCATCCCAGATTCGAATGGTCCTATCACTAGATCCAGAAATGATGTGCTGCCCATTAGGAGAATAAGCAATAGATCGCACATAGGAAGTGTGGCCATTGAGGGGCTCGCCAATCGCAGTACCAGTCTCAGCATCCCAGATTCGAATGGATCTGTCATGAGAGCCAGAGATGATGTATTGCCCATTGGGAGAGTGAGCAACGGAATTTATACGCTCGGTATGCCCCCCCGAAAATGTCATTACTGGAGCACCACTCTTGGCATCCCATTTTCGAATGGTCCCATCATCAGATCCGGAGATAATGTGTCGTCCATTGGGTGAGCAAGCAACAGACCGCACAAAACCAGTGTGCCCTTGTAGAGGCTTTCCAACTGCGGCACCAGTCTCTGCATCCCACATACGAATAGTTGTGTCAGCGGATCCGGAGATGATTCGCCTCCGATCCGGAGAGCAAGTCACGGACAACACCCCAAGAGTGTGCCCCGCCACAGGGTTGCCAAATGCAGCACCAGTCTTGGCGTCCCAGATTCGAATGGTATAGTTACTGGATCCAGAGATGATATGCTGCCCATTGGTAGAATAGGCAACAGTGTTGACAGATGTGAGATGTCCTTCTAGAGGCGTGCCAATTGCTGTGCCAGTTTCAGTATCCCAGATTCGAATGGTTTTGTCACGAGATCCGGAGATGACGTGCTGCCCACTGGGAGAGAAAGCGACAGTCCACACCGCATCTGTGTGCCCCTCAAGAGGCCTGCCAATTGGAGCACCGGTCTCAGCATCCCAAATCCGAATGGTCATGTCACTGGATCCAGAGGCGATGTACTGTCCATCAGGGGAGTGCGCAACAGACCACACACTATCAGTGTGCCCCTTTAGAGGGCTGCCAACTGCGGCACCAGTGTCAGCATTCCAGATTCGAATAGTCTTGTCACCAGATCCTGAGGTTATATGCCGCCCATTAGGAGAGTAGGCAACAGACCGCACAAATTCGGTGTGCCCCTCTATAGGTGTGCCAGTTGCTACGCCGGTGTCAGCATCCCAGATTCGAATCGTCTTGTCAATCGATCCGGAGATGATGTGCTGCCCACTGGGAGAGAAAGCAACAGTCAACACCGCAGCTGTGTGCCCCTCAAGAGGCCTGCCAACTGGAACACCGGTATCAGCATCCCAGATCCGGATGGTCATATCATCGGATCCAGATATGATGTTGTGACCATTGGGAGAGTAAGCAACGGATTGCACCCTGCCAGCGTGGCGATTGAGTGGGCTGCCGATGGGAGCACCAGTCTCGACATCCCAGATACGTATCGTCTTATCATTGGATCCACTAACAATGTGGTACCCGTTTGGGGAACAGCCGAGAGATGTGATTGCATTAGAGTGTCCAATCCATTGCAACGGTGGCGCTGGCCACGACAACAACTTCCCTCGTTGCACCTTGATGGATTTAGTGAACCACTTGCTGAAGATGCCTGATAAAGGGGACTGAGAAGGTAGGAATAGTCCCGTCGAAATATAGGTGTGTGGAGTGCTGATGGAGATCGGGGTGTGGAACGTGACAATGAAACGACAAATATCCTGAATTTTCTCCACAATAGTGGGATTGCCATTCTACACCAAGTTGGAATCATTTGGTAGATGGAAACACGGAACTGAACTCACCTTTGCCCAAGATATAACTCGTCGCAGGCTTGGGGCACCAATCGGTACCATTCCCATAATACTTAATACCTCGACCCAAAATAACCCATACAATCCTTCAAAGAATCCCTTCAAAATTCCCCACACGCGATGATCTCCATTGTCAGGAGTAAAGCAAAGATGATTCGACCAATAGAGAGAACTATATTGCAAAGTGTCGGAAATGCGGTCTCTGATTCGCGATGGGAGATCATGGATGTCCGCATTAGCAAGCCGGGAATCTTCGAGCTTGCAGATATTGAAACGGAGCTGTTCGACCATCGTCTTGAGGCAAGCAATTCCCAGTTGCACGTTCGCGTCCTCGAGGTTGACTTGATAGGAGCAGTGATCGCTGACAAAGAAATCCGAAATTGACAAATGTCGGACACGAACCCCTCCATTGGCCGCTTCGTCTCGGTATAGCAAGGAGCTGAGAGCATTCACCCATTTTTTGACCAGATTGGGCCTCACTCCTGCCAGCTCTGCAATCGATTCTTCACACAGTGTGCGATATGGGGCCACTGCAAGAAGCACCCCAATCACCTGCCGAAACTCGGCATTGCTTTGCACCCTTCGCGCGACTAAGATACTCGAGTAAAGGTTGTATAGAGGTTTCAAACCAGTGCCAGCTGAGTCTTGCAAGGCTGCCTCCAAAGTTTCCTCCAAGTCATCGCACTGCTCAAGGGTAAGAACAAGGGTCTTAATGAAAATAAAAAAACCGTTCGCCCGAGAGATCACTCTGTCAAAGAGCAGTTGTTCTGGCCAAGGGGTAGGGAGACACCACGTTTCAGCCACTAAATTAAACTGGCTTCGGGTGAAGGTTTGCAAATCAGCTCCGGCTTCTTGATCCGTGGCCAAATCATATCGCAAATATGATGATCGAGGAAGGCGATTGAAAAAACGTTGGATTTCGTCTTCAGGTCTACTGGTCACAATAATCTTGAGCCACGGAGCATGGGAGGCCGCCTCATTCACCACCTTCAAGAGGACTGGACGATTTCGATCGTCGCCACATTCGTCGAGTGCGTCAATGACAAAGACAAGAGGGTGTTTTGGGTGTCGAGGAAGGTTGCGGACGAAGTCAAGGAAGAGACCGTCCTTCATCGACTTTGATGTCAAATCTGGGTCGCTACGAAGACGGTCTGCGACGATGCTTCGAAAAGGGGGAAATTTTTCGGCAAGTTTGGAGATGAGAGTAGGGAGGATATTTCTGATATCGCTCATATTCGCGTCATCCCTCTGGCAGAAAAATGCTCCAGCCAGCCGATATTCATTGTGAAGCCTTTCACAGATGGAATGAGCCAATGACGTTTTGCCGATTCCTGGTAACCCGTGGATCCAGTAAATATTGCTCGGATTTAATTCATCGGCCGACCAGGCCATGATTTGGTTCAACAGACTCTCCCGGGTGCCTTCCATACAGCAGAGGGTCAAGTCATAACCAGTTTCGACACGTTTAAGCCGCGTAAGCAGAAATTCTTGCTCTACACAAGCCATTGAGAACGATTATGACCAAGCAGAGGCAATAATTCCTTACCAATCTTTTTGGCTAGCCGGAGCGCCTCAACATCCACTGCATGGTTGAAGTCCTCAATCACTTTAGACAACTCTCTGTCCATTTCTTCGATCTTCTCCGGGTAGAACGACCCACCAACCGCCCTCGCTGTGGTCTTCAGTACTCGCTACCTCTATACAATGACCGCATATTACCTTTGACATAGACGCATGAGAACTCTGCAACCCTTCGCATCACTTCGAACATTCGCTGGATGACCTTCTCCAAGATTTCTGTCTCTTCGCAGACGACATCATCTGCGACCTTCTTCCCCAAAGGCAAAATGCGCTGCAACCGGTCTAAAAGGGCCGATGGCATCTGGTCGTATTTGTTTTGTTCCTTCAAGAGCTAAACAGGCAAGCGTTAGCTCGGTTCCTGATACGCCAGCAGCGGGAACGAACCTCAAACGTGACGCTGACAAGACCGAAGACAGCCTTTGCGACAGGATTCAACTGGAAGATGTCAATCCCTCGCTGGTTGCCATTTGGGAGAACTGACCTCTGCGAAGACAGCTCCGTATTTAATAGCCTTGTCCACAATCCTCTCTGTCGGTGCATCCATCATTGGTGAGTGTTCCTTTAACAATACCTGGAGTTCATTGAGCAACGAGTGCAGAGACTCCGCCTATGCGGACATTGTTAGTTGGATGCGATGCGGGGTCGCAAAGAGGCGAACCGTAGGGCTCGCAGAGAAATGTAATTCAAAGGAGCAACGATATTTTCCAACAACAACCACCTCTGCGCCCCTCTATCAGATATGAGCGGACCGGTTAGGAATAACGACCAACCCGGTACCGTAATATCGTGCTTCTTGGAGGTCCAATACTCATTGAATGGCTTTTTCATGTCGATCTCTTTGATGTCCTGGACCTTCTTCGTCCATGACAGATGTCCGCTCTTGAAATTGATTTGAATTCCCACGCGCACATGAGATATCGGAGAAATATCTCTATATACACACAGGCTACGGTGAGTGCACGTAGTGAGAAGACGGAGGACATACGGGCGTTGGACTGGTGCCCAGGTGCGGTTGTCTTTCGTCTCTAACTCTATCGCCTCACTTCCTACAAACAGCACCAGCTTGTACTTCAAATCTGGGATATCTTGCACAATGATTTCTTATAATTGTCTGAGATGAGCGGCTATGGACCTAAATTGAAGTGAAGCGCCGCACCTTTCAGGTAGAGGCTTTTGGGGCTTGATCAGC
>Ga0307515_10018445_pt1 | contig 12625 bp, 3 predicted proteins | sample 17_EM_MG_FD_194513 | JGI IMG/M metagenome (GOLD analysis project Ga0307515, IMG submission 194513) | Populus trichocarpa ectomycorrhiza microbial communities from riparian zone in the Pacific Northwest, United States - 17_EM | ecosystem: Host-associated > Plants > Roots > Unclassified | place... | reverse complement strand
AAATCCGGTATTAAAATACCTGATTTTTATTGAAACATTGCAAATAAAATTATAAAAAATATATCTTGTTTTCATGCATACGGTCAAGTCTCTCAAAGATAAAAAAAAATTATATCGTATTTTCATACAACAAAAAAATTCAAAAATTTGTATTAGCATTCATTTTGGCTTTTATTAAAGTCATGAGAACAAGACCAATATTTCAAAAAAATATATTTTGTTTTCTTTTATTATCTGGGGTTACGACCTTATACGTAAGACGTATTCCGGATATTAATTTCTTTTGTTAACGTTAGAACGGTTAGGTTTTACCCGATAAGATAAGGATCTCCTTACCGATGAGGACTTTTCTTAAACCATAGACGGACCAACAATTAGAAATGTAATAACACCTTAGCATATATCAGACAATTAAATAATGCAACTTATCTTAGGGAGGGCGTATTTGGGGTTCTAATATCTTCCCTTTACGCAACCAGTCCCCATACTCGATCTCTAAGACCAGTTAAAGTTCTTAGTGACCAAAATACTAGGTGACGACTCCCATTCCCGCTCTACACTGATAAAAGACAAGAATTCCTTGTCTTCCCTATTTTTTCAATTACTTGGATAAACCTAATAGAGTGGATGATCGTCGCGACGCCGCACACGTGCGACAGAAGGTATAAACACTTCTCAAGGGTTAGTAAGTTATTTAGTCTCTTTGATTGATAGGTCCTTGTAATGGCTAAGAAGAAATTTGTAATCAAGATATCCACATGTATTATTGAAAGTGTTGGAAAACTTACTAATGTGTAAATATAAATTGTATATCCTTATCAGATATGGCATGTATGATTCAATTTACCACAACAATATTGTTGTGTTATGTTCTCCATCTTCATATATAAATCCCTCATATCAACATTAAAGAGATTTAAATATTGATAATAATATGTTTGTTCAAAAGGCATCAAAGTTGACTGGCTAGAATTTGCAACAATTAGTATGACCATCATACAATGTCATTTGATCAATATAATAGACACACATATAGTTATGTATGAGGTATTGATACACCAATATACTTGTCTATGCTTGGTAATGATGACCCTGTTAAAGTCGATATAAATATAAAGGACTGCATGAGGGCACTTGGAATGTGTCCAAATATAATTTTGTGTTATAACAGCGAGTTAGACAATAAGGACCCATTTCTAGACCCTTCTACCACTAGTTGATGCATTAAAATCTAGGAAGATTATGGGTTTTTAGGGTCTTCATGGCCAAGAAGCTGGCTTATATCCATTTTTTGTATTGATTGTTTGTTTAGTGCAGTAGTGGTGAGTTTACTTTTTTTTTTTTAAAGGCATGTTTTTTATAGCTTTTGGGATAGATATTTAATCTTGGTCTCACTAAACATGCCAATCTATTTATTTTCAATTAAATACTCCTAAGGTTGATCCTGCAATGAGACGACAATTATCTCTAATAAGAAAAAGCAGGGACTTCAAGTCTTGAATCCTTAATAAGTGTAACATGTTCTAAAAGTACCACTACATAAATAAAACACGAAGGTCTAAGGGATGATAATAGGTTTGTAAGAAAACAAAATGCAAAAAAAAAAAAAACTAAAGTGAAAAATATTATAAGAAAAAAATAAAGAAAAAGTTATAAATAAAATCCTATTAGAGAGATGAAAAGGTAAATAAATCGTTGCAATTGAATATACAAGGTTGGACCATCATTTACAATAGTATTTGGCTCTATTTATATTATTACAAAGTTTGAATTTTATGTACATAAGTAATTATAATTCTATATAGATATTAGTATTAGATAAAAATGTTTATTGAATACTAATGCAAACTAAATTTTTTTTTTATTGATACACATAAATACTAGTCTAATCTCTTACTTTTTGATTAGTTATTCTACTGAGGATTCTAACTCTAAATAAGATTTTATCTCTTTGGTTGTGTGCATGTTCAAACTATGTTAGTCGTTCGCTTCTTTTTGAGCTATCATGATTTTTAATTGCTTAGTCAGCTACTCCTTTAACATTTTTGGTTGATCAAAGACTCTTTTTGCTTGTTCAATATTTTTAATTCACGATTAATTTTAATTTTTTTTATGCTTCGTGATGAATAGTTAGTATTCTTAATGTTTGACACATGGATGTTATTTTAGAGTAAATGCAAACATTCTCTTGAAACAATTACATGGCGCGATTAGTTTCTTATTTTTCTTTTTTTTACGTTGTTGAAATAGAAACTAAGCACTCGATCCTTGAAGTAGGTTCATTGAAAAAAGATGGGCTTCTTCTCTAGAACCTAGCTAGTCCCTAACAATGATGACATTTCCCAACCCGGTGGTGGTTCTTGATAAATAATAGAATCTTTAATTTGCCAACAACTAAATTTAGCAAAGAAATCTGCATGCTGCATGTTTCCCCTCCCTCAGAATAGGATTCAAACAACTTGCCATTCTCTCTCGAGAAAATCCTGAAACCATCACAAATTAGAGGCCAATGATAGTGAATCTGACACAGTTCTTTATAATCAAATTTAAGAGCTTCCAATGAATCAGATTCGACCTAAAACTCAACTTCCAATTAAGCATGAGCCAAACCAATATTTCTGATAGTCATAATCTCTATTGTTATATTAGAAGTAATTCCAACATAGCAAGAGAAGCCTAAGAACCAATCACACAGATGATTTCTAAACAACAAATCAAAACCCTAAAGGACTAGGATTACTGGTAGAGCTTCCATCTACATTCGATTTTATCACATCCTCGTGAGGGGCTCTAAGTAACAAGTCTAGGGAGGCTACAAGAATGACAATTAGACTTCTTAAAAGCAGCCTTGCAATCTTACAGCAGACAACAATCGATAAATTGGAATTCCTGGTAATAGGTCTTCTTTTTTCCACCAATTGTTTCATCATTCCCAAATGGCCCATCAATTATAACAAAAACTGACAAAATGACCTGCTGACAAGTCACCAGCAATCTTAAAGAGGAAGAGTGAATTAAAGGAAATCAACATCTCGTGGAGGGAGAAAAGAATCCCAAACCTTTCTAGCTTCAGTAGTCAGCACAATCTCTAAGAAGATGAACGAAGATTCTACTCCATTACCACACCTGCTGGCCAGCTCTTGCAAATAGCATGGGGAAATTTTTATTACACAAAATACGATTTTGGCAAGGTAACCATATCAACGTTGATTCCTGAAACACATATACACAATGGAAACAGTAAATTTAAAAATGATTTTGGAAGTCCCAAGGATCTCGTAGTTGTATATAGAGTTGTTTAGGATTTATACAAAAATTATTTGAAGATCATGTAGTATGATCAAAATATAACATTCTCTATATAAGATAACTTAGTGATCTCAAGTCCAAGGATTACATACACAACCGTCACGTGAGTCTTTCCATAGACACATATGATTTCTCCATAAAAAATTATCATGCAAGTGCGTTCAATGTACATGTCATCTAACAAGCACCTACATATTAGTTCTAGGTATCCCTCATGCCTTAACTTATGAGAACAATCGCTTCATTTCATAAAGGAAAGAACTTAATATGTTTTAGTCTCAACAACGTTAGATCTATTAATGTTCAGTATTAATAGAACATTGACCGAGAAAATTTAAGAACAAGGTTTTGATACAATAAAAATCTCATAATTATAAAAACTTTATAATTTTCTTTGCAAAGCATTTTTATCGTGATGACTTTATCTTTATTCTAAATCATTAGTTAAATATTAGATTTATTAATCAAATATTTGATGAATATTAAAAATAAACAAGTCTTTATTAAAATTTAAATATGTTTATATAAATAAAGTCAATATCACATGTAACTAACCGATTAACTACAATGCATATACATTAATAATAAGCATTTTTCCAAACACATGATGCTTTCAAATCCATTTGTACGCACCTGAATCCTCGTGATAGCATCCCTAGTAATCCAAGAATAAGAAGCTTTAGAGTTATGAATATCACCAATAGAAAAAACTTAAATCCATTTATTTTGGCTTAAAGATTGGGATAATTGAATAGTGAGAATGGCATCGCTACAAGCTATATGAAGTGTTTGAATATTTCGATAAAACAAATAGCTTCATTATTTTTATTTATTAATTAATTAGCAAGAAGAAACAATAATTTATGAAACTACTTTAATTTGTTTTAAAGGCTACCTAAATGGTTTGTAAATGTAACCCTGAGGGACTATTGTGTAGTTGAATATCTTATGAGTTTACAATTGTAATATTAAGTTAGGTATCTTATCCTCATTATCTATAGAGAATATTCTTGTTACATATAAGTCTATTGAATATTTATTAGTCAATTGGCATGCACCTTGCTAAGAGTCAGATAAAAAAAAAAACAAAAACAGAAAAGTAATTGTTGCATATTTTTTACTAGCAAGAAATTGTTTTATAGTGAACAAAATGTTTTATATGCCCGTTTAATAAAATAGATCAAGGATTAAAAAAGTCAATAAATGTTAAAAAAAAGTTATTTACAATAATTAAAGAATAAACCAATAAATTTAAAGATAAATATAAATTAAGATATTTGATATTGTGCAATGAAAAGACCCTCAAAATCTTTTTAATTTTATGGCAATTAAATTATCTTTTGTAAGAAGAGTAATAATGAAATAAAATGATTTGCTTATATAATTCATCATTTCCTAATTCGTTATCTACAAAGAAACATATCTCTTTTGTTAAATGTTCCTCATTTAAAAAAAAATCAAAAAGCTATTAAAATAGACATAAAAATAATTGGATGACTTTATATAAAGACAAGAAAGGCATCTCTCGAATCAAAACTCTTTGAACTCATCAATGTGCTCCATTTTTTACTTGGCTTCTTTTTTCTTTTTTTTTGCTAGAGTTTATGTTTTTAGAGAAATTCTACTTATATATTTTGATGTGGATGCATACAAAATATAACAATATGTCTCCACGTACATGTTGACATGAGCAATTTTTTTACAGTGTCACCAAACCCAACTCGGCTTAATGGGTTAACCTAGAGACCACCCCCTAACATGGGTCATTGCCTCTCTCAGGTTTCAAATTGAACCTGATGGGAGCTATCTCAATGGGACTCGATTAGAACCTAGTTTAATTTAAAGAAAAACACTTTAAGAAAATATTGTTTTAGCCTTTTTTTATATATACTAAGACGAGAAGAACCTAGTTTAATTTAAAGAAAAAAACTTTAAGAAAATATTGTTTTAACCTTTCTTTTTATATACTAAGAAGACAATGTTTTGGATTGATTTAAATTAACCTGTCAAACTCGTGACCTAGGTTATGGGTTTAAGTGGGTTTAATAACTTATTTTTTGGGATATTTTTTATTTAACTATACAACAATAAAAACTGGCATGCACATGAAAACAACCTAAGAAAATCTAAGAAAACAATCATCATTAAACGCTAAAAAAAAAGTGTTTTCTAATGTTATAAAAAAAATATTTTTACCTTTTTTGAAAATAAAAAAAATAAACAATATTAAAAAAAAATAGCTATCAAATAAAATTAAAACAAAAAACATCATGAAGGGTTGTATAGAAAAGCATTTGCTAAAGTAAAAAAAAAAAAAAAAAAGTTATGATCATAGTAAAAACAAATCCTTTGGTATTTAATAAAAAAAATTCTCAATTGAATTTTTAACCATTCTATTTTAATGGACTAATTAAAAATATAGAAGGAAAAGAACAAAATAGGCTAGACAAGTGGGTCTACGCACTTGGCCTATAAAAAAAGGTTTGGCCTGTATACCAAGCCTATTTTTATTTTAACTGTCCTTTTATATTTGAAAAAAAAATACAGAAAAAGTGTCGTCTACTGGTGTAGATTTCAATTACTATCAATTGTTAGAAAGTCAAAGCAAGGATATTTTTTATCTAAAAACTCATTTTCAACCTATTTTTTTTAAAAAATACCTATATACCAATATATCAACCTAAACTACCCCTAAATTCGTTCAAAAACACAAAATCAAGCGAAATGTTTTTTTCTCAACCTTGATTTACTTTATTTAGCAAGATGAAGGGTAAAAAATACATATATGTAACTCCTCTTGCTTAATGGAACTCCTTGACATGAAGAACGAGTTATTTTGTCGTTGAAATATGGATAACCAATGATTTTATCTCTCCTATCTTAAATCCAGGGACCTAACATGAATAAAAAAAATTGTTGGACCAAAACATGTAATTATAAAACTAAAGATACCAAAATAGAAATTAAAAAATTCCAAGGGTAATTCTCCCCCAAAAGCGTTGAATAAACAATGTTGTGCAAAAAAAAAAGATTTCATTTCCCACCCATTTTTAGTTTTGGTCCATTTATTTTTAATTTTGTGAAAAGAATAAAATTGAATTTGTTTTTCAAAAATCGAGCATCAAACAAATCTCAGAAGGTTTTATTTCGCCGCAATAACTCGATAAAAAGCAAGTCTATACAAATTATCAAGACCGACCCCAACTAACACAACATGAATGGATGAAATCAAAAACAAATTAATAAAAAAAAATAGGATGATAGTATTGAAGTTCATAGTGTTCTTACTCACAATGCACAATGCATTTTATAGAAAAAAACATAGACCATTTAGTTTTTTTTTTTTGTAATTTTATCTTATATAGTATCTTTTTAATCCTTATATATAGTATATTTAGTGAAACTTTCCGATCCAACTCCTTACTTAGCTTGAGTTTTAAATTAAACTTCGTGGAAGTTACCCCAAAGTGAATCAGTTGATTTCATGGTTCCAAATATAACTCAGATGACCAGTAAAAATATAGCTCAACTTTTAAGAAAATTTTAAGATGAGTTATTTTTTTAAAATATTAAGATGACGACATATTAAATTGACCTCAGTCACTCCATAACTCGGATCATGAACTCTATTGAAATTAATTATATGATAAAAAATAATATGTTTTCAAAATTGAGAACCAACCTAGTATCGAAATATTTGTTTGAGACTATGATAACCCTATAGAATGCTTACCAAAATAAATATTAAAGCCTATTTTCTAATGAACCCAATATTGAAAGATAAAATAAAAAAATTTAATTAAAAAAATAAAGGATGAAAAACAAAAAATAAAAATAAATAAAGGCACATCGATTTTGGTGGGTAAACCTGTGAATTGAGTCACCCAAGTCAACTTGTCAAACTCACAAACCAGTTCATGAATTCCACTAAGATTAATAACTTGATTTTTTTCTAAAATAAAATTTATTTAAATATATGATAACAAAAATGAACAATCACAAAATCAAGTACCAACCCAATAAAAGGATTTTTTTTAGGTCATGATAACCCTTTAGAATGAAAACAAATAAGCGTAATGAAAGATGAAATAAAAAAATAAAAGAATAACTGAAAAAATAAAAGTTTAACCTACCAAACCCTTGAATCGGGTCAACCCAAGTTAATATACTAAACCCATAAACATTTAATGGACTCCATAAATTATAATAACATGTTTTTTTATCCGAAACTATTTTTTTTAGATATGATAAAAAGATAGACAATCAAAAAATCAAGTCTAATAAAAAAAATAGTTACCTCATTAAACTTATGAACCAGGGCAACCCAGGTTTCCCCATCAAATCCGCAAAATGGCTCATGGACTCCATAAAGTTTATTAACTTGGTTTTTTTCTGAAACCATTTTCTATTTAACTATATGTTAAAAAAATAGACAATAAAAAAATTGAACTACAACCTAATGCCGGGATATTTTTTTTGACACCATGATAACCCTATAGAAAGCAAAAGAAAATAAATTATAAAACACAATTCTCAATCAACACAATATTAAAGGATAAAATAAAAAAATCTAAAAAAAAGCAATTAAAGATTTTTGGGATTGAATTGAAGAGGTTTTAAAATCAAGGGACTAAACTAAAAAAAGAAGGGAAAAGTACCTAGCATGTGTTTTGCACTCGCTAGGGTGTGAGGAAGTCTGTAGACTTTGGGCAACACATGAGAAGTTGTCCGAGCTTCGATCAATGTCATGTTTTGATATTGTTGGAACCATCGTGGTATCCTTTTTTTTGTACATAGGTGCATGTTACATTAGGAAGTCCGGTGTGGCTCCAGCAACCCATTCTCCTTCCAGTGTGGCTTTGGTAATCCATTATCCTTTCTTTCTCTTTTTCTCATTTTCTCTCTCTTTGTCTTGGTTTTCATGACAAACATGTTATTCTTCCCTTTAGGCTTCAATGTTTTCCTATGCTTCAATTTTAATCCCTTTAGTCATAATCTTTAGAAAAATGAAGAATCCTTACAATATTTTTGCAAAATCAATCACCAACCCGATATCAAGACAATTACTTAATACAACGGTGAGTACATAAAAGCATATCAACAAAAAATCTTGATCAACTCAACATAAAAAGACAAAATTGAAATGAACAAAATTTGATGACTAAAGAAAACATAAAAGATGAAGGACAAGGCTTGAAATAACCTTTTGTTAAAACATGAAAAAAAAAAGGGGGCACTCTTTTATTTCTTTTTCAATTTTGGCTTCTTGGTTTTAGATGCTGTAGAAACAACAAAAACTTTTTTTTAATGAAATTAAGCCTCAATTCATTGTCGGGAAAATTTTTTAGTATCATGATAACTATATAAAAGGCCAATTAAAATAAATATCAACTCAAAATCCCAACAAACATGCAAACCAAGAATTAAACTAAAAATAAAGAAAATCAATAATTAAAGAAAAAAATAAAATGCACAAAAAAATAACAAAACATTAGGAATTACTATTATTATCCACATTGTAATGGGTGTGGGTGAATAGTAAATCCCCTACACCCTTTAGTTTTTTTCTTAATACTTGGCAAAGGTCGGATCAAATACCATTTCTAATGCTCCAAGCTTAAGGGATGGGCTTGATGCACTACTAAATAGCTTTTGGGGCACCAAGTACAACACTAAGTTGGGGAGACTACTTTCCTCACTATCTAAAAAGTATTTCTTATTGCACATAGGTCAATTAATCATTTTTATTATCTTATTCAATCTCGTAATAATTCTCAGACGTGGGATATTAGATATTATAACAACAAGTTTCAATTTCATGGAGCATTACCACCGGTTATATGTTGTAATATGGTCTATTATATTTTCTATGCTAGCACCTACATATAAGAGTATACTAGATTGGTGGCATGCATTATGTCGTGGGCTGGTCAATTATTTTTTAACGTAAAACAAAGAATGCTCAAGTGATGGTAGTGTTTTAAAAAAGCTTGAAAAATCAAAGACTCGGATCATTAACTTGATTGGATCTAATAAAGTCGGATAATCTAATAATATGATTAAAAAAAGGTAATAACAGTAGATGAATCAAACGAAAAACATTTGGAAATAATTAACTATAAGAAATGACTGGCCAATATCATTTATGGGAGGGGAAGAAAGAAAAAACCCATTGGAGACTCCTTGTTGTTCCTCCATAAACACTGCTCCAACACCTGAAGAGTTCGCCAAGACAATTCAAACACCTCTAGTAAAGGTTGCATGACAACATCGAAAGAATCTGCATGTGTTGCTAGAGCAATGACCTAGAAAGCGGACCATTATGAAATGAATATCTTATTTCTACATTCAATCAATTAATTCTATTTAATTTAACAAAGTATGACAAATAAAAAAACTCGAGATAACTCAATTAAGCAAAAAAAAGAAGGATGAACAAATGATGTAAAAGGGGTGTGTGTGTGTGTGTGTGTGTGTGTGTGTGTGTGTCTATTGTTGAAAGAACATGAGCTTAAAAGGATTAAAAAAACAAAATCAAAGCAAACTCGGAAAAATCTCCTAAAGCTGGGTTAATCTCCTAAGTTTGCAACTAGTGAAATGCTAGAATCAATGTAAACCTAGCAAAAAAAAAATAATTAAATTAAAAATTAAATGGAGACTAAGTAAGGAAACGGTCAACCAGTTCATTTAATAACCTCAAATGATCGACCAGTTCATCCTGAATAAATGATGGGTCAAATTATAAATAGCCAAATTGGTTGTAAATGCCTTAATTAGGTAGTGAAACTAAGGGAAGAGGCTTGGAAAAGGGGGAAATTAGAGTTTTCTTCTCTTTATATCACTTCCATGGAGATCATTAAAAAAAGATTAAAGATTGAAAGGGTGTGAGAGGGAGTTTAGAGTGAGCAGAGAAAAGAGAGAGGAAAAAATGAAAAGAACTTTGACTTCTCTTGCATCCTTCTTTTGTTCTTGTTCCCATTATAGGTAAGAAACCCAATTTGCATAATTAGATTGGATGATTTTGAGTTATTTGAATTATTAAATGTGTTAGTGTTGATTTGAATGTGAAATTATGACAAATTTATTGTTGTTATGTTGTTTGATGATAAGAAAATGGATAGTGTCATCGGAAAAGATTGGGTAACGTTCCAATTGAAAGAATTGAGGAGAAAATTCATCCTCTATACTTGGTAGTTTCGGCCAAGAGAAAAAATAATATAAATTAGAATTATTTGAGTAATTGACATATAAAGGATGTGAATTTATATTCGAATAACCTTTAGATAGGTAAGAAATAGATAAGTTTCAACAGAATTAAGAGAAAATATGTTTTCTTTCATAACAATACTTTTAATCAAGACTTGAAACTGGAGAGGTTGCTTTGACGTCATGATAGCATTAGAAAATATTTAATGAGCGAGATTTAATAATTGTGTGATGATAATTGAACTATCATTTGGAATTGAAAAGGGAAAATAATGTGATGTTTGATAACATGAGAACTTGGTTCAAACAATAGGGACCTTATTATTGATTGCCAGTCTATTATTAACCGCAATTCCTTAAATACATGATTACATGATTATAATTGAGAGAATAAGTATGTCTATACATTAAGGATAAAATTGAGAAAAAAAAATGAAAATAACACAAAACACTCTAACTAACTCATTTGTCTAGCCCGAGTTTAAAAAGTAAACCATGTGGAAGTTACTCTACCATGACCCAATCAACTTGGTCAATCTAAAGGTAATATGGCTGACCAGTAAAAAAAAGATTTGAGGATGAAATTGAGAAGAAAATGATGAGATTGACAGGAAAAAAAAACCTTTTAAACCCTACTCCTTGTTGAAATTAGATTTAAAATTAAATTGTATGAGAATTAACTCAATGTGATCAAGTCGACTTGGTCTCAAATGATTATAAGAAATTTTTTTGAGAATGGAATTGAGAAAAAAATGAAATAAAAAGGAGATGAAATGAAAAAAAATAGAGGTTGAATTAATAATAATAATAAAAAAAAAAAGCTTTAGTTTCATACATTTTTATTAAACTTGACCAAATAGGTTAACCTTGAAACCTTTTGATCCAACCACTCGTCTAACCTGGGTTTAAAATTAAACCGTGTGAAAATTACCCCGATGTGACCCATTCGACTTAGCCAGTCCAAAGACATCTCAACTAATTGATAGAAAAAGTTATGAGGATGAAATTGAGATAAAATAATGAAAATAACATAAAACCTCCTGACCCAACTTCTTTTCTTAGCTTGGGTTTAACAGTAAATTGTGTGGAAGTTACCTTGCTATGACCTAGTTAACTTGGTCGGGGTAAAGGTAACTTGACTGACCAATAAAACAAAAGTATGAGTATGAAATTGAGAAGGAAATGGTGAAATTGACAGAAAAAAATGAAACTACGTGAGAGTTATTTTAACATGATTCAATTTACTTGGTCGATCCAAATGTAATTTGAATGACTTTAAAAATATCTAAGAATGAAATTGAGGATAAAATTTGAAATAAATAAGAGATAAAATGGAAAAAAATAGAGGCTGAATTAAAAAAAAGATTAAAAAAATAGATAAAGTAGCGCTTCAGTGTTCCATAATCTTCAATTCTTTTAGTCAAGGTTGTCGATTCGATTTCGTTTCGTCTGAAATGGCCAGTATGTCTTGTTCCAGTTTAAAAAACAAAACAAATCAGAACAAATTTCATATCGCTCAAAATCACGACATGTTCCATAAATTCTGCCCTAATTCCGGTCAAGACATTCCAGTTCCGTTCCAGCCAAATAATGTTTTTTTGTTCTTTTTTTAAATATTGTCTAGTTTTACGGTATCAATCATATCTCTTAATCCGACCATTGGATTAGATGAAAAGTTTACGAGAAGTCTCCTGATATATTGTTATATCTTAGGTTAAAATTTTAGAGCAATCGGAGTTTAAAAAGGCCTTGCGAGATTACAAATGACATTTTTTAAATTTTGTTCAAATTCATAATTTTGTTTAAAAATGTTATTTTTTGTGTTCTTTTTTTCATTGAATTTTTTTCAATTTAATAATTCAACAATATATTTTTTTGAGAATTGAGTTTCATAATTTATTTTGATTTACTTTATTTAAGGATTCTTATGATCTCATAACTCGAGTCAAGGATTTGAAAAGCTAACCCACATTAACCCGGGTCGATGCAATATGTTATTGTCTTAATATTGTTTTTAGAAAATATGTCATCTTGAACTTTCTTTAGTCAAAATATATTTTTAGCAATCTTCCAGGTTGTTTTTGGACTCATCGAGTCGATCGGGTCATAT
>Ga0307515_10018444_pt1 | contig 12627 bp, 1 predicted proteins | sample 17_EM_MG_FD_194513 | JGI IMG/M metagenome (GOLD analysis project Ga0307515, IMG submission 194513) | Populus trichocarpa ectomycorrhiza microbial communities from riparian zone in the Pacific Northwest, United States - 17_EM | ecosystem: Host-associated > Plants > Roots > Unclassified | place... | reverse complement strand
CACTAGCGTGGTAAGGAACCTTAAGTTCCTTACCCCTTTCTTAGAATTATCAAAAAGAATAACAATTATCATACTATCTACGAACCGTAGCTACGTGATATCACCTTATGTAACCTATATATTATCTTCCAACTATAGTATACCACTAGGTGCTATCTATCTTAATATTTTTATATAAAGTATGCCCTTAGTATATAGTCTAATATATCCGTTTTTATAACCGTCTTTAGTTCTAGTTAATAGATCTTAAGAACTAGCTCCTAGGTAAATATCTCCTTAACTTATTTAAATAATTTCTATTATTCTTCTCCCTATACCTATAGTTCTTCTTTTTTTATTAACCGCGTAAATGGTTTAATGTCTTTTAACTATTACGCTATAAACTTTCTATAGTAATTATAAAACCCTAGGAATAATCTTAATTACGTAATATTCTCTAGTTTTTACCAATTTACTATAGCCTTAATCTTCTTTAGATTTATACTAAGTTAGCCTAGTTTAATAATAAATCTAATAAAATCGATCTTCCTAGTAAAGAACTCGCATTTCTTAATTGCTACTAGCATCTGTTCTTTTTATAGTCTCTTTAAAACCTATTTAACGTATTCCCCGTATTCTTCCTCAGTTATTAAGTAGATAATAATGTTATTAAGGTATACTATAATAAATTTATCTAAGTATTCTCCTAATATATTATTAATACGCTTTTAGAATATTGCTAGTACGTTTATAAGCCCGAATTGTATAACTAATAGCTTATATAGTCCTTCCTTTAACTTAAAGGCTGCCTTTTATTCGTCGCCTTCCTTAATCCTAATCTAATAGTACGCCTATCTTAGATCTATCTTTATAAAGATTTGCGTATTACTTATCCTATCTTAGATTTTACTAATTAAGGGTAAAGGATACTTATCCTTCCTAGTAATGCTATTTAACTATCTATAGTTAATATATAGCCTTAGTTTACTATTCTTCTTTAGTATAAATAGTACTGGATAACCCGCTAATGACTATAATGGTCTAATATATTCCTTTTATAGGTTTTTCTAGATAAACTCTTTTAATGCTTTACCTTCTTCCTTAATAAGCTTATAGATTAGAAAGAACCTTAAACTTATTTCTAGTTTTAATTCTATCTTATAGTCCTATACTATATACTTTAATAGCTTCTTACTTTCTAGTGACCATAGTTTCTTACTATACTTATAGTATCTCTTTAGTATATAACTTAGTCCTTTTTCTATTTCTTTATAGGTTGCTCCTACTTAGTACTATACCAACTTAGCTTATTATTGCATCTTACGGCGTTAAGTATTTCTAATATTAACCTAACCTATAATCCAATTGATCTTTAGATTGTATTCCTGTAACTAGGGCATTCCTAGTACTGCCTTATTATTCCTTAATGGTAATATATTAAAAGATATCTTAATTTATCTCCCTTTAATGGTTAATTAAATAGGTCCTGTTTTAAGATTAATAATGCCTCCTCCATAAGCTATTAGATCTCCTAAAATTGTTACTAATAGGTAAGGTTGCTCCTTCTATCTATAAGGTAGCCCTATCCTTTTAACTGCTACTAGCGAGATATAGTTCCTTATTGCTCCACTATCTATTAATACCTTAAACTATTAATCTTACTATTTAACTTATAAATTTAGGTATTATCCTTAAATTCCTTTAAGGGTTTAAGGCTCTACTACTAGTTCCCTTTAGTCTTATAGGTATCTAATTTTCCTAACTATTAGCTGCTTAATCCTATTTATACTTAGTCCAACTTAGGCTAATACTTAGTTTGCTTTTTATCTTTAATATACTATAGACATATGTTTTCTAGGCATTCCCACTACTGTTATCCGTTTAGGTATTCTTCCGTAAGGAATTTTCCTAGCTAAAGTATTAAGTCCCCTTAGCTTTATACTTCTATTAGGTACTAACTATATATATACCTAGCGTTTTAATATTTTACCTTATCTAATAACTAGTGTATTCTCGCTAGGTACTTCTGGTTCTTATTATTTAGTGCTCTATATATATTATACGTATTATCTATATACGTAATCTATACTAATGTATAATATACTTAGTATTTTGGGTTAACTCTTAGCTTATCTTTATCCTTAATCTAAGCGTTATAACTTCGTTCGTAGGTACTATAATTTATCTCTCACTTCTTTAGTCCTCTAATTACTCTTCTAGATCTTTTAACGTTATAATTAAGGCTCCTTTAATATAATTTATAGCCCTTCCTGTAATTGGGTAGTCCTAAACAACTTTTTTATTTAACTATATATAGAAATCTTCCCACTTGTTATTATGTCATTGTCTATACTACTTTTAGTATAACCCTTTAAGTATATACGGCTCGTCCGTAAGGAAGTATCTTTTTATTACTATATTATAATAGCCCTTTATATATCGTTCCTTGAACCTAGTTAGAATCCCTAAATCCTCTTCTTGCTCTAGTTTAGTAAGCCACTTAGCTTATAATATGCCTACTCTAGGCCTATTAGTGATTCTTTATATAGGTGCTCTGTCCCTTATACAACCTAGTATACTAGATCTCTTATCTAGTTTCTAATCTTGCTATAAGGTAATTCTTGCTCTAAATTCCTTTATAGTTTCTTTCCTTTTATATCTTATAAGTGGATTTTTAAAGTTATCTTGCTTCTTAATCTTAGTATTAACGTTTTAATCTTTAGGCCGAATACTATATTCTCCTAGTAAGTCTTCTAGGTCTATATATCTGCCTCCTAATCTAACTACTATTTATACTATAGATTCTCTAATTTATAAAGAAGCTCCTTACCTCTTACTTATAGGTGTCCTTATTTATACTCCAAATTCTTAGTTCCTTAGATTCTTTAATCCTAAGCTTACTTCTAACTTAAGCTTAGCTCCTACCTTAGTCTAACTAGGCTTAGGTGTTCTTATCTTATCTTAAGAGTTTTAAATCTTACTTATCTCGTCTTAAGAGTCTTATACCTATAGGAAACTCTATCCTAAGCTCATTTATATATCTTTAAACTAAGCTATTACTCTACTCTATTGGTTTCTGTCTATTATAGGTTCTTAAGCTTACCTTATCCCATTTTAAGAATCTTAGTCGTCTTTTATCTTGTCTTAAGAATCTTAAGTCTTTAGCCTTTTGCCTTTATTAAGTGCCAAAGTGGTTCGCTATCCTACTTCTCTTATATCTTATAAAGCGATAGATATTATGTCTAGTGGGGTCTTAATCCCTACTAATATTCCCTATTCTGTAGTAGAATTATCCTCTACCTCTAGTATAATATCTCTAATAGTTACGTGTTCCTAGTAAACCGCCTCTATTACCTTATTGTTATAAAATGTTTTGCCTATATTAAATTTATTGTCCTTAATATCCGATCTACGAACTAGTTTATTAGTTCCTCTATACTCCGTAGATTTTAGCTTTTATAGCTAATAGCTTACGCTATACTTAGCGTCTTTATAAATTTGGTATACGTTATTATAATAAAACGCAAAACTTCTAATTAAATATTCCTTTATTTCTTACAGTATACTATTATCCCTCTATACGTATATGTCTACTACTACTAGTTAGGTTTCCTTTACTATATAGTAACTCTAACTATCTCTATAATCCCTTATAAAATAACCTTATTTCCTACAATTTATATAAGCTCCATCTTTAAACTATTAACTTTACTATAGAGTCCGCCTAAATATCTTCTACTACTAAGATCCCTAGTTTAGCCTCTATTCCTTAGTTCTATAATTACTAGATCCTTAACCTTTAGGTTTTTATAGTTTTTTACTCTATCTTTTATAGGCTTCTTTAGTACTACTTAGGTCCATTAGCTCTACGCCATACTATAGTTTTTAACTTAGCTTTAGTTGTTATGTATTTTACGTCTTATATAACTATAGAACTTTATCTTAACCTCTCTTAGTCTATTTCCTTTAGTAGATCTAATTATTAATCTTAATCGCTTAATCTATTAGTTCCCTTAGGGTATCCGTATCTTCTATTAAGATAATTACATTTTAGACTTTAGCCTTAAGTCCTTACTTATACTATACTATAAGCGCTCTATTATTCCACTTAACTTATATTACTAGCGTCTGAAACTACGTTATATATTTAATTACTAAGGTTTATTATATAATGTCTTAGAGTTTTCTTTCCGCCGTAGTTACTGCCTTTAGGTTTCCGAATATTTACGTAAGTTATTTTATAAATCTATTCTAGCTTAAAAATATAAACCATACCTCTTAGTTTATAATTATTATTCCATTTGCCTGGATTTTTATAAGGTAAGACTTAAACCATTTAAGTGCTCTTCCTGTTAAGAATAATCCTATATACGCTATTTAATCTATAGGTATTACTAGCTTAGCTCCCTCCTACGCGACCTTAAAATACATCTACATAAGGAATCCTTTAAGCTTTAATCTCTCTCCTGAGAATCTTTTAATTAATAGTAACTTAACCTTTACTACGCCTATCCCGTTAATCCTAGTTTTAAGAACTGTATTATTTTCCGTTAACTAGTTAACTATCTCTTATAGCTGTCTAACCGTTACGGGTTGCTATGAGTTAGTATCTGCTATACTAGTATTACCTAACCTTAAAGTAGTTGCCGCCGTTAATGGCGTTATAGTGGCTGCTTTTAGTGGTATGTTGTTTAACTTTCTATATTTAATTCCGTAACTAGGTAGTGATTGTATAACAAAACCTTATAGCAGGAACTATAATAGGCTTATTATTAGGCTAGGTATATAGGTAATATAAGTATAAAAGTTAACAAAGTAATAATAACTGGTGGAGTGGTTGCCTAATAGATTAACTCTAATTATATTCTAAGAATCACTATAAGGAAGGAACTATCTAGGTAGGGACTAAGGGTCCTTAAATATATAACCGTACTCCTAGGAAATCCTTCTTATACGTAATATACGTGTGCTCTATCTGCTCTGTTATGGATTATACAAATCCTATAGATTATATAGATCTTATTATATAACCTTGGTTACCATTCCTCGTTATATAGCTCTATCGGCTCTATCCTAGACCGTGCTTGTATTAACCAACTAGCTTCTTCCGACTTTTCCCTAAGTAATTGTAATATTATACTTAAAGCGTCCGTAATATAAGGGCCTAAGCCCTCGTATAGATATTGTATAAGTTACCTATTATAAACAGTAAGATATAGTAAGGATTTAATGGATTTTAAAAGCTTATAGAATATAGTATTAAGGGGAGAGTTGTAAATACCACGACCCCGCGGTGCGCGCTAAGTATCACTTACGCCACACTAAGCCACTAAAGGCTAGCGCACGCCACAATGACAGGGGAGGGGGGCCAGGAACTTTTGAATCATGCCTCCGTAGTAGAGGGGCTTATTAGAGTAAGAGGCTAGCTAGCTATATATATTTTTACAGATTTTATATTAGTAAAGTAATATAATAACCCCCCCTCTTTTACCTTTCTCTTCTAATTTACCGCACGTTTTTCTTTAATAGGCTTTATTTTATAATAATCTCTACCTTTATAGTCTAAGCTTCTTCTAACTATTTATAATTAAGTATATTAACTCTATTAATACTTAGGGCTAAATTAATAGCTAATCTTTATAACCGCCGCTTCTTAATATATAGAATAGCCTTACATTGCTCCTCTATAAAGGCTCTCCTTAAGTTTTAAACATAAAATAACTTTATTAGCTTATTGCCTAAGCTAATACGCTTTAAGGGAGATTCTAGGTAAAAAAAGGCAGAAACAGCGCGATTAAACTAACTTTACGTCTTGGGTATATCTATAGGCTAACTAGGGGAGCTCTAGAGTATATCTTAATAAGGAAAAAAATAAGGACAACCGTTAAGCACTTGCTACTTAGGTAGTATTAACCTACTAAACCACTAGAAAAGGTTAGCCATATCTATATAAATTAGTTAAATTCTTATATTTTTACAGGCGGTTATAACGCTTTTACCTATAAAGATTAGCTCTAGTACTTACTTATTAGTAGAAATTCTTAATATTACATAGCTAACGGCAAGATAATGCGGCAATCTGCTATAATTTGCCTTGAGTAGGCTAGTAATAGGTCTAAGCTCCCTAGCAGAACATTAAAATCTCCCCCTTTACTTCTCTATTTTATTAACTGTATCCACACTAGTAAATATATAATTTAAAAGTGTTATACTTTATCTTTATATCTTTATTAACTTCTTTAACTTCTTCTACGTTAGTTATACTAAAGGTTTACTAACCTCTACTATTCTAAAAGAATATAACTATAGCCTTTAAAAAAAATAAGGTATAAACTACCCTCTATATAACTGCTTAAAATACTAATATATACCTACCACTAAGGTAAAGGTAAAAGAAATAGCACTATTAGTATAAGAAGAATCTAGAAACGTATACGCGAACAGCAGTTAGGCTAAAGTACTATAAATAATATATACACGGTAGTATATAGCTAACTTTAGCAGACGGCTATATATAATAATAGAGTATCTAGGGGTAGTATCCTAAAACGTTAGTTAGATATAAATAGCGATTCTAAAGAAGATGGAGGCTTAATGCCCTAGGGAAGAGCATATCGTTAATAACTCCAGCAGAGTTTAGATAAAGAATCTCTAAATCTATATATATAGAATTTAACTATAGTATCTATTATATAGACTCTATTCCTTTATACCCGCTTACGCTTTAATAGCGGTTATAAGTCCTAAATCGGCCTAATAAGCGGCTCTAATGCTACCGTCTCTTTACTAAAGAGCCTATCTCTAGTACCGAAGATAACTTTATAGCCGAGTCGTTTTATACGGCGCCTATATACAGTAATAAACCGTAGAAGTCTTAATACAGTATATATACAGTTAGAAGATAGCAAGAAATAAAATGTAGTAGTAAACCTAAATTAAAACTTATGGATAAACTAATATTAAAAGCTGCTGTACGCTTCTTTTTAATGTTTATAATATTAGGTAAGGCTCCTAAAGGTCTTTCTCTTACGCTATAGCCGGAAGGAAACTTAAAGACTCTAGAAAAGATAATGGACTTAGCATAGGATAAAGTAGTAGAGTATAATAGGGTTTCTAAAAGCGATGGTTCTAGCGAGGCTATATAAAAACCGTCGCTATTAATGTGTCGCATAGTAAGCTACCTCTTATTACTTTTATATATATTAATATAAAATAGATATATAATAGCATTAGCCAGTTCTAGTCTTACCTATTAAAACGCATATAAAATTGCGTAAAGGCTAAGTACTTATTTAGAAAGCTCTTTAAGCAGAAAATAATTGCTAAAGTAGAAGAGCTACTCTATATAAATAACTTTTAATACTCTAAGACAGTACGTATAGCTATACTACCTTAGTACTCTCCTAACTATTTATAGGGCGAGCAATCCCGCTTTATAGCACCGGTTATTATAGCCAATCTCTCCAAGTTATTCTTTAAAGGAAGGTAGTAATTTAGGTTTAGTATAAATATATAGTACTTTCTACGCCTAATTAGCCCTGGGGCTATTATACTAATTTATATAATAATCCGCCACGTTATTAATAAATAGAAAAGTAGTAGTTTTACCTAATAAAAGTTTAAAGTAGGTGCCAATCTTAATAGTAATTTATTCTTTCTCTACCCTCGTTCTAACTACCTAGGCTATACTATAACTAACTTTAATATTAGCTATATAGGAACGGATAAAGGCTATATAGGCGGATTAGTTAATAGAGCGCCAGAACTAGATTTTAGGGCTTCTATAATAGGGCGTCTTAAAAAGGTATGAAGTAACTATATATAATAACAACCCTACTATATAAGCAATTCCAAATCTATTTAAATATAGTCTTAATAATCTTTCTAACCTAGATTCTAACTATAACGCAGGATTTAATAAGCAGCGCTTTAATATACTTCCACCGGTATATAACTACTTATAATAATAGTTCTGGACTAATACTTATATCTAGGTACTTAACGCGTCCCTTTTCTTAAACCTAGATACCTCCTGCCCTTCTAGTACTATTACTTAACCTAATACACCCTATAATATATCGCCTAATTAGACCAACTACAGTACTAATCACTAAGGCAGTAGGCCTAATAATGTTAGCAACCCTAATAGCGGCACGGATAGCGGGACTAATATAAATAAGTGTTGTAACGGATATAGTAGAGTTAACATAGATAAAGATGGCAATGTGGATAATGGAACGGATATAGCTCTAGGTAGAAATATGGATAATTAAAATAGTGCGAGAAAGGAGGGCGATAAATATAATGGAGTGGACATAGGCAATAATACTAGCGTAAATAGTAGAGAAGATATAAACAAGGATAGTAGCGCTAGTAATAATTTCGGAAATAATACCTATAAGCTTGTCTTTAAAGGTATAAAATCACAGAATTAGAAATATACTATTAATATACTATATCGCTAAAATTATAAATAGTTAATAGCTGCAGTTAAGTTATTTAAAAAGACGCTTAGGGCTAAACCTAATGCAAGTCTTTAGTATACTATTGGAAAAGGGGTTAAGTCTATACTATTTAATAATAAGGATCTAGATATCTTTAGAATAAGGGTAAAAAAGGGGCTAGGCAAGGTAAATACTTTATAGTTTGTAATAGGTTTAGAGGAGTAGCTATTTTATATAGTAGTTATAATATAAATATATTTTTAAAGGCATATTATAGCAATCTATGGCAATCTGTAGCAATCTATAGCAATCTGTAGCAGTATATTATAATTTATATAGTTTATGTAGTTTGTACAGTTTATACAGTTTATATAGTTTATATAGTTTATACAGTTAGTATAGTTTATACAGTTTATACAGTTTACGCGCTATTTATTTATAGGGTAGCAAAAAGCTAGCATTAATTTGGTAGTTAAGCGTTTTGCTGCAATTTACTATTAGATACTATAAACTTATTATAAAACGCGCGGTTTACTATTAAATGCTATAAACTTATTATAAAATATATGGTTTGCTATTAGGTGCTATAAACTTATTATAAAACGCACGGTTTATACAATTCGCTAACGACTATATCCATCTACCGCAACCGTATAGTTTGTGGCAATTTGCCGCAAACCGCAATAACGTGGCCAAAAAAAAATCCTAATGTTTAAGGTAAAGTACTACGTTAATCTTCCTTATAAACTTACCTATATTAAATCTTCCCATTAAAAGCAGTTCTATTATTATCTTAGCTTTTTTTAAGGCTTACATTATAAGGTACTATAAAAGGCCGTCTTTCTATAGTAGCTCTTTACTCTTTTATCTTATTACTACTTTAGTAAGCTTATTAGCCTTTTTATTTTCTATAAATCCTAAATAGCCTAAAATCTAGTATAGCGTAATAATATTTAGCTAAAGCTTCTTTAAGATCTTAGTAACTATTTCCTAGCAGGCTCTAGCCCTCTAGCTTTATATTAATAGTAATACTAATTATAAGTTAGAGAATATTCTTATACTAAAGGCAGGTATTAGAAAACCTATTTAATTAATAGCCGTATATATAGGGTTTTATAGCTAGTTAACTGCCTTACTAATTACTAAAAGCTCTATAAGGTAGGCGTTAGCCTAATTAAAGCTTACTACTATTTTTAAAAGCGTTGCTTTAAATAGCGTAGTATATACACTAACTCCTACTCTACTATTACGTACCAATATATTAACGTATATATTAACCTACCCTAGCTTATAGTCTTTAATAATAGTTTAAGCATATTCTTTGTTCTTATATATTACTATATTAGGCTTAGCCACCTATAGCGGATATATATACGGTTTAACCTCTAGCACCCTATTTACTTAGATATCCTTATATATTTTTACTATCCTTTAAAGCGGCAATTAGTGCCATCTATAAAGCCTTTATTTTTAAATTATTTAGTAAGGATATAATTTACTTAGCTTATAGATTAATATCTAAAATAGAATGGCCTAGTTATATAGCCTTTACTTAAAAGGGAGTAGGCTAGCTTTTACCTCCGCTATTAGCAGAGTAATAATATAAAACCCCTTAATAATAGCTTATACTATAATCCTTTACGCCTACTAAAGGAGCTATATTAGCTCTTATATTATAAGTAGGTACTATATTAGTAATATATAGTCCGCTGCTAGTAGGACTAAGCTTTTAGCTAGCTACTTAACACTCTTAAACTATAGTCCCTTTAGTCTACGCAACGCTAGCGCTACCCTAGTGGCTTTACTTACCTTATTTACTAAGTATACCTTAAACTATAGCTCTTTATTAAGGGCTACCCTAAGGATTTTAATATTCTATATTAGGGGGATTCCTTTTCCTTTAAATTAGAGCGGCGTAGTAGTATTCTTACCCGCCTCTTTATATCTAGTAAAGTAGATAAATAACGTTTTCTTTACTTTAAATTAAGCTTTACTAGTTCTCTCCTATTTCTTAAATATTAGTATAATTTTACCCTAGATAATATATATATTTTCCCTTTACTATAGGGCCTACAACCTATATTAAGTAGTTATTAATAAAGGCTATAGAGCTACTATTTCTAAGTACGCTTTATATAAGATCTATATTAAAGAATAGAAAGAGTATTAAGGCTAGTACTAATCCTTATAGAAGACCCGCCTATAGGAGCGCCTATACCTTTAATATATATTTATTAACTAAAATATAGGTTTAATAGTTTATATAAAAGTCCTATACCTATTATATAATCGTCTAAGGTATTTATTGCTACTATAATCTCCTAATTTCCGGCTCTATAGCCACATTATTATTATAAGGGTTATTTTGGCCCTTACTTAGCTATATTACCTAGGGGCTCTTAGGGGTCACTAAGGCTAGCCTTCGGCTAGCCCTTAGCACCTCCTTATAAGCTCCTTAGGCTTACAGCCTCCTTCCTCCCCTATTGATTTGTCTTAGTACGAGGCTATTACCTACTCTTTACTATATTGTCCTCTTTCATTAACTCTCTATATAACTTATGCTCGGCTTACCTACTCCCTACTATACACCCTAGCAATACTACCTTATATTTAAACCAATCCTATACCCTTATAGGTAGTAGCCTACAGCAAGCCAAGGGCTACACCCTCGAGCAATTTCATGATCCTCCATTTTTACCTAGGATGATCGCGTTTACTATAACATAGTAGGTACACCAGCAGACGCCTAGAGATCACATCCGCATAACGGTATTGGAATATAGATTAGGTCCTCTACCTTTACCTAGAACAATCGCGTATACTATAAACCAGCTATACTGGTAAGACGTCTAGCAGATCGCATCCGCTTATAATAGTAGATACGGATTAAGAGATAAGGGAGATAGTAGCTACTTAGCTAAGGGTCGGTACTATCCAGATTGTATGCGACTATCCCCTAGCGATTAGTATACCCGCATATAATTAGCAGTGCAGCGGTATAGCTCTACTACGATGGCAGCCTAAAGGCGATTTAATTACTATTTAAAGGCTTTCTAGCAGAAGTTAAGGGGGATCCTACGCAATTAAGCTTATAAATACTCTATAGGCTAACCGCGGTTTACTTGCTACAGAGGTCCCACTAATAGAAATTAGAAGGTTAAACGTCCTTAAAGAGATATAGCTACCCTAGAGGCTATCCGATTGCTATTTAATAGCTATCTAAAGAACTAACGGCTAGTTTTCAAAGCTATAGCTACTACCCTCTCTGTCACAGTGCTGTAATGTAAGTAGGCTAAATAACTACATTGTGGTATGAAGAGGAGAAGGAGGTGAAAGGGGGTATCGTATATAAATAGTAGGGGCAGCCGCTAAGGCGCTAGTGGTAGGCCAGCCAACAGTAGGAACAGTATAAGATAGTACGAGACAGTATAGAATAGTATGCGTTAGGACAGTGCCGTAACAGTACTCCCCTCTCTAGAAGGTTTGGTCCCTAAACCGAATAAGTAATTTTCGCTATAAAGATATTACTTCCGCTTACCACCCTTAACCGAGCTAATAGCGATTTTCCATACCGGGCATAGAAAATCTTAATTGGTTAGCTTAATGAGTAAAGTTGGTAGAACTCCACACCGCTACCATATGGCGTTTCTTAGCAAAAAACCGACTAATTAGACAACTTTGACTGCTGGTCGAAGTTCTATAAGATCTTAACCACCATAATTTATCTTTATAGTCGGCTACGGCCTTAGCGTGGCTCTCCCTTATCTTATGCCCAGTCTAGGGGTCCTGGCTTCTCAGGGTATTATTTATAGAACTTCAGTAATGCGCGCTCGCACCCTTTTAGGAATTTCTTGGGTTCCTAGGTTTTCTTATTATAATATTTCCATTTAATACAGTATATCAAGCCGTACTCGTCTATTTGTTTATTATATATATTAAGGATCTTTTTAAATTCCCACTTATCCGTAATATTGCCGTTATTATCCCTTTCGGCTATCCTACCTGTGATATTACGACGTTTCTTTTTATTAATGCGTACTTAACTAGAGATCTCTTTAGGGAACCAGAGGCGGACTTTTAAAGTATGGAAAGACTTATTAACACGGATATAGTCTAGGAGGTTAACTACGACTACTCCTCTATAGGTAGCTAGGACGGGCTATAGTCCGTCCTAGTTATTATCCTACTTCCTCTTAGGCCGGTT
>Ga0307515_10018443_pt1 | contig 12627 bp, 2 predicted proteins | sample 17_EM_MG_FD_194513 | JGI IMG/M metagenome (GOLD analysis project Ga0307515, IMG submission 194513) | Populus trichocarpa ectomycorrhiza microbial communities from riparian zone in the Pacific Northwest, United States - 17_EM | ecosystem: Host-associated > Plants > Roots > Unclassified | place... | reverse complement strand
AAGGCTCTACTACTAGCTCCCTCTAGTCCTATAGGCCTCTACTTTTCCTAACTATTAGCTGCTTAATCCTATTATACTTAGCTTATTCTTTAGCCAATGCCTAGTTCGCTTTTTGTCTTTAATATACTATAAACACATATTCTCTAGGCATTCCTACTACTATTATCTATTTAAGCATTCTTCTATAAGGAATCTTCCTAGTTAAAGTACTAAACTTCCTTCCTCTTAGACCTCTGCTAGATGCCATCTATATATATATTTAGCATTCCTGTACTATTACTCATCTATTATCTAGTATATCCTTATAGGGTATTTCCAATTCTTTTTCTTTAGATTCTTATGCATCTTATATATGTCGTCCATATATGCAATCTATAATAGTATATAGTATACTAAGTGCTTTGGGTTAACTCTTAACTCATTTTTATCTTTAAGTTTAAACCTCTATTATACTAATCTAAACGTTATAACTTTATTCATAGGTACTAAAATGCGTCTCTCGCTTCTCTAGTCCTCTAATTATTCCTCTAGATCCTTTAACATTATAATTAAGGCTCCTTTAATATACGTTATAGCCTTTTCTATAATTGGGTGGTCCTAAATAACTCTTTTATCCAACTATATATAGAAATCTTCCTACTCGTCGTTGTACCTTTACCTATACTACTTTTAGTACAGCTGCTAGAGTATATACGGCTTATCCGTAAGGAAGTATCTTCTTATTACTACGTTATAACAGCCTTTTATATATCGTTCTTTAAACCTAGTTAGGATCCCTAAATCCTCTTTATTTTCTAGTTTAGTAAGCCACTTAGCTCTTAGTGTGCCTGCCCTAGGCCTATTAGTAATTCTTTATACTAGTACTCTATCCTTTATACGTCCTAATATGCTAGATCTCTTATCTAGTTTCTATTCTTGCTATACAATAATTCTTTACCTAAATTCTTCTATAGTTTCCTTTAGTTTGCGTCTCGCGCTCTAATCCTTAAAGTTCTCCTACTTCTTAATCTTAGTATTAACTTTTCGATCTTCAGTCCAAATACTATATTCTACTAGTAAGTCTTCTAGGTCTATATATTCGTCTTCTAGTCTAATTACTGTTTATACTACAGATTCTCTAATCTATAAAAAAGCTCCTTACCTCTTACTTATAGGTGTCCTAATTCGTACTCTAAATTCTTAATCCCTTGAGATTTTCAATCCTAAGCTTGCTTCTATCTTAAGCTTTACTCTAGCCTTAATCTAACTAGGCTTACTTAGTATTCTTATCTCATCTTAAGAGTCTTAAATCTTACTCATCTCGTCTTAAGAGTCTTATACCTGTAGGAAACTTCGTCCTAAGCTTATTCGTATATTACTAAACTAAGCCATTACTCTGCTCTATCGGTTATCGTCCATTATAGGTCCTTAAGCTTACCTCATCTCGTCTTAAGAATCTTAGTTATCTTACATCTCGTCATAAGAATCTTAAGCCTTTAGCCTTTTGCCTTTATCAAGTGCCAAAGTAGTTCGCTATCCTACTTCTCTTACGTCTCGCGAAGCAATAGATATCGTGTCTAGTGGGGTCTTAATCCCTACTAATGTTCCCTGTTCTATAGTGGAATTATCCTCTATCTTTAGTATAACATCTCCAATAGCTATATATTCCTAGTAAACCGCTTTTATTACCTTATCGTCACAAAATATTTCGCCTACGTCAAATTCATTGTCCTTAATATCCAATCTGCGAACTGGTTTATTAGTTTTTCTATATCCTATAGGTACTAGCTCTTATAGCTAATAGCTTACGCTATACTTAGCGTCCTTATAAATTTAGTATACGTTGTTATAACAAAACGTAAAACTTCTAATTAAACATTCTTTTATTCCTCGTAGTATATTATCGTCCCTTTATATATATATATCGTCTGCTAGTCTTATACCTTTTACTATATAGTAACTCTACCCACTTCTACAGTCTCTAACGTAATAACCCTATTTTCCGTAATTTATATAAGCTCCTTCTTTAAACCATTTTTCTTACTATAGAGTCCGCCTAAACGTCTTCTGCTACTAAGATTCCTAATTCAGCCTCTGCTCCTTAGACCTCTAATTACTTAATCCTTATCCTCTAGGTTTCTATAGTTACTTACTCCATCTCTTATAGGCTTCTTTAGTACCACTTAGGTCCATTAGCTCTACGCTATACTATAATTTCTAACTTAGCTTTTATTATTGCGTACTCTACGCCTTATATAACTATAGAACTCTATTCTAGCCTCTCTTAGCCTATTCCCTTTAGTAGATCTAATTATTAATCTTAATCACCTAATCTATTAGTTCCCTTAGGGTGTCCGCATCTTCTATTAGAATAATTACGTCCTAGACTTTAGCCTTAAGTCCTTATTTATACTATACTATAAGCGCCCTATTATTCCACTCTACTTATATTACTAACGTCTGGAACTACGTTATATACTTAATCACTAAGGTTCATTACGTAATGTCTTAGAGTTTTCTTTTTGCCGTAGTTACTGCCTTTAGGTCTTTAAACATTTATATAAGTCATTTCACAAATCTATTCCAGCTTAAGAATATAAACCGTACCTCTTAGTTAGTGGTTGTCATGCTGTTCACTTATATCTCTATAAGGTAAGGCTTAAACTATTTAAGTACTCTTCCTATTAAGAATAGTCCTGCATAGGCTATTTAATCCATAGGTGTTACCAGCTTTACTCCTTCCTGCGCTACCTTAAAGTACATCTACGTAAGGAATCCTTTAAGCTTCAATCTCTCTCCTAAGTATCTTTTAATTAATAGTAACTTAACCTTTACTGCGCCTATCCCATTAATCCTATTTTCCAACGTCGCATTATTTTCTATTAGCTAGTTGACTATCTCTTATAGCTGTCCAACCGTTACAGGTTGCTATAAGTTAGTATCTACTATACTAGTGTCGTTATCTAACCTCAATATAGTTGCCGCTATCGATGGCGTTATAGTGGCTGCTTTTGGTGGTATATTATTTAACTTTTTATATTAATACCGTAATTAGGTAGTAATTGTATAACGGAACCTTATAGCAAGAACTACGGTAGGCTTATTATTAGGCTAGGTGTATAGGAAATGCAAATATAAAAGTCAACAACGAATAATAACTAGTGGAGTGGTTGCCTAATAGATTAACTCCAATTATATTCTAAGAATCACTACAAGGAAGGAACTATCTAGGTAGGGACTAAGGGTCCTTAAATACACAACCATACTTCTATAAAATCCTTCTTATACATAATATACGTCTTATACATAAGGTACGTAAGTTCCTCTCATTCCTCTTGTTTAATACGTAGCATATTATATAACCTCAGTTACCATTCCTCGTCACATAGTTCTACCGGTTCCATCCTAGACCGTACCTAAATTAACTAACTAGCTTCTTCCGTCTCTTCTCCAAGTAGTCATAATATCGTACTTAAAGCGTCTGTAATAGTAAGAAGTAATCCTAAATTGGCCGTATATAGGTATTCGTTGCCTATTAATCTATACTATTGAATAAGGGCTAACCACGATAACAACTATATTAATGCTTAGAGTATCTATAAAGGTTAGAAGAGCTAAGTGAAAGCTATTATCTATAGGCTATAAGCCGAAGCCCGCATATATATATTAACTCTAATCCTATAGAATAGGGCGAATGTATAGTTAAATACGCATTATCGCGGGCGCCTTACCTGTTCTACTGCTTAGCACATTATATATATAATCTTATTGCGCTAAAAAGCTAAGGTTAAAAGTTGTTATAAGTGGGCAAGAATTTTAAGGTAAGGTAAAACCGGCTATAACTTAGCCAAAAGGATAGCGGCCTAGTAATTTATATCAATTTCCCGTCGGGTACTAACGCTTAAAAAGTAGCTATACCCTTTATTAACTTAGCAATATATTTATATTCCCATAAGCCCTTCCTTTAATTCCACTTCGCTAAGCACCCGTAGCGTAATTCTTCAAAGTCGCCCGATATATAAGCCTATAATCCACCTCTTTACCCTTTTTACACCCTAGCTAACTAGTACATCTCTACTAGAACTTTCTATGCTCCATTTTTATACTAACTTTAATACTATTACCCTAATACTTTTGCTGTCTTTTCTATAATTTGGGACTTTTTAAACTTCATAAACCTTTATAAACAAAAAGGACCCGCCTTTAGTATTTTGCTATTAGGACTAGCGCTACCAAAGGATTAAGGACTAAAATACCTTATAGCTAAAGTGTATGTAATATAAGCCATTTCTACAGTCTATATAGCTGACTTATATAAAATAGTTACGCCACTTATACTTATATTGTTTAGCTTTCGCCAGGCGCCGTCTTTATACTTATATACGACCTCTTTTAGTCTACACTCTAGTAGCCGCATTTATCGCGATACCTATCTCCTTTATCCAAACAATTTAGGAGAGAGTTCGCGTTATAAGCTAGTCCTACCGGTAAATACCTTATAAGGATCTATTTTAGGGCCTAAAGAGGAATGCTAATAATATGGGATAGATTTTCTCTTACTATAGGTGCCTCCGCAAAACCTTATTACTAATTAATTATATTTAAAAAGGTATATTAAGATTATTTAAACCCCTTAAAGTATATTTAAAGCTAACTTGGAATTTATATTTAGGGAAAGTAATAAGAATATATAACCGCTAGTATATTTAACGTAGAAGATTATAATAGAAAAATAGAATGCAGTAAAGGTACCTTAGTCACTATTTATAACCTAAAAGTAGTAAAAGGCACTAAGCCGTACTAGAGATAAAGAAATATTATATAAAATATAGAATATTTTGTTCCCGCTAGGTATAAGGTTAAAGTAATAAATAGCTGGGTAAAGCTAACTAGGTTAGCTACATCTTAAAAGACTTAATTATTTAAACTCCCTCTTTATAACTAGCCTAGAAGGTAATAGAGATATCTTTACTCTGCCCCTTAGTAACCACCGCTAATATATATACTGTTTCCATTTCTCCTAGCCTATTTTCTATTTCCTATTAATTACTAGCTTTAATTACATTGGAAAGGGGGCTTTCTAAGTTGCGTATAAGACTCTTAGGTACTCTTAAGAATATATATTAAATTTCTATAGTAAATATTATTAGTAGTGCCTTATATATAATATAAGGAACCCTACTTACGCCTTTCTATCTACATATCTCCTGTAGTAAGTTTCTTTATTTACGCTATCTCTAATTACTAAGTCTCTATTCCTCCTATCTGTACCACTAGCAATTACTTAGTATTTTTAGGTTTGCCTTTAACACGCTTCCGTTTCTTTAGTTATTTAGCGTTTAACAGTAACGCCGTCTTTTTATTAATAACTAATTACCAGTTAGTTACTTCTTTAAAGATATTATTTAACTATATCTAACCTTTAACTAAGTTCTAATACTTATGGTACTAATTTAATAGTTTTTTAGCTCCTAGGGTATATAGAACACTGTAAATATCTAATAGTAATATGTGTATCTCTTTAGACTCTAATTCCTTAATAAGATAGTTAAAAGTATCTTAAGATATAGTACCTAGTGCCTATATAGAAGGTGAAAAATTTCTTGCCTACCTAACTATAGTTTTAGGACGCAGACAATAGATTGTACTATATCTCTCCTAAAGAGCTTTCTTTCCCACCTTAACTTGGCTTAAATTAAGGGCTAAGTCTTTTAGGCCTTTAAAAATTAGAGTGAGGTTTCTCTTTAATATAGTTATGTTTAGTTAGCCTCCTAACTCGTATTCCTGAACTTTGGCTAAAAATTTACTGCCGTCTTTAGTAGGGCGCTTTCTGCGTAATTCCGTCGATGCTTGGATTATTTTAGATAGCTCCGTCGCCGCTTTAGTAATTTTGCTAGCGAAGCTACAAAATGCCTTGATCTGGCTCTTTGTAGGGCGCATCTTAGTAGCTTAGAATTTGTCGTATATTGTTTTAACGTGTCCGTATAAAACCTCTATCTGCGTAATAAGGGTAATAGCTGTTATAGCGTCGCTCTAGGTAGAGAAAAGGGACTCGTTAAGTGAATTAAAGTAATATATGGAACTTATAAGAGTCTAAAAGTCCTATAGACTGTTAATTAGACTGGGGCAAACTCTACTATATTTGTTAGCAACTATAATAAGTAGGTATTAAGATAACATATACCTTCTTTATAAGAAATGGCTATACGAGAAAATATTAAAAAGTAGACTTTAGAGTTGGGCGGCTAGGGGTATTTATATAATATCTACCGAAGTTAGGCACCTCTAAATGTATTTAGTAGGGGAAGGAGTTAGGTAAGTAAAGATTTATAAGCCGATTCGCTAATACTTAGGAGTAGCCTCTATTATAATATAAGCCGGCGTAATAAGACTTACTTTTATATTTAGTAAAACACGACGCTTAATATCCAATTAAGGTTTAATATCTTTTACCTTTACCTTCCTATATACAAGTTATATTTATACGGGTCTAGGTAAGACTACTTACTAAAAGAAGTCCTTCTGTATCGCCCTTGCCTTCTATTAATTAAAGACATCCATCTGGCTCCTATATATTAACTAAGACTAAAACTAAGATCCCGCTATACTCTATTTTTATAGCTATAGTAGGAGCGTGCCTTAAGCCTACTACTGGGCTTAGTCTCTATAATGCTGTGAGGATATTAGTATTATCTAGCGTTTACTCTAATGTTTACTACTAGGACTTTGCATGACCGTACTAAGTAGAGCCTTTTACCCCATCAAAATGATGCTAATATCTATTTAGCGTTTTCTAGGATTAATAAAGGAAAGCCGTATCGCTAGAGGGGTATAGTAAATAATTGTGGTATAGCTACAGCTCCTGTCGCATTGCTAGGTATAAAGAGGGTTAGTTTCTCTTAAAAAACGATACTATTAGCCTCCTCTATAAACTTAGCTTATTTATACTTTAACCTAGTACTATGTTACTAAAGCTTTATAAAGTAATAATATTAAACTAGCCTAAGGTTATAAAGCCATATAAGGTGTCTCTAAATACCCCTCCTAGCTGTAAAAGTCCGTAAACGCCTCTTTTTAGCCTAGTTATACTACCCTTAGACCTAGTTACCATTCTTTACCTCGCGGAGCTGCTTAAGGACGTATTAAAGGTAGTAAAAGTAATACCTAGCGCTATAGACACTCTTAAGGCTACTAAGCCTTAAGCTATAGATAGCTTCTAACCTAAAGAAGCGAGAGCTTAAGCTTTAAAGGTAGAGTATAAGACAGTTAATAAAATATATATCCCTGCTAAACTGAAAGTATAACCCTAGCTAATTTACTATATGTAGCTAGGATAATGTAACCTTAAAGTATAAGATAGTTAAATCCTCTACAGTACCTTTTAAGGTAGACGCATATAACGAATATATATTTGCTATTTGTATATATATTAGTAAGCACGAAAATAGCTACCGGATTTATGTTACTAACGGCGAAATAATAAATAAGAAGACTAAACGCATAACGCACCTGTTCGTACCAATTTAATGGCACGAGTGAGTTATATCCAGGGGCACGAAATACGTATAGTATCGTATGCTCTTTTAGATGATGGTGACTTTCAATTCTGTTAAGGTAGGCTACGTAGTCTATATACTAACACACCCCCCCCCCTAACTAGCCAGTGTTTTAGGAGTGCGCTAGACGTGTAAGCGAGTAGGTACACCGAACGCGTAAACGCGTACTTGGTGTATCGAACGCGTAAGCACGCGGTTGGTATAACAGGTGCTGTAATTATATACTAGCGGTACTTGGAAAATGGAACCACTTGCGTATAGCCTCCGTAATTGCCTTAATAGAACCATAAAGGACGTAAGAAAATATATAGGAAATCTCCCCCAAGGTGCCGTCTAGGCTGCCTTCCAAACGGTGCTTTAAGCTAGCCATAAGTCCTGCTTACGGTCCGTAAAATGAACCGTACAGCCTTCCAACGGGCCGTAAATGAACTATAGTTGCTCCGTTAGTCTCATTCTACCTATTCTATGACTTTTAGGTTGAGCTTATTCGTGTTAATTAGGGTTTTAAGGGCTTGACACGGCTTTGCCTTAGTTATAGCGTCTACTGGGTTATTTCCGCCGCTAATCCATTTAACCTCCATAATTTCACGTTATTTGTAGGCCTGACGTAAGCACATTAGGTTGACTATAAGCCTCTTCTCTTGTGTCGTACCTAGTTTAACTAGGTAGTCGTAGAGGGACTTTAAATCGGTATATAAAACCAGGGGTAACTATTCCAGTTATAGAATCTTCTAGACCGTTGATTTAATTGCGGCTGCTATATTAAAGCTATAAGCTAGTGCATATAGTTTAGAAGCTAGTACACTACGGGTTACTTATTTACACTTAATTGAAGACCAGTGCAGTATATTTGCGTCTTAATTACGGTCCATAAGTACAATTATAAAGCCGATTTGCGATAATAGGTCTCTATTATTAGTAAAGGAGGCGTCTATAAATACCATTACGCTAATAGAATTTAGGTCTAGCGGTATAAAAGTAAGTCCTCTTATCGCATTATTAATCTGCTATTAAATGCGCTTATTAAGCTGCTTAACATTTTCTTCTTACGGATCTACTGCCTGAGCCGTAAAGGATAGGTTATAGGCAGATTTGGGTTGGCAGACTGTGGCAATATAGGCGCCTCTTACACGCTATGTAGCGTATTAGTCCTTTATATTTACGGTCTTACGGGTCTCTCTATAAGAGTTGGTAAGGTCCGTAGGTCTTACTATAACAGGCTTTAGGTTTTAAGCTTGGCATTCCTAAGTTAGCTAGATTAGGTTGCCCTTTTATATAATTAAGCCTCTATTAAACTTAATTGGATTTTACTTAGTTAACTACTCTTATAGCTTTACTAAGAACTTAGCCTTTTATAGTTTAGTTTCTTTAGCGTCCGTAAAGGTCTAGTCTGCTAGGAATAGGGTATTGTCTATTTAGAGTCCAATAATACTAAGGCCGTTTAATGGGCTGTATAGGAGGTAGGGGTTATAGGTTAACTATTCTATTTTAAGTTTACTAACGTGGTGCTAGTGGTATATTTTAAACCAATGGTTTCTAGCTTCTAATACTCTATAAAGAGGTTTTATAACCTATAAGATTATTCCTAGTTATAGGTTAAGCTTAGGGGGTGGCCGTATAAAGATATCCCTACTTAGGTAGGTGTTAGATTGCATATAGGCTTATAAGATATCCCGTAGGTAAAGGGCTACGGATTTAGTTTGCTGTAGTCCAGGCATAAGTGCAAGTATAATCCGTTAACTGACTCGTTAGATTGTAGGCAATTATGTAAGGACTAAGTCCTTTCCTTGGTCGTTATAGGCTTATATAATAAGCCTTAATTTTTTAAAAGCTTTATTAGTACTAGGGTGCTTAATTTTATTAACGAAGCGTGAGTTAAATATACGGACGCCTTATAGAACGTCTTTCTCCGTTATAACCGTAAAGACACCCTTTTTAAGTAGTCCGTTAATCTCTTTATATCATAAGTCCGTAAATAGGGTTTCCTATACTAGAATTAATATATCTACAGGCGGAGGTTACCTTGCGGATATTCCTGTAGAGGTTAGGTAATTCTCTATTATAGGGTTCTTAGTTATAGGGTGCTTTTAGGGGCGTCCTCAACCACACTTTATAGTAGGTTTAGTAGGTTTAGTGGGTTTCTAGGGGACTTCTAGGGTAGGTAAGGGTGCTTCTAGTTCATCTGATTCGGTAGTCGCTTCTAGTTTATCTAGTTTGGCGGTTGCTTCTAGTTCGTCTAGCTTAACGTCATGGGTGGTTTTAGGCCGAAAGTAGGGTTTTATAGACGTGCTTCTGAAGCTAGTTAGCCCGCTAGGGAGCTATACGTAGCACGTCTCGTTTTCTACGGCTAGTAGACAATAGGGTTTATTCTAGCTGCCGCTTTTATGCTATATAAGGACTTTAGAGTTAAGCGGGAGGTTATATACTAAGGTTATATTAGGTCCGTTACGGTGGTATAGGGCGTTATTAATAGTTTATTTAGCCCGTAGCTTAACTATCTCAGCTATTGCCTTCCGTATTACAGCTGCTCGTTCTATAATAGATGGGGTAGGAGGGCCTAGGTTGCTTATCCTTAGGTAAGCTCCGTAAACTAAGAGGGTAGGTACTAGTCCGTTAGGGCTAGCGGTATCGTTAACGGCTTTTACGGCCATCTATAGAGCCAGTTCCTTTTAAATATCCTTACATTCGTCCGTAATAATCTAGTAAGCTCTCTATAAGGCTAGGTAAGCTTACTTAATAAGCCTAATAGACCAATATACCTTAACTAGAACAGCTTTTGTTAATATAGCCATGGCCGTAGTATACTGCTGGAATTCCTTACTAATAAAGTTCCTACTAGTATTGTGGGTGATATACTTAGGGGGTCTAACGTATATGTTAATCTAGTAGGTCCGTAAAATATCCCAAGTGTGTTTTATAGATATATTTTACAGCTAACAGGCGGCTTAATAGCGGGTTACCTCGTCAATTATATATAATACTAGGCTGCCGTTAATATATATAATGTCTACGTACACTAAGTAGTTAAAATTAAGGTCTTTATAAAGAGTGAACTTAAATTGGCCTAGGGAACGTCCGTATTTCTGGCAGAAGGAGCAATATTTGGTTAGGTAGTCGACTGCCTTTCTGTTAACGTTGTTATGTCCAGAGCGTTTAAGGACTCTATACAGCTTTTCGGCTAACGGATAGCTGAAACGGCAGTATAGGTGGTGGATTTCCGTACTGGTAAGGTAGCACGGGTTATAGTTAAAAGATTCCTAAATGTAGGTCTATAAAGTCTCTCCCTATATAAGGAACGGGTGTCCGAATCGTTATATAATTGGTAAGGTAATATGCTTACTTCCTAGGGTAGTTACAGGGCTAATTAGGGTGTCTGTGATATTGTTGTAGTATACCTATAACCTATCCATATTTACAAGGCAGAGTAGGAAGGGGGTGTCCGCTTTTATTACGTGGAAGTTAACTAGGCTAATTAGAGTCTTAACTTTAACTAATCTAATTAATGCGGTTGAGCTGATGCCGAATTAGATGTTTATAGCCCTAGTTTATATAATATCAATATCCGTATTGTTATTTGTAGTAGTCCTATATATGAGGTATTATCTATAGCCTACGGTAGACTTCTTAGAGGTACCTGTGTTAATTATAACACTATAAAATTCCTTAGGGGTATAGCGCTCTATAGTGATATATGTAAATAGGTCCTGCTTATAACCTATAATATCCGTAATAGGGGTACTTATGAAATAGTTTTTAGGCGCAACTAAGTATATAAAGGAACGGTCGGCTAATGCGGTCGTAATATTAAAGGCTTAGCTGTCCGTAAAAGGTTTAAAAGTAGTTAGGAATGTCTTTAAGGTCTCCTATTCCTAAGCGTCTAAGTTAAAGTTAATTATAAGGGCTTCTATTAACTTATTAGGGGGCTCTTCTACTTCCTCTCCTTTGTATTCTAAAATAAACTAGTTAATACGGCTATTAAGTCTCTTCCTAGACTTATTATGTTCTTCCTAGGTATACCTTATAGACTAACATCCTTTCTTACCGCACACGAAGCACTTCTAGCTAGTTTGTCTGTGGGGGTATATTTTCGTATGGGAGTTATTATAGGGGTTGCGGGTAGGACCTGGTCGATACAGGTACTACTAGCGGTAGCGGCGGTCCGTAAAGTAGACGTCTAAGTCTATTTACGGATATTAAATATCCGCAATAAAGGCTTAAGTGCTGCCTAGTGGGTTTAAGACTTTGTACATTATAATAGAGGAGCGTAGATTATTAATAAGGCCAGCTAAGGTGTCTATAGGCTTATAATAGGCGTACTTGCAGGGTTCTACTTCCTAGCAGGCCGTAATAAGTTTATTATGCAGGAAGTCGTCTATTTAAAGCTTAGCGTTAAGGCCGTGCTATAGGTGCCGAAGGTCTTTAATAAGAATTTACAGGCACTCTATGGTCGATTTTTTAGTGTTCTTGTTAATTACGGTCCGTAGCTTAGTCGCATTCTATTAGGTAAGAATATTACGCTTATATTCCGGTCCTTTAAAGTAGTTACATGTAGCTTTATATAGCTTATTAAAGGGAATACTAAGGGGGTTACTCTTAAGGTTAGTGTAGTAGTGGTTAAGTGCTAGGCCGCGTAGTATAGTAGAGTAGGCTTAGCTAAATTCCTATTTAGAAATATTAGCCTTCTGGCAGAGGTCCGTAAAGATAGTTAGTTTAAAGTTAAAGTTATTATTTTCACCGCTGTACTTAGATTTATTGGTGTAGAGCTTAGCCAGGTTGGCTAGCTCCTTGCCATAGGTCTTTACTTAGGTAGTTTACGGATCTATAACTTAGGTAGGTTATAGATCTATAGCTTAGGCAATAGGAGGGTTTTAGTCCGTATTTTAGTTTACGGGGGTATTATGGTCCGTAACTTAAGTACTAGGTGTTCTTTAGCCCGTAAGATTAATTCCAAAATCGCTTAGGTTTATAGTGTGGGAGGGTACGACCACTCTCAGATAGGAAAGTCACAATGCTGTCTGTCTGTCGGTCGGTCGGTCGGTCGGTCGTCAGTCGTAATCAATCAGTAGAAAAGCAGTCAGTAAGAAGAAAGGAA
>Ga0307515_10018442_pt1 | contig 12628 bp, 5 predicted proteins | sample 17_EM_MG_FD_194513 | JGI IMG/M metagenome (GOLD analysis project Ga0307515, IMG submission 194513) | Populus trichocarpa ectomycorrhiza microbial communities from riparian zone in the Pacific Northwest, United States - 17_EM | ecosystem: Host-associated > Plants > Roots > Unclassified | place... | reverse complement strand
AACAACCACCTTTGAGGTGGTTGTTATTGGATACGGGGCTGTAGAAAAAAAGGATTTGACAGGCTCGGTTTCCAGAGTCAATATTTCGGATCTTACCAAGGCTCCCGTGGTTAGCTTCCAGCAAGCCTTAGGAGGTAGAGTTGCTGGTGTTCAGGTTTCATCAATAGATGGACAGCCAGGAGAAGGTTTAAATATTGTAATCAGGGGAAATAACTCTTTAACTGGTAGCAATTCTCCCTTGTATGTTATTGATGGCTTTCCGATGGAAGATTTTAATAGCAATTCGCTAAATATTGCAGAGATTGAATCCATAGATATTCTAAAAGATGCTTCGGCAACGGCTGTTTATGGAGCAAGAGGGTCTAATGGCGTGGTAATAATCACTACAAAAAAAGGCAAAGTTGGTGATGCCCGCGTAACCTATAGTGGCAATGCTGGGTATTCAGACGCGAGCAATAGCGATCTAGATGTAATGGGACCTTATGAATTTATCAAGTTACAGTTAGAGATTGATGCACCAAGAACTGCAGCGCTATATTTTACTAATAGTGATCCAGCTGGCCCAGCTCGTACTTTAGAAGATTTCAAGAATTTAAAAGGAATTAACTGGTACGATAGAATGGTGAATACGGCAGCTTTTCAAAACCATAGCATCGGCGTAAGTGGAGGAACAACCAAAACAAAGTACTTGCTATCAGCATCCTATTTGAACCAAGATGGGGTGGTTATTCGAAGTGGTTTTGACCGTTTACAAGGTCGTTTTAATATAGATCAGGTAATTGGTAAGAAGTTTAAAGTTGGACTTAACTTAAATTTTGCAGATTCAAAGGTACGGGGTATAAAGCCAAGAGAACAAACATCAAAGGCCGTAGGTTCTGGTACTACCCAGCAAAATAATTTATTCTATAGCGCATGGACTTATCGACCAATTTCTGGTTATGACACTGATTTGGAGAATGAAGAAGTAGACCCTGCAGCCGAAACCTATCTGTATAACCCTTTAAGATCAGCCGAAAACGAGTACCAACTTGAAAAGAATAGGAACCTCATGATGAACGCTTTCTTAGAATACGACATATCAAAAAGTTTCAAGCTAAGGGTTACTGGTAGCACAAACCTTTTAGGAGCCAGAACAGAATTGCTGAACAACTCACTAACTCGAAGTGGTAGTCCAAAAACTGCTGTGGGCAGAACCAACGGCGTAAACGGAGGTTTGTGGCAAGAAGAGGTTGTTGATCTGTCTAATGAAAATAGCCTTACCTATACAAAAAAATTCAACGAAAACCATCAGTTAACGGCTGTGGGTGTTTTTTCTGTTCAAAGCCGAAAATCAAACAGATTTGGCTACAAGGCTAATCTTATACCTAATGAGGCATTAGGTTTAAGTGGTATAGATGAAGGTGTGGTATTTGATAAAGAATCTACCAGTAGCAGTTGGGGATTAATGTCATTTACCAGTAGGGTAAATTACAATCTATTTAAAAAATATTTATTTACTGCAACGTTTAGGGCAGATGGATCATCTAAGTTTCCAACAAATAATAAATGGGGTTATTTTCCTTCTGGCGCCTTTGCCTGGAGAATTGGTGATGAGCCGTTCATGAAAAATATTCAATTTATATCTAATGCAAAATTAAGAACCAGCTATGGAATAACGGGAAATAATAGGGTGTCTGATTTTGGTTATCTGCCAAATATGTTATTGGGTACATATTATCCATTCGGGTCATCTGCTACCGCATCTTTACCAGCCTACTATCTCGGCCGTATAGCCAATCCAAACTTAAAATGGGAAAGTACCGGCCAGTTTGATGCTGGGTTAGAGTTAGGTTTTCTTAAGAACAGGCTAGAGCTTGAAGTAGATTACTACCACAAACGCACTTATGATTTATTGCTAAATTCTCAGATTTCATCAAGCACGGGATATGCTTCAGCAACAGTAAATATTGGAAAAACTCAAAATCAGGGATTGGAACTGACCTTAAATTCTAAAAATATCACTACTAAAAACTTTAATTGGAATTCTAATATCAATATTTCTTTTAATCAAAATAAATTAGTTGGGCTTAGCAATGGCGAAGACTTAAGGCTGTCTGCAATACCTAGTTTCTCAACCAATTTTTCAAGTCCGGGTTGGATTAGTCGTGTAAATGATCAACTAGTGCATTACTATGGCTTTGTTTATGATGGTGTTTATCAGTATAGTGATTTTAATGCCATCCCTGGAGGGTATGAATTGAAAGGTGATATGCCTCCAACAGCAGGCCTTTTAGGAACTGCAGCAAGGCAGCCTGGAGATGCAAAATATAAAGACCTGAACAATGATGGTGTGGTTAACGATGCAGATCAGACCTTGATTGGAAATCCTTATCCAAAACATGTAGGTGGCTTCAATAACAACTTTACCTTCAAGAATTTTGACCTAAACGTATTTTTTCAATGGTCATATGGAAACGAAATATTCAATGGGAATAATATTTTTATGAATGGATTAAATGGCGCTGCATTGAATAGAAATGTCCTTGCAACTTATGCTAACCGTTGGAGACCTGATAACCAAAATACGGATATTCCAAGAAGTGGATCAAACGGCATTTCAGGGGTTTTATCATCCCGTTATATAGAGGATGGCTCTTTCTTAAGGCTTAAAACCATTTCGCTAGGATATAACTTTAAAAAAGACTTCATTAAAGGTTTAAAATCTGCTAGGGTATTTGCTTCTGCACAAAATTTATACACTTGGACTAATTATTCGGGGCCAGATCCAGAGGTTTCTACCAAAGGATACGGATTAACACCTGGTTTTGATTTCTCTGCGTATCCTATCGCACAAACAATTGTTTTTGGTTTAAATATCACCTTGTAAGGGGTAAATAACGCATACAGACATGAAGAAAAATATTTTTATATTAGCAGTAGTTGCAATTACAGCTACCTTTTCGCTACAATCCTGCAAAAAGCTTTTGGAGACCACTCCAACTGATTTTCTAAGCCCTGATGAATTCTTTGAACGTAAGGAAAATTTGCAGGCCGCTTTAACTGGAGTATATGCCGTAATGAAGGTCAACTCCATTTATGGTGATAACTACCAACATTTAATCACTACTACAACAGATGAGCTGGTATATGCCACATCAGGCAATATTCCAAAAATACCTTGGTACAATGCAACATCTTCTGATGGAGAAGTTTCAAGCTTATGGGCTAATCTTTATACTGGAATTGATCGGGCAAATGTACTATTAGCCAATATTGATGGACCTAAGGATATTGCAGCGGCAGATAAAAGACATATTCAAGGAGAAGCAATTTTTTTAAGAGCGTACTATTATTTCATGCTAACCCAGTGGTATGGTGATATACCGTTAAGACTTAAGCCAACTGAATCACCTGATGAAACCAATATGCCTTTTACTAAAGCTAAGGAAGTTTACGATTGGATTATAGCCGAAATGATTACTGCCGAGGGATTGCTGAAAGATCAAAAGGCCACAGGATTTAATTATACAGAAAGAGTTACCCAAACGGCAGTACAGGCAATGCTTGCAAGGGTATGCCTGTATGCTGCTGGTGAGCCAGTTAAGGATACAAAAAGATATGCTGATGCGGCCAAATGGACTAGGGAGGTTATTAACTCTGGCATTCATAAATTAAATCCAGACTATGCTCAAATATTCAAATTGCAAGCTAAGGATTTATATGATTTAACCTATCGGGAAAGTATCTGGGAAGTTGGTTTCTATGTTAATTCTGCTGTCCCTGATCAGAGTTCTCCTGGTCAAGTTCGTGTAGGTATACCTACTAGTAGCGATATTTCTGGCAGAAGTGATGGCAGGCTATTCGTTTATCCTCGTTTATACAGAACTTATGAATCTTTTGCTTTTACAACAGCAACAAATGCAGCATCAGATGCATCTCCAGATCAGCGACGCGATTGGAGCGTTGCAACTTTTAAGTATTCGGGAGGAAGTGCAACAACGCCAGCTACAGAAGCTCCTGTTGTATATAACTTATATTATACACGTTATCCCGGAAAATGGAGAAGAAGCGAAGAAAATGCACCTCGTGTTTCTACTCAAAGCCCTACAAACTACCCAATTATACGCTATGCTGATGTGTTGCTCATGTTGGCCGAAGCTGAAAACGAACTAAATGCAAGCCCAACAGCAGAAGCAATCAGTCTAGTTAATCAAGTAAGGGGTAGAGCTTACGGAAAATTAAATGGAGGCAAAATAATAACTAGAATAGATGTCTTAACTCAAGGAACTGGTTATACTGTGGCTCCTGCAGTTACAATTACTGGTACCGGTGGTACTGGTGCAACAGCGGTTGCCGTAATATCAGGAGGAAGGGTAACCAGCATTAGGGTTACAAACCCTGGAACAGGATATCCAGCTAGTACAACGGTTACAATAGCTGGCGCCGGTGGTGCTACAGCTAAGGTTGTACTTAATGATGATGGGGAGTTAAAACCAGCACAAACCGCTGATAAGTTAGCTTTCTTGAAAGCAATCCAAGATGAACGACTCATGGAGTTGAATGGAGAGTTCCTAAGAAAACAAGACTTAAAACGTTGGGGAATCCTAGTAGAGACTATAAAACGTGTGAATTTTGAGGTTGTATCTGGAAGCAATGACCTAAAACCAGACGGAACACAGCTTGTGCCTGCGGCGAGAACACCATTCGCCCCTTCAAACGTATTTTTAACCCACTATACAAACCCAGCGGATAATATTTCAGCAAAAAATGTTTACCTGCCTATTCCACAAAAGGAAATGTTATATAACAATCAGGCAAAACAAAATCCAGGCTATTAAAAACTCATTCATGAAATTAAATGAACATATTATGAAAAAAACAATATTTGCAATATCCATTTTAAGTATGTTTTTTGCTGCATGCAGTGAAAAAGATATACCAGTTCCCGATGATTTTGAAGTCTCCGTTGCACAAGCAACCTATAAGTTAAGTGATAGCGTTCAATTTAATTTATCAGGAGTGCCCGATAACATTACCTTTTATTCAGGTGAGCCACTAAATGAATATGACAAACGAAACTTATTTTCGGCAGACAATGGAACCCTTACCTATAAGTTTAACAGCCAAACAAGAGCAGGGGCTACATTGCCAAGAAATATTTCTGTACTGGTGTCCACAGATTTCAATGGGGTATATAATGAGGCAAGCGTAAAGGCAGCAAAATGGACAGACATCACCAGTAGGGCCACAATGCCTTCTAATACGGCCTCCAATGCTGATGTTGTTTCTGGAATTATTAACCTAGATGACTTAAAAGTGAAAGGTAAGCCTATGTTTTTTGCTTATAGGTATGTCTCAGAAAACCCAACAACTACCGCACAGCGATATTGGAATTTTGGGCGTTTTGAATTGATAAATAACGTGCCTGGAAATGGCGATTTTGTGCTGGCCTCAACTGTAGAACCTGCAATGTTTCAAGTTATTGAATTTCAGGGTGCTGATAATAAATGGACAATTAATACAGGAACTGCAGCTCAACATCGATTAATCCATACGGCGAATGCCATTAACACGCAACCAGACGATGACTGGCTTGTTAGCAGGGGCTTTGATGTGTTTCAAACCAACGCACATATTAAAAATGCAGTAAATGTTAAAGCAATTAGCACCAGTGCGCCTAAAACCTTTTCTTGGAAATACTCGGCCCCAGGAACTTACAAAGCAACATTTGTCGCTTTAAATGCCAATATAAATGTTCAACGAGAAGTTGTTAAAGAAGTTACTGTTACTATAGTTCCATGATCACTACTCTAAAACTGGTTTTAACATTAACACTAACTGCTGTTGGTTTGGATTTGCTCGCCCAAAATGTTGTGCCTAAACCATTTGTTTTTGGTCACGATAAAGATATCCCTTTGGCTGCCTCGGTAATAGGGGCACCTGATTTTCTTTTTATGGATTGGGATGGAGATGGTGATAACGATATGCTTACAACTACTGGTAGAGGTGGCATATCTCTTATAGAAAATATAGGAAGCAAAACAAAACCAAAGTTTAATAATGTATTTAAGCATGAACAAATTTTACTTAAAGATGCACGTGTAGGAAGATTTTTTTCTCTCATTAGGCATTCCGGAGTTAAAGCTCAAAAAAATGTAGCATCTTTTATCGCTTTTGAGCGTCATAATCAAATTAGTGATGCTGGCAAAAAACAATTAGGCCTTCACATGTTTGTGCCTGTTCGCCTTAAAGGCAAAACTACTTGGCAAGTAATTAAGGCATTTAACCTAAAAGGAAAACCTATTCAGAACTTTTTAGACAGTTGGGTAACTCCAACAATAGATGTGGCCGATTTAAATGGCGACGGAAAGGAAGATATCATTGTTGGTAGTTCACATCCACGCATTGCACAACCTTCGTTAAATTTTGCAGCCGGTTTTAACAATCCACAAGAGTCATGGAACCCAAATGCCAGCCGTTTGTATATCATGTATAACAAGTCTACGGCAGACAGTCTGATTTTTGATGAACCAAAGCTAATTGAAGCAGATCATTCGCCCATTTCGCCTTTTGGTTTCCCTTACCCAATTGCTTTTGATATGGATAAAGATGGGCTGACAGATTTAATTGTTGGGCAGCACAAACCAGGGATAATGTATTTCAGAAATACTGGCACTAAAGAACAACCGAAATTTAGCTTCGTAGGATTGCTTAAGAATCAAAATAATGCGCCTATACTTAGCATTCTTGCTATACATCCTCGCTTTGCGGATATGGATGGCGATGGTAATGAGGACTTACTTGCAAGCACTTATTTCGGGTGTGTAGACAATATCCTAATGTTTAAGCAACAAAATGGAAGCTGGGTAGAACAAGGGCTTTTGATGATGGCAAGCGATAAAAATAGTCCATTGATGCCTTTGGGCATTGGAACAATAGAACCTATTGATTGGGATGGAGATGGCGACACAGATTTAGTAGTTGGTTCAGAGCCGGCTGCTCCAAAAATAATCATCAATACAGGTAGCAATGCTAAACCTGTTTGGTACATACCAGAACCGTTGAAATTTGTGGATGGAACTTCGGTAGAGTATTACAGCATTGAACGTGGGCTTGGTTCTGTCTGGGGCCCAATGGAATGGTATTTAGAGCGTGTGCTCCCTCGACTTGCCGATTGGGATGGCGATGGTATTCGCGATATGTTGACAGGATCGATGGGTTTAAGGCAGTTATTACTGAAAGGCAAGTTGGTTAATGGAGAGCTTCGTTTCGAAAAACCTGTAGTATTTGAAGTTAATGGAAAACCATTGGCGGCGGCTCAGCGGGTACAGCCAGCAGTTATTGATTTAAATGCAGACAGACACCTGGATTTGATTGCAATGGATGAAAGAAATGTACTCAAACTTTGGTCAGGAAATGGAACAAACAAATTAGAACAACCGCAAGCATTCCTTGATTATAATGGGAAGCCTTTACAAATTAAAACGCGTATTCTCGATATTGGTCATGGTCGCAGTTCGTTTACAATGGCCGACTGGGATTTAGATGGTAAGCCAGATTTGCTTGTATATCATGCTTTTGATAAGAAACGTGGAGGAATTTTCTATTACAGGGCTTCAGACAAGCCAATGCAGTTTGAAAAACCTTTAAAATTATCAAACTTAATTTCATTTCATAATGGAGGGATTAGTTTGTCTGATTGGGATAATGATGGGTACCTAGATATTTTTACTGGAGGAGATAATGGGCATATCCGTCACAGTGCGGTGCCAAGGGGTAAACTCTTTTTACTTTCAGGAAAAGAACTGCCAGTTCCGCCAGCAATTCGCAAATCAGAACCAATCACGATAAAGATTAAAAATTAAAATATGCAACGCAAGATATTAATCGTTTTTGCTTTCCTGATATGGCCTTTATTACATTTTGGTCAGCATAAGAAAGATGGTAATACCTCCAAAGAACAAGTTTTTAAAACTACAGTGTGGGCTGAGGATGAGAACAAGATATTTGCTCATTTTGTTTACGGGCTTACCGTAACAGATAAAGGCACAATACTCGCTTTTGCAGAAGCTAGAATTAAAGACGGTGCTGATGATGGTGCTCATCACATTGTGTTTAAAAGAAGCACCGACAAAGGCATTAGTTTTTCGGAGTCGAAGATTGTGGTAGAAAGCACACAAGAGCAATCATGGGCAAACCCTACAGTGGTGCAAGACCAGCAAACTAAAGAAATATTTCTCTTTTACGCATTAAATCATAAAAATGTAAGCACACAGGTATATTTTAAAACCAGTAAAGATGATGGACTAAGCTGGTCGGCAGCCACTGAGATTACGTCATTATTTACCGAAAATGCACACGAATGGACTTTTCACCTTCCCGGTCCTGGACATGGCATCCAGTTAAAAAATGGTAGGCTGATTATTCAAGTATGGCATAGAAAATCTATTTCGTTCGCAACTGCGGAAAGAAAATATGGAGTTAACTGCGTATACAGTGACAATCACGGGAAAACATGGAAGTTAGGTGGTGATACTCCAGTTGGAGAGCTTAATGAATCACAAATTGTAGAACAAAAAAATGGCGATATCCTGCTGATAGGTAGAACGATAACAGGTAGTTTGGGCTCGCATCAAGCAAAAGTATGGAGCTATGATAATGGAACAACCTGGACACAGCAGATGAAATACGACACTGCACTTGGCGGCAAAATGTGTGATGTCGGAGTAATCAATTATTCATCAGAAGAGAAAATGTTGTTAGTCTCGCAACCAACAGATCCCAAAAAAAGGATGAATTTAACCATTAGGCTAAGTACTGATGAGGGTAAAACTTGGAAGGTAAATAAATTGTTGGAAGAAGGTGGAGCTACCTATTCAGACTTAGCGATTCTTCCCGATAAAAGTATCATTTGCCTTTATGGTAATGGAGGTACAAATCATATGCCGCAAAAGGTATCATTAGCTCGGTTTAGCTTGAAATGGCTACAACAAAACGGAAAATAATAAGCAGCATAATTTAAATCTTAAATCAACCATGACTTTTGTCATTTAACAAATGAACTTATCCAAAATTAATACTATCGCCGATCGATTTTTATTAAGGGCAGAATTCAAATTTATTTTCTGGCTATTCTTATTTTCGTTGAAGTTCAGTTTCTTTTCGTCTGCTCAAGATGTTTCGTCTCACATTGAATGGAGCAAAATCGCATCCCTTCCACAAAATAATAGTGCAGATAAATCAGCTGGTGTTGCTGCCCATTTTTCGGGGATTCATAATGATGTATTAATCATAGCTGGTGGCACCAATTTTTTATCAGAACGTAATCCGTGGGATGGGGGCGTTAAAAAATGGCATGATGATATTTATGTACTTAAAAAAGAAGGAAAAGCATACAGATGGCTGGATGCTAAATTAAAATTACCAGTGGCACTAGCTTATGGTGCATCGGTAAGCACAAAGAGAGGCCTTCTATGCATCGGCGGAACAGATAGTATTTCTTACAAGGCTAATACTTTTTTACTAAAGTGGAATAAAGTTAAGCAGTGTGTTGAATATGAAACCTTGCCTGATATGCCAATTAACCTGGCCTATATGTCTGCTGTAGTGATAAATGGAAGTGTATATGTAGCAGGTGGGGAAGAGAAACGGAATGGGGAACCAACACGACATTTTCTAAAGCTAGATCTAAATAATTATGGACAGCAAAGCCTAAAGTGGGAGAAATTAGCTGCACTACCTGGACTAGGCAGAACGATGCCAGTATTGGCGGTTCAAAATAATGGGGTTAATGATTGCATCTACTTATTTAGCGGAAAAAGTAAGGTAAACAATAATGAGGCGCTTTTATATGACGCTTATGCCTATAATCCCAAAACCTTACAATGGAAAAAGCTTCGTGACATACAACTTAAAGATCAGATTTTAAAGTGCTTAACAGGAGCATCATCCATTTCGGTTGGGCTTAACCATATTCTTGTTTTTGGAGGTGCAGATAGTGAAGATCACAGAGTGTTTAGGAAGGCTTTAACAACCTATAATGCAACTACAAACATAAATGAGAAGCAGGAGTACGGGAACAAACTGAATCAAATAAGCAAAACACATAAAGGATTCTCTAGAGATGTATTGGCATACCATACACTAACAGACCAATGGACTAAAGTGGGCGAGTTCTCCGCATCCTTACCAGTGCTTACCCAAGTATCGCTATGGAACGGCGATATGGTCTTTCCGGGAGGTGAGATCGCTCCAGCAAAACGCTCTGCTGAAATATGGCAGGCTCGGATGATATCCAGAAAGTCGTCCGTGTTAAACGGATGGGATTATTTGCTTATTGGGGCGTATTTCATTGCTATTTTTTACATCGGTTATAAGTATAAGAAGAATATACATACTACAGATGATTATTACAAGGCGGGGAACAGAATACCAGGCTGGGCCTCTGGCGTAGCAATATTTGGGACCTTATTAAGTGCCATTACCTTTTTAACAACCCCAGCAAAGACATTTAATGAAAGTTGGATATATTTTCTGCCGACTATTAGTAGCCTAGTTGTTGCACCTCTAGTAATTTTTTACATCATTCCTGTATACTTCAATCTAAACGTAACCACAGCCTATGAATATCTTGAAAAAAGGTTTAATTCCTCTATTCGGATATTGGGAAGTTTGAGTTTTTTGTTTTTTAAAGTTGCCAAATTTGGAGTGATTTTATTGCTTCCTTCGTTAGCTATTGCTGCCATGACAGGTATTGATGTGATGACTTGCATACTTGTAATGGGCTTATTTTCGACAGTTTATGGAACATTTGGAGGAATTGAGGCTGTGATATGGACTGAAGTGCTCCAGGTATTTGTATTTTTAATAGCAGCAGTGTTAAGTATCGTGGTAGTGATGCTAAAACTGGATGGTGGGTTAGGGGAAATCATTCAAATCAATAATGATTTCGGTAAATTTGAATTTGTAAATTGGGACTTTAGTTTTTCTGAAATTACCGTTTTTGTAGCCATAACCTATTGGATAGGTGGTGGATCTGTTCCTTATATATCCGATCAAACGATCATTCAAAAATATTTAGTTACCAAAGATATAAAAAGTGCTGCCCGAGGTGTATGGGTAAACGGTATTTTAATCGTAGTATCTTCAGTGTTGTTTTTTACTATAGGAAGCGCACTATTTGCCTATTATTATTCGTTCCCCGAAACATTAAATCCAACCCTACCCACACAGGAATCTATATTTCCATGGTTTATTGTAAATGAACTTCCTTCGGGCATTAGGGGCGTTGTTGTTGCAGGAATATTTGCTGTTTCTATGTCTACTATTAGCAGTACCATGAATAGCATGTCTGCCACAGTAGTTACAGATTATGTGCGTTTCTATAACCTGTCTCCAAAACGTCAGCTTTTTATGGCAAAAGGTGTATCTGCTGCTTTTGGGATTTTAGGTACCCTATTAGCCATTATTATGTTCGTGTATGAGGTAGGGTCTTTATGGGATATGATTAGGAGATTGACCGGATTACTAACTGGTGGATTGGGAGGTTTGTTCCTGTTAGGGATCTTCACAAAAAGAGTTAATCATCTGGCCGCCCTAATAGGTTATGTGGCCAGTGCCATTATCCTATTCTATGTGAGCAAATATACGGCAGCCCATTTTATGGTGTATAGCTTAACAGGTATGCTTTCTTGTTTTGTGGTAGGATATATAGCAAGTTTCTTAATTAATAAAAAAGAAGTAAATGAAAAACAGAATATATCTAATTAGTAACTAGAGATGATAGGAAAAGTAAATTTTATACAAGAACCATCCAAACAGGTGCCTGTAATTTATGAAGCGGATGTAGTGGTTTGTGGTGGTGGTCCCTCTGGTTTTATAGCCGCCATTGCAGCAGCCAGAAACGGGGCAAAAACGTTACTATTAGAACATTATGGCTTTTTAGGCGGAATGGCTACTGCTGGTTTAGTGGGGCCAATAAGTAAGTTCAATTTTAGGCAAGAACGTATCGTGTCTGGTATTCCAGAAGAGTTTATATACAAAATGGCGGAGCAAGGAGGTGCAATAGTAGACCTGCCAAGTGGAAATGTACCATACGACCCAGAAATTTATAAATATGTGGCTTTAAAAATGGTAGAAGAAGCAGGAGTTGATATCTTGTTTCATACCAGGGTTGTAGACTGTATAGCTGAGCCAAGTAAACCCGAAACACTTACTCATGTAGTAATTGAAAACAAATCTGGAAGGCAAGCTATATCCGCCAAGTATTTTATTGATTGTACCGGAACGGGAGATTTAATATCCTGTAGCAATTTACCATGGGAAATGCGTAATGACCGCGGTGGTGAGCTCCAACCTATGTCACTTTATTTCCGTATGGGTGGGGTAGATACCAAAACTTTTAATCTGCTCATGGCACATGATGGTGTAAAATATGCCAGCGTGGAATTAAAAGAACTATTAACTGCAGAGGTCGCGGCTGGCCGACTCTCTAATTTTGGAGGCCCATGGGCTGTTCATGGCAGTACCTTGAGAGCAGACCAACTTTCGGTAAACGCCACTAGATTTAGCGGAAATGCTGCAAATGGCAACGATGTGTCAAGAGCTGAACAAGAATTGCGAGAAGATGTGATGAAAATTGTCAAGGTTT
>Ga0307515_10018440_pt1 | contig 12629 bp, 9 predicted proteins | sample 17_EM_MG_FD_194513 | JGI IMG/M metagenome (GOLD analysis project Ga0307515, IMG submission 194513) | Populus trichocarpa ectomycorrhiza microbial communities from riparian zone in the Pacific Northwest, United States - 17_EM | ecosystem: Host-associated > Plants > Roots > Unclassified | place... | reverse complement strand
TTTTTTTAATTTGTTTTTTATTGGTTTATCCTGATCTCATGACCTAAATTGTAAGTTTGTCAGGTTAACTCGAGTTAACTCATGTAGGGTTTTTTTATCCATTTTTTAATTTAATATTTTTATCTTTTAAAATTAAATTGATTAAGAATTAAATTCTATAATTTATTTTAATTTTTTTAATAGGGTTATTATAATCTCATTATTTGAGTCTTAGATTTCACATGTTAACTTTAATCGATTCAATATGTCATAATCTTAATATTTTTTTTAAAAAATATTATTTAATATGTGCTATATCAATATTTAAAAAATATATCATTTAATATATATAAAGAAACTCCACGGGGAAAGGAAAAAGAAGAAGAGCCTGACATTGAGTGGTTCAGTAAAAGAGATGCTAGCTTGCTCACTTCAGCTCTATGAGTACCGAGTCCTTACTCCTTCTGAGTTTATTGGCTTGTATTTCCTAGTTTATCCTCTCTTGTTAGACTAAGTTTTTTCTTTTTCTTTTTCTTTTTCTTTTTCTGGTAAGCCCTCCTCTACCCTCCACAAATTAACACGTAGCTGTGTATTTACATGTAATATACAGACGTCCTACGAAACAAACAAACTCATGGGAGAAGCCTAAATGCTCATTTTACCATGATTATTCCATGATATGTTGCTAAATATAACCTAATTGCACCAGAAGACTATTTGCCCTAGACTCGTTTTCAGGTTTCGGCTCTCTCTACATTTAATGGGAGACCTAGCTACCTATCGATCTACAGTCTAAAACCTAGTTACTTGTTTCCAAATTAGAAGGCTAAAAGTTGGACAGATTGCCACCAGTCCCTACCATTCTCTGCTGCTACCACATTAAGAGGCACCAAACTGTGTGCTTCACAGCCGGTTTTAAAGTGCATTAAGAATTGTGATTGTAATTGTTTTTTATTTGAAAATATTTTAAAATAATATTTTTTATTTTTAAAAAATTATTTTTAATATTAACATATTAAAATAAAATAATTTAAGACATAAAAAATATTAATTTAAAAAAAAACAAGAACAAAAATTACCTACTCCAGGAGGATTGTTACGACGAGTGTTTCACTCCTTTCTTTTGCCCCAGATTTGAAGGGGGAAAAAAAGAAAAAAAAGAGGAGCGAACTCTATTATCCCTAACATTTTACATTTACCATTATGTTCATTTATTCAATCCAACCCTTTGTGTTTAAATTACCCTTCTCTTTCGCTTCAGATCTCATCAGTACATGAAGGTCTTTCAAGAAGTTTTATTCATTCCTTTTTTGCGAAGAAGTAAATCTGAAAAGACTAAAATTGGGTGGAGCTTTTGGTTGGCAACCACAAGTAGTTTCCTCTTTTTGATGTCAAATTGCTTTCCTTTCTAAGAAGCTAGGGCTTTCTAGGTGCCATTGAAGCCACAGATGTTCTCTTCCACCAGCAGTACTATCCATCTTTTTCAGAGCCTTTCCTCTTCTCCTTTCAACCCTCCTCCTTACATTACTGACCATGAAACTACTGACATTTTCCATCAACACCACCACCACATTGATCCGCTCACAATTCCTTCAGTATCAACCAACCCATTACCAGTCACTGAGACCGTGATGAACATGGCAGCTTCAAACAACAGCATGATGTCTGAGCGAGATGTTACTGCTCTCGATGGAGAACTATATAATCGTTCTCATTTTCTTGCTGGGAAAAAATCTGTGAAGAAAGATAGGCACAGCAAAATCTACACAGCTCAAGGCTTGAGAGATAGGAGAGTGAGATTATCCATTGAAATCGCGCGTAAGTTCTTTGATCTCCAAGAGATGCTAGGGTTTGATAAAGCAAGTAAAACCCTAGACTGGCTTCTCACCAAATCAAAATATGCCATTGAGGAACTAGCCAAGAATGGAGGTGAGAAATGCTTGTCTTCTACTTCTACTAATTGTGAAGTTGTATCCGAAAGTGGGGACCTAGAGGACAGAGTACCTTCAGAGAGTCAAAAGCAAAAGATGAAGAAGATGCAAAACATGGCAGTCGATCTTCTTGTCAAAGAGTCAAGGGCAAAAGCTAGAGAAAGAGCTAGGGAAAGGACTAGAGTGAAAATGTGTACTAGAAGGCTCCATGAGACAAAAAAATGTCCTGACTTTAGTTGCTTGAAGCAGCCAAGTCCCTTGAACCAACATCAATCATGGGAGAAATCATCCTCTTACAATGGCACATCCTCCATGAAGGTTGTTGCTCGTGGTCAAGTTGAAGATCCAAGCTCTCACCACTCACTTGCCAATCATTCTCCTAAAGGAAACATCATCGAAGAATCGATAGTGATGAGGAGGAAGTTGAGGCCATCTGCAACAATGGGTTATCAGCAAAACCTTCTAATGTTAAAAGAAGCAAGTTGCAACAACAACAGCAACAGCAGCTACTTACCCAATTTAGCCCAAAATTGGGACATTAGCAGTGCAATTGCGCACTCCAGCTTCCGTCCTTTTACCACCATGAATCCGTCTACAGGTTTGTTATGAGAACACAAAACTTCTCACATTTCAGTCACAATTGATTCAATCTCAACCTCGATTTTTGCAGAAATACAACTGAATGGAAAACTTTGGGGGACTGGGAACAATTGATGTCAACAGTATTGTATAAGATGGTGTTATGAACAATACTATTTAAAGATGTAAGCTTCAGTTCTCTTGCTGAATCTCTTGGTATCCTAGAAATAGAGTACCTTTCAAATAAAAATAAATTAATCTCTTATCTCTGTATATTTGTCTCCCTCAATTCTATGATATTTTGCTAATTACATTTTGGTTTAGCAGATAACAACTCAACTTAATGTTGGCATACAGATCCAGTAAGTGCTTTAAAACATCAATATTGCATCTAAATCAAAGTACAAACTTAGCTAAAATATGGCTCTCCATATGTTTTATATTTTATTTGAGTGCTGCTACTAAAAGTTTCCTCAAAATTTACCTACTCTTGTTCTACAAAGAAAATTCCCAACACCAGAAGCTCCCTTTTATTTTCAACATAAGAAGTTGATTCCATAGCAACCACACACTGGAAGAATGAGTATGGACAATAGGGATTCACTCTTGTCAAGGAGGATGTTTCATTCCTAGAACTATTGGTTAAAAGCATTATAAAACAAAATTAAAAAAAAAAAACTTCAAGCTGTATATGGAACTAACAACCACTGAGCTTTAGAGGATGATTTATTCTTTTCCATTTTTTCTTGGATTTCTTTGGAACTGATTATGGCAGACACCATTCAGAACATTCTACCTCCATAGTTTTACATGCTGCATGGCTTGAGAACTGCTAAAACTAAATAAAGTTGGAGCTAAAACCATATACTTCCTACAAATAAAAAATAAAAAGAATTTAGAGTTTACTGAAAATAATTAGGGCAATTCAACTGTGCTATACGAAAATTATTAATAGTAAAACACACAGGATTTAAGTTAATGCTTTGAAATCCTTACTGGCAATTTAATTGTATGTAGACGAAGGTCTAGCTTGTGTTCACTTTCAAGTAAACTTGACCACTTCTATACAATATTTGTTGATTTCACATTTCTATATACTTACCTCATCTAGAAACATCAATTAATTTTATAATTTCCTCTTCTTGTCTGACTAAGAAAATTATATAAATCAAATGATTTTAAAAATTAGAAGCTTGTTAACATGTATAAGAGAAACAAAACCCTCTTATATATGCATACTAATCTATGATTTACAGATTAAGAAATTGCTAGAAAATTATATGCTTTGTTTTTTATCTATAAAACAAATATTCATCATTCTATGACATTACCAATTTACCTTTTATTGTATCCACATAAGTAGAAAAATTACAACTATAAAAAAGAGAATTAATCACATTTTGGTGAACTGAAAAAAATCTCGATATACAAACTAAGAGATGTTTAAATTGTTTCCTTTCCCCCCCCTTTTTCATACTTTATATACCTTCAAGCGTCTGTGGTGGAAATCCTGAAAGTTATTGCATCCATGCTTGAACTTGCTGCTACAATCTTGTTCATTCGTGTGACCAAAAGAGCAATGATATATCTCCTGTTTCAATACAAAATGATATACTAAAACCAATTTGATTATGGGAAAATTAATGTGTTCATCAGTTTCTGGGAAATAAAAATAAGTTTGAAGAGATAGACACATTTTACTACTTGTTACTTTTCCCATAGAATCATATATGGAGATCTACCTCAAGTTATTTGCTTGCACTTGTACCTACCTTCCTCCTGAATATTATTAAGATTCGCTTTAATTTCTCCAGTAGTTGAATTTGGTTTTCATTCACAATACACTTAACTTTTTTTTTTATGAATGACATATTCTTAACTTTATTTATTATTTTTACATATTCTAGTTATTTATTTTATATGGGATTGGTTTTCTAACATGACATATATCATTGTCACTTAAATAAATTGATGTAAGAAAAAGAGAGAATGTTACTATTTCCTGTCATCATGCTTTCCATGATGTTTGTGACAGTTTTCATCACATCTAACAACATTAATTTCTGGGACATCTAATTAATGCATTATAGCAAGTACGTTTTGCCTTCTAGCATTGAGTATGAAAAATGAGAATAGATGTTTAACCAAGTTATACAGCAGTCCCATAAAATCTCCATGAATTCCACTTTCTCATGTCTTCCTACCAACAGACAGAAGCCTATGTTTAAGTCAACAACCTTTTTGACTCAAAGGTCGAACTGCTTGTAAATAAGTAGAGCCACCATTTTATCCTAATGCTTTGTAAGCACTACCTGCATATGTAACTAGTTATATCTGACAGCAAAAATGCAGTTTGATATACATTTGAATATCATATTTGTCGTTTATGTATACAGTTTGATATACAATAAGAGTATAATCATTCTGTTAATTGCATTTAAGAATATACTTAAAATAAGCATCACATGAAACAGATAATGACCCTTCTCTATCTTCTTCTTTTTTCTTGAGAAATATTTAAATATAGATATTTGAAACAATTCAAGCTCTTAATTATAATCTGTTTTCCTAGAAATTAAGGACACATATCTTAAGAATTTATTGTGCTAAAACAAAATTATTGCATTATGCATTCCGATGGCAGCTATCCTCTAATAAATTAACTCTTATTCTCATTTGAAAGATATGAAGTTATATATATATATAATCCTATAGAAAGTAAATAAAAAAAAAGAATTATGAAGTTCAATTTCAAACCAATCTAGAATTGAAGGATAATATTGAAAAAAATCAATTAAAAAAGACAAAAAAATAACATAAGTCAATCCAGACTAATTTGTTAAACCTGGGACCTAAATCATGAGATTGTGATAACTTCATAAAAAATAAATAAAAAAATTATAAATCTTCATTCCTAATAGACCCAATATTGAAGGTTGAAATCGAGAAGAGAATACTAACTACATCTATGAGATCGAGAAAACTCCACGGAAAGTAAATTAAAAAAAATCATAAAGGCTAATTTCCAAGCAACCTAATAATGAAGGATGGAATTGAAAGAAAAAAAACAAAGAAAAGAAAAGAATATTGAGTTGTTGGAGGGTGACATTGAAAAAAAAAATTCAATTAAAAAACTTCAAAAAACATTAACTGAGTCAACTGAGGTTAACCCACCAAACTCATGACTTTGATCATAAGATTGAGATAATCTCATAGAATTAAAATCAAAAAGAAATTATGAAGACTAATTTCTAGCCAACCTAGTGTTTACTCAAGTCAACTTGGACTAAACTATTAAATTAGAAACCTAGGTCATGAGATCAAGATAAATTAATTGAAAAAAATTGAAAAAAATTATGTCCAATAGATCTAATATTGAATGTTGAAATAAATAAAAAGCTAAATCAATGAGACCCGTATATAACATGACAGAAAGAAAATAAAAAACAATTATAAAACACAGTTCCCAAAATAATCTAATATTAAAAGATAAAATTAAGAAGAAAAACTAAAAAAAAATTGGGTTGTTGAAATGTGAAATTGAAAAACAAAACTAAAAAATCATAAAATATTATTTTAGTGAATATTGTTTTATGGGTGTGGCTATAATGATTTAGGGTATTTGGCTTGCTAGGAATGATTTAATCTTCAATAACAAAGTGCTAGATTGGGACTCGATCTTTGTTTTGATCCTACATTGTCTATCTACATGGTTGCAGACCACTAAGGCGAATTTTTCTTACACTAGTAATGATCTTTATCGTAGTGCGGATGACATTTTTAGATGAACAAACTAAAATAGATGCAGTTGTATAGTTTATCTCATTTAGATCATATGTAAACCCCTAATAAAAAAAAGGATAAATATGAGTTAAATAGGGTAATTATTAATTAAAAAATAATAAATACAGGAAAAAAAGGTTGAATGATGGTAAAATGGTAACTAGCCAAACAAGGCCTAGGGTTATTAAAAGGAGAGGTATAAATACAATGAGACAAGAAAATCAGCTCATTTTCTTTTCTCTTAGGGTCGCTCGGGACACCCCAAAAACATTTTCCTTCATTGTTCCTCTTTATTGAATCCTTTTTGCATGTCCTTGCTAAAACAATATTGAGTAAGATTATGAGTTTGTAAAGAGAGAAAGCTTTTTTCCTTCATTTATTTTCTTAAAATCTTAACAAAATAAAGGGGTTAGGGAGAGGATTGAGAGCTTTAAGTGAGATTGAGTTTTCCTTTGAGAGAAAACACATTGAGAGTAGGAACTTTGACATCTATATCTTCATTTTCACTGTTAGATCGGGCTTTGTTTTGGGTATATTGTTCATCATGATGTTCGTTAAATTCTAACCAAATGGATTTTTCATATCAGGTTTTGTTTGAGAAATATAGCCAGTGGACAATTTCTAGAGAAAACACTCTTCTGCACAGTTGTAGTCGTCAGATGTTTGCTCCTTCATCAACCGTTAAAATGGGTTGTAATTTTGATTCATTGTCCATCCAGGTGTTCTCTAAAGTGTTAACAGTGGAGATCAAAAACAAACATTTCAGGCAGATATTGTTCTTCCTTAACAATAGATATGTAATCTTTAAGGTCAGTTTGGTTAAACACCTTGTTCTGGTAATATAACCGTTGGATGATATTGATATTTGAATATGTTATGAGTATTATGATGAACTACAACTTGACCATTGGGATTGGCTTGAATATCACGTTTCTGTTAATTATTGGTGTTTGGAACTGCTGTTAGAAATGTAAACCAAAAACAGACTAGCCGTTTTGAGAAACAGTTAGACCAATTTAAGAAATGATGAGACCATTTCTTAAAATGATTAGACCATTTTGTCTACTGTTTTGTTGGAGCTCAATTTTATGTTTTGGTCTTTTCTTGACTTTCTTTAATTCATTTGTGTTATTTAAGGGATATGAATGATTATTATGGGAAAAAGAAAAACATAATATATGTGTATGCATGAAAGAAGCTTACATAATAGCATTGCTTAAATTAGAACGTTATGAGTTTCAAATCTTAAGTTTAATATATGATAATGTAAGAGTACGTGTATTCATGCAGGATAAGTACTCAAATTGTTAAAAGAATGTTGAAAAGTATATTCTTGATATTTAAGACGCGAATTTGATGTAAGACATGTGATGAGATCTTGTGAAATTATTGATTTAAGTTGAGTGAATTTGAGATATTGAATGCTTATGATGTAATGTGGAAGCTTTGGAAATTATAAAAAAAAGTAGACTTATTGAATTAAATGGATACTTGGTATACGATGATATTTGTCTAGAATGTATAGAAATAAGGTTTGGAAACCTTGATGTTGAAATTTCTAAATGGAAAATGTGTATGTGTATGGAATTTTAAGGATTTTCCTTGTTAATTGTTTGAAAATGATGATTGAATGAGAATTGAAATAAAATATTGATATTGGTTACATTGTTGATGATAAATGTATCATTGGTGGTATAAGTGAGGCTAAAGTAATAAGATAGCAACAAGGAGCGACAATATGTACAAAAGATCGAGGTGCATGAATATTCAAACCTTATCTTTTTAGAATTTATACAATTTTAATTTATGAAATTCAAGATTTCTTTGCTATGATATAATTGTGAATTGATATTGTATTTGATGGGATTTTGTACTAATGTTTTTTTTGAAAGGAACAGGATATGATGGGATTATGTGATAATGTGATTATGCATTGAATTAGATATAATGGAAACTATGTGTTAACGTGATTATGAGTTTAAGTTGGATACGTTGAGACAATGAATATAGATTGCATAGACATGGTAAATGTTTAAAATAGAATGAGGTTGTGCATGAGAAATTTGATGAAATAGTTAAATTAGGTAGATGATCATCACCTTCCTCGTATTTAAATAGGGTTAGTTTTGTTTATTTTTTACTGTCAATATTTTGTTATATATATAAAGAAATAAATGCAAAAGAAAGAAAGGTATAAGGGTACCAATATATTAGATTTATTGGCATCCGTATAGGGGTGGCTGGATTTATTGGCATTCGTAAGGGGATAACTAGAATTATTGGCATCCTTAAAGGGATGATCATATTTATTAGCTTTTATAAGGGGATGGTCGGAATGATTGGCATCCGTGAGGGGGCGGTCGGATTATACTTAGTGGTCATAGTATTGGTGACTAAGATGAGATATAGAATGAAACTTGGTAACCGTGATATGAGAATTAAGAATAAGAAAGGAATGATACTTAATGATTGCAGATATAAATTGATAGTTGATGATCAATTATTGGTACTTTAAAATATAGCAAGTGTTGGTGTTTAGTTTCCAGAAGAATGATAATTAAGGAAGCAAAGTATGGTTTGGTTAATGATAGGATAATGATGTAGGTTCTTATTTCTCTATGCTTCTATTTAAGTTGAAAAGTCCTTTAAATTAAATTGTGGACAATGAAGGTTACTTCCTAGTTGTTCCTAATAAAAAGAGAATTCATGTTGTTGTCTTCATTTTTTAATGAAGACCATTGTGTTGTTATTTCCAATAATTAGAAACTATTGCGTTGTCTTTTCCAAGTGTGTTGAAACCATGGTGTTGTTGATTCCAATAAATGAAAACTATTGCGTTGTCTTTTTCAAATGGGCGAAAATCATGGTGTTGTTGATTCCAAATAACAAAAACTATTAAAACTATCCTCGATTGTACAATGAAAACCATTGTGTAATATGAAGAATCAATGCTTAAAAATGTATATGATAGAGGGGTTGATTGATAACTTAAAACTTAATATCGTTTGATGTGCTACTAAGTTAAAACAAATGTTAAGGGGGGTGATAATATAATAAATAGTTGTGATACCTAAAAAATAGAAAATCTGATAATGTTACAAAAGAATTATGTTAAGTGATGATAGTGATGTAAAAACATGAGACTAGTATGCATAGTTACTTTAAGGATTGTACCCAAAAAAATTGGTAACTAAGAAAATAAAATATTAATTAGTTGATCGAGGAATCAGAAATTAAGAAAATGAGTTGCTGCGTAGTGATGTGTAATCAGTAACCTCATAGTTGAATGTATTATGTAATTCGTTATAAAGTAAAGACAGCGTCGAAAGTGATAAATATGAATTTAGATGTCATAAGATAATGCATAAAAGGAAAACGAAAAGAATATAAGATGAATTGTGAGAAATGATGAGAAAGAATCAAATGGAGAAATAATTGAACTAGTGGGTGACTGAAGGCTATTGCATATATGTAATAGAGTTATTTGAAATTGTGTTACCTAAAAGGTTAAAAAAAAATTGAGAAAATGTGTAAGTTATAGGGGAAACTCTGCTACAGATTTGGTAACCTAAAGGATCAATAATGGAATGAATTGTTTAGATAAATTGCACACAAAATAATTATTTACCACATTATACTTAAACAAAATGATTAAAAATGCGAAAGTTACATGAAAATTTTGAATCGTTATATCAAAACTTTTATATTCTTTTCTTTATCATCGACTATTATGAAAAAAAAAACATACAGAATCTAACAATAGTACAATCATACTTATTTTGTTCGCTTTCTCATTTCTTAATTGAATCTTAATTTTTTTCCATAGCATCTATCAATTTACAATTTTTGTTTATGTTCAAATTGTAGTTCTTAATCTTTTATATATATAACAGGTCATGGACTAAAGAATAAAGTTGTTGTTTCCTTTCCTAAATCCCATCACATCTTTTTCATACTTTAAATCCTACTTATAAGACTTAAATTAGTGCTCTAGTTAATCAACCCAGTGAGCGTTGTTTTAAGGGCTGGTCCAGTGCAAGTGAAAAACTTAATATTTTTTAAAATAATATCATTTTAAATTAAAAAAAAACTTTATTGATTTAAATCAATTCACCCGATTCGCAACCTAGACCTTAAATGAGGTTGATTTCAATTAAATTCCTATAACTATGCTTTAAATATATGATATGTCTTGATATAAATTTACTTAAAATGTACATAGCTCCATTGTAGCTTAACTTTATACCTAAACAACAATATAAGGTAAAAGAAACTTAATTTTTGCCATTGCAGGTTTATTAATGTTTTATTTTTGCTTTTATAGTTTAAAAATTCTCAAAGTTACCTTTTTAATTTCTAAAATTCTCAATTTTCTCCCTAACAATTAGCAAATTTTAGCTTCTTTTTTTTCTTCCTTTAAGTGTTTTTTTAGATTTTATTTTATATATATATATATATATATATATGGAGATTTGAGAGCAAAAGGGTGAGTGAAATATAAAAAAAATATAAAAATATGGTTTTTTTTATTTAACTAAAGGATATAAAGTTGGTAAATTCTAAACCATGAGGACAGAGAGCTAGGAACACTGATGAATATATAGGGTAAAAGAACAGTTCACCTACTAGGTGGGATGGGGAGGGCTTTGCTCATCTGTCGTATGACCCTTCCTAGCCTTATCGAACACCTAATTTGACCTCCATCTTTCCTTTTCATTCTTTTTAATTCGTTTTGCTTTTTTTAAATTAAAAAAACCCACCAAAATCAATTAATATTCCTGCCACAACAACTTTCCTTTCATACTCATGTAAGTTAGACATGATCCATGATGCGGGACATAAATCTCATTATTTTAAAATAAAAAATTTCCATTGTAATATTTATTTAGCTGATAATTTTCTTAAGATTTATGAGTTTTATTTAATTAAGCAAGTGATTTATTGGAAAATTATAGTAATAACTCTAGGATTCTATTTATTTATTTATTTGTGTTTTATTTTTCTATTCAGTATTATTAGAGTTTTTTATTAAAAGGAATTGTTTTTCTATTCAAATTAAAATTTTATAGTTTTTATAATTGAATAATTGTAATGACTAACAAATAAAAACTAAATATTTTTGTGTATTTTTCTTTGTTCTTAGTTTTTAAAAAGATTTTGATTTATAAGTATCTTTGTATTTATATATTGCGTCAATATATACATGGATAGAATTAATCACACAATTTCATTAAGTCATTTCCATGCACGTCAACTATATGTATGCCATTCATAAAGCAATCTCACTAGAACAAATCTCAGCAATGTTTCTAAACTTGTGGAAGAACACATACTTTATTAGGCCAAAGCCTAGCATCATTAAAGCATATATTGCACAAAATATAAGAGAGAAAAAAACAGGGGGGAACGTTCTTGGCCGTTTCTGTCTTACCTTACAGTGCATTCACTTCCATCATCAATGCTCATTGCTGGATTTTTTGTTAGCACTGGCCAATTAATGTAAGAGAATGCCATTAAAACAGTGAAGAAGTGGGAAAAATAATAGTGCCATTTTCAGTCCCTAAAATAACCCAACAATTCAGTTTGCAGGCAAAGAATATATATATATATATTTTGTGCTTCGACATATAATTCTGAAACTTCCATTCAAATTCATCATGTTGCTGAAGAAAAACATAAGGTAAAAGTATATCAGAGCTATGATTTGGATTCAAAAAAAAACTCTAGCCTGAACTTGTTTTCTTCTTGTTTTAATTTTCCTTTTCTCTCCACCATTTTTCCAGTCATTACCGACGTAGTTATATATATACATCAAGGACAAAGCAATGCAAACAGTAACAGTTAAATTACCACAAGAAAGCAACAGTACTAACATACAAATCAAACAGTGAAAAGCTTGGGAATGAAAGAGACATCAAATGAAACAAAAATCGTAGAAGAAGAAGAAGAAGAAGAAGTCACGAAAGCAGCGGTAAGTAATTATGACTTACTTTCTGTGAATCTCTTGGGATCTGACGAACAAAGATCAAGGAGAAAAGTGACCGTTAATCTTTATGGCTGAGCAGCCTGAGATCTTTTGAAGTAGTGAACGTCTAGCTAGCAATAATATTAACAATGAGAACTATTTGAACTTTTCCTCCTTTTTATTAACTTTGTAGTGAAGAGTTTGTTCGCTCCTTGAACGAGTGTGAGACTGAGAGTCCTGCAGATGTTCATAGTACGTAGTAGTTAGTTTTATATGGACATCATATATAGTTGTTGCAGTCTACAGAAGTAGGAGCTGCTCAGGGGTACTGGTAGCTTAGCAGCGTCTTTGTTTTTTGCGGGGAGGTGGGTTTTCTCGAATTAAAAAAAAAA
>Ga0307515_10018438_pt1 | contig 12629 bp, 14 predicted proteins | sample 17_EM_MG_FD_194513 | JGI IMG/M metagenome (GOLD analysis project Ga0307515, IMG submission 194513) | Populus trichocarpa ectomycorrhiza microbial communities from riparian zone in the Pacific Northwest, United States - 17_EM | ecosystem: Host-associated > Plants > Roots > Unclassified | place... | reverse complement strand
TCGGATAATCGAATTTGGTCTGCGACCATTCTCCTCCTCCTATCCAATTCCCGCTCCTCCTGAGTCCACCATCAGACGTCGCGGCTAGTGTTGATAACGCTAGGAAACCCCCTCTTCAGTCCGGTCATTACGACCATAACATGCAGTGAACAAGTCTTAATGAAGGTGTTAAAGTATTTGGTCCCTCTACAGGAGTTGGTCTTATCCATTACCTATCCCTCACCGTCTTTCCAAAGCTTTCTCGAGTCACTGGTCACGAAACCATCTACAGATGAATGGCCTGGACGGTTAACACCGAGAGATTATCATGAAGGGTGGGAGGAATGGTGCTCCTCTCAAACCTGGTATGCCAATGTCCTCCCGCACTTGAAATACCTGGAAATACTGTGCCCCAAAGGCTTTTCTCAGTCCTCGCGCCTTGACAATTTCCCATTACTTAGAGCTATTGGATGGACAAGGGCATATCTGACTCCTTCTTTGGAGCATTTGAAAGTATGGGAGGGGAGAGGGAGCATGGATGACATTGCAGTTGATTACACTTCCGCTTGCTATCTGGATAAGCATCTTGGAATATCAAGTAGAGAAATTGACGCAACAATTGTCAAGGCAATAATCACACGACACTTGGCCATTGCGCTTCCCGATACACCTTTACACGCACTTTATTCCACTACCCTCTTTAGGCAGCTCCTGCACCTAGTGCTCATCTTCAAATCGAATCATGAGATCCTTATTTTGCCACACCTAGAACAAATCAAGAGGCTGCAAATTTCGAATGGATCCACTCCTGAATATTCCTTGAACCTTGACTTGCCATTGACTCATACTCTCCAGTGGCTTAGCCTACATAGTTCAACATTTTCTTGGATGCTCGGGAGGACCTTCAAGGGCCTGAGAGAGTTCAGGGTTACTTTTCCTCCAAACGAACCCAAGAAAGGTGGACCTGCCTGCCTGCACAACATTGTATTTTTTTTACTCTCCAATCGACTATCTCCGCTTCCTCTCCTGTTCAAATGTCCAAATCCTTCACTGGCACCAACGCACATTCCAGACCACCTTTGACTTAACGGCGTTCAATTCATTACATGATTTCTTATGCAATCTTTCCTGTTTGCGAAACCTTGATATTTTGGTTCCCCAGGGTGTGGGGATAGATTCCTTGATTGATTTTGTCTTTTGTGGGGCATCGGAGCACGGAGTATGGCAAGATATCAGGAGAGTGAGAGTGGAGATCAGGTTTGATTCTCCCTCAGAATCAGAAGCATCTCACCTCTTCGACCAGACAGTTGGACACCAGTCGCATTTTGAGAAATGGTGGAAATCGTTCACAGTCACCAAGAGATACGACACATACTCCATAAAAGTCGTAATCAATACATCTATGTGAATGGTCTTGTACGAGTGGTAGATCAAGAGCACTCTTTGCTGATATTTCATTTTGCTTTCATTTGGATTGTTCGGTACTTTCATTTGATTTTTAAGAGGGCCTTCAACACACCTTATAATAGGTAATAAGTTTCCAACTATCCTAGCCAATTCATGAACAGATCGATCCCTCAAATTATTATGACCTCAGCCATGGGCCATAACACAGCTTGGTGTTGAGTGAGCGTGACTCATCACACGCCATGTTTTGATGTTTTGTGTTGTGTTCCTGTTTTGTATATTTAGCGCACTGTTTGCCTATATATACTTCACGGTTTCTCCAGCGTTAGGTCTGGTCGTGCTCGTTCAACACTTGGAGCGTTATATCTATCAAGGATAACAAAAGGGAAGTCAACCAGATGATATAGAAAATGAAGGTCGACGCTGGACGGGTGGCATATTACAGCACTCAGGACTGATCATCATGGGGTGCATGAGCGACAAGAAGAGGAGCCCAAAAAACGACACATTGGCATTAGGATATGCAAAGCGCATAAGACGAGCTTAGCCGCATAGTCACAGGTAAGCAGGCTGAGCGTTCAAAGAGGACATTTCTGAGCGTCCGTCACCGACGAGCAAAGCTAGGAAACACGAGAGGATGCATAACTCATTCGTAGGCAATAAGTATACAGGTGGGCAGGTGGACTAGGGACTGACGGTACGCAGGACGTGAATCGGGTCGGGAATGGACTCGCGGTGGGTGGTACGGACATTCCCTGCATTTACACCATATTCTCCTCCTTACTTCATCCCCATACTTCTGGAAACCGACAAATAGCGAGTGAGTGTAGGGTGTCTATTCGAGGTGACTGTAGAGTTGGAGTGGCTCACGACGACGTACGCGAACAAGGCCATGACAACGGTCGAGTGACACCTGATGGGGTCGTAGTCATAGCAGCGTTCGCGATTGTGCTGGTGAGTGTGACTTGGGTTGGGGTTGCTGTTGCGCTGCGAGTCGCTGGAGCTGTGCACATGTTTGACGTGCTCGGCGAGTAGCTTGGTCATGTCGTCTGTCGTGGACAAATAATAATGGACCGCGGGTGGTGTTTGGAAGAAGAGGAAGAATGATGGCCAGAGGTTGACACAGCGATACCGGTGAGTAATACGTGTCGACGTGGGTGCGGCGGAGGCGATGATGAACGTGGATTCAGAGCGTCATCGGGAAAAAAAGCAATGAGAAAGCACGATGCTATGTGAGCCAAGTTGACAAATGAGGAATAAAAGAAGGAAATACGCACATGTAGGTGCATGATCAGGTTCGCGATAGATAGCATAGGTGCTGCCGATGAAGCTTGTGTGAGCGATGGACTCGTAGGCGACGATAGTAGGGCTATGAGGTCGGGTATCAGCGAGATGGACGGTCGAGGAGCACATAGATAAAGTGAGGAATAGGGACCAAGCGCGATAGATGCGTACCAAATAACCTTTGTGGAAACACCATGCACTGGTGATGACTGGGCAAGGCAGTAACGGTGACCGAAGCCGGGGAACCCATGACGTTCCTCTGGACGGTAAAAATCCATAGTATCTCGATTGCGAGCGCATGGACCATTCGCGTTCCTTCTCACTCAGACCGAACCGCCGTTGGTAGCTAGTTAGCTACGGCTGCTGCCCACCGAACACCTTGCTATTGTTCGAATTGCCTCCGACGAGTAGGGCGAGGAGCGAAGCGAAGAGGAGGGCGAGACCACAGGCGCAGAGGAAGGGTAAGAGATCCCAGAAAGTTGCCAAGAAAGTTGGGGGCGGGGAGAGGTTTGACTTGATCATCGTGGGCGAGAGTAAGAGTGAGCAAGTAGGTAGTTGTCAAGGGTACTACTGTCGGCTGATGAGTGAGAGAATGGTCTTTGTTGTCGAGTGCGCCGTGACATAGCGGGCTGGTTGTCTAGCTGAATGGAGTGCTGGCAACGAGTAGTGAGTGTGCAGTGGACGAGATTTGTGGAAGCGAGGGACGAGTGCGTCGAGGCAGGGTGTGCAATTGGTCGGAACTACGGAAGACGGTCGCGGCTGGGGGGGTAGGAGGTTCACCGCGAGGGGGGAACTAGGGATACTGAATAAATCACAAAATGCCACCTTGGGGCATGCCAGTCAGCACTCTAGTGTTGTTGAGAGATGACCTTGTATTATCAGGTCGTAACAGGAGAGCGAACTGCGAATACTCGTTGCGCGACGGGAGTGCTGAGATGAAGAAGGATCGCCGTCTCTGGCTCATCCAACCACCTCCCAATGAACTATTGGTGGAATAAGCTGCTCGAGATGCCTCATCGGTCTCGACACGTTCGCCTATTCGATATCGTATATCGGATCCGTTCTATGCTGAACAGAACAGCGAGAGTGGGACTAGCGGAACGCAAACGCGATCTCGATTTCCGAGCCAGCTTATACCACCCAAAGCTTGGATGGGTGTCGAGTAGTCACTGGTTTGCACCCAACGGGGGCCCATGGTCTCATGCGTAGAAACTAGAGCACAGAAGGGACGTACAACATAATGCGTGGGGTGTATCAAGGGGTGCGTCCAGTGCAGAGGTTGATCGATTGCCATGTGTGTTCGAGCGGGGTCCCAAAGTGGCGGGTCTGGTACGTGGTGAGGTAAAGTATTTTGAGCCGATAGGACGGTAGTTCGCTGTTCACGATACCGCGCAGTGTGGCCATATATGGATCGAGAGTGGGACGAGGGCCGTACTTGTTCTTAGAAAGGCGGCAGCAATTGGCGAAGAGCGGTAGAGTGTAAAAATAGGGAATAGTATGCACACGGGGAGGACATATACATACTTACGATGCTCCGAGGGAAATAAGGAATAGCAACAGTCGGTGCGCAGGACATGGCGCGCGTTCGGGCGCGCCATGATATCAGACTTGAGTATGTCACGAGTGAACTGCCATGGTCTTGTATGAGAGGACAGCAGTTAGGTGTTGTAGAGGCGAAGAGGCGAAGAGAGTGGATGTCGGGTCGCCCGCGAGTCGTTCCCTTGCTTCATGCGAGAGAACGTGGTTCACAGAAGAGCCTCGTGCAGAAGTAGCAATGATTGAGATGCGGTTTTATTACGTGCCAGGGAGGTCGGTTGACTCCAGTCCGGGCTGTTCTCAATGATGTTGGAAGCTAGATTGCCTGCGTGGATTTCCGATAAGACACGATGGGCTAAAGAAGAGGAGGGAGAATTTTAGCATGAGTGCTGTCATTGTCCAGAACGAGCGACCCACAACACGATCCTATCTATCTCTGGAGGTCGCAAGGGTGGGCACGCCGTTGGGCAATGGAAAGGCTAGCGTCTTAGTCGAACCAGCACAGCTTGCGAAGTATATCACGTCGATTTATATCCCAACGAGATGAAGCCTTTAGGCGAATGACTGCGAACATAATCTTGTGCCAGCGTGGATGTGGTGGGACCCTTGCTGGTTGAGTTGCAGCAGCGAAGTGCGGTTCGTGTGGTAATAGTACACCGGTGATCAAGAAGAAGTTGATGTTGAAACTTTGAGTGCTTTGTCTCCACCTGCCGCGTCCACCTGCAAAACACCAAGGTGAACACAATTGATTCACTTGTCCGATGCGGTCAGAGGAGCATTGTTAAGACCAACACATAAATAACTCACTAGAGTGCACAGGGCAGTGAAGAGAATGAATTTCCTTCTCCATACTCTCACAATCTCGATATCGACTGTGGTAACAAGGTCATAAAAGAGTAGTACTTCTGAACAGAAGAACTGTGGATGAGGTCGTCCTCATCCAGTTTCGTGGGTTGACTTGGACAGATTGGCACCACCTGGCACCACCGCCGGGCCCGACAACATAAATTGACCCAAACCCCTCAGGCACCGATTGCCTCGTGGGTTACAGCCGCCAGGGTCCATTGCAGACGGTTCATAGTCTGGCCAGCTAACTGCTCCAACGAATCCAGAATCAGCACGGACGAGCGCTATAGGACATTCGCACAGGTCAAATGTCTCCACCCTTCTGGGTCTCGGCGGACTATTGAGGCCAGTCTGAGTACGGGAGTACGCGATAGTGTTCTACATGTATATTCTATCAAATGAAGTGTGTGCAGCTACCACCATCGATGCGGTGCGTGGAGGTCAGTCTCCCCGTCCTCATTCTCCTTGAGGGGCGGCCATCGACCATCGATAAGAGAAGGTAATACACTTAACCAGAACATTCCAGAGAAAAAAGATCGATGCAATAACAATCGCGCGGTGCGTGGCTAGAACACGGGTTGGGAATGACGACAGCGGGATGGCTTGATCCTATGCGCAGGGGGGCGTTATCCCACGATATTTTGTCAAATAAATTCTTGTTTGCATATCTAGACGATGTAAATTATACATTGAATTATATATTTTTATTCATACTATCTTATAGTGTATACAAAAATTATCGCGACGCGAAGAGCCTGCTCAAAAGGGGCGATGAGGATAGCGAGATGAGGACGGCCGTCAGCATCTATGCTGACTGCTGACGGTGGACCCCTTCAGGGGGGCTAAATTTACTAGGCAGATCGGGGCCTGAGTTGGGCGCGCAATCGCGTGAAAGCAGCACCGCGAGGGACCCGTCAATTACACCTGCGCTTCTTGTCTCACCACCACGCTGGTCAGTCCCCTAAGCCATTGATTACATCGCTCTTGAAACGCTGCAAGTCGCACTCGAGTCATCGCTCTAGCCCCAATTGCCTCGCCTAACTTCAGCGCCTCACCGCCAACTTCTCCTCTTCAAACCGTGTTCTTGCCACTACCTCACTCGAAACAGAACTCATCCACGTTCAGGATATGACCGCCATTGACCGTGACCGTCCGCGCTCGACCATTGCTCGACGTGCCAGGCGACGTACGCGTCTCGCCCCGCGTTATTACGAAGGCATTGATACCTACCGCCCGCACTCGACTATTGCTCGACGTGCCGGGCGACGTATGCTCCTGGTCCCGCCTTATGGCAAAACCATTAATACCTACCTTCCTATGGAACTTATGCGAGAGATCTTTCTATATTGCATTGAACCGAATCGAATGAAATCTGGTCAGTTGGCTTCTGTTTGTCGCTACTGGAGGTCTGTTATGACCACAATCAAAACCATTAACGACCTCCCTATGGAACTTATGCGAGAGATCTTTCTATATTCCATTGAGTCGAATCAAATGAAATCTGATCAATTGGCTTCGGTGTGTCGCTACTGGAGGTCCGTTATCACCACATTGCCCCGTTTATGGTCCACCCTGAGGGTTGGAACTTGGACCGAGAGGGAACGGGTTGCTATTTGGTTGCAGAGAGCATATCCGAAGAAGATTTTCATTGACACCCAGCGAGATGGTCAGCTGTCATCCAATGCTCTGCCACTTTCTGCACTTCAGGATGCTCTTGCACACACTCGCCAGTGGCATGAGCTTACAATTTCCTCATTTCCTCCTGAGAATGCGGCTAGTCCACTTGGCTTTCAAGTCGCAAGCCCTATGAATATGTTGAAGGTGCTACACGTAGAGGCTGGATGTATGCATTCTCCCTCAGTTGCTTATCTGCTCAGTCTTGTTCCAACCAAAGGTCCTCTCTGTGAGATGAGACTCCATTCCCCATTTGCCAGCACCCACTTTCTCCAACCCCATTGGTTTCCTGTTTTGCGGAATCTTACAGTGCTTATTGTCAATGGCAGCGATATGAATGAGCCATTTGAGCTTCTTCCTATTTTTACCCAGCTTCAGATATTTGAGGCTGATCGTCTTCATCTCCCATTTTATGAGCCCAATACCAATCTGCCTCTTCTCTGTACTCTTCGGAAGCTGCAGCTGAGAGCCTGTTCAGTCCAATGGATGGCTGGGAGACAATTCCCATGCCTTGAGGAGTGCGCAATCCTCCTTCCTTGTCATTGGGAGGTAATTCAGCAGCATGAGGTGCAATTGCCATCCTGCAAGAAACTGGCCTATCACGGCCATCCAATGACCACAGCTCAATATTTCTATGTTCCCGAAATGAGAGCAATGGACCTCAGATCTCATGATTGCAATGAGCAGAGGGTCTATCAACACCTACGCCATCTATGCAGAGTAAATGGAAGGATTTCCAACCTTACTACACTACGCCTCACATTTCAGTGCAGTGAACAAGTCTTAATGAAGGTGCTGAAGTATTTGATCCCTCTACAAGAGTTGGCTTTATCCATTACCTATCCCTCACCATCCTTCCAAAGCTTTCTTGAGTCACTGGCCGCGAAACCATCAACAGATGAATGGCATGAAAGATTCTCATCGATGGGTTATTATGAAGGCTGGGAAAAATGGTGCTCATCTCAAACCTGGCATGCCAATGTCCTCCCGCACCTGAAATCCCTGCACATACAATGCCCCAAGGGCTTTTCTCGGTCTGAGCGCCTTGACGATTTCCCATTACTTAGAGCTATTGGATGGACGAGGGCATATTTGACTCCCCCTTTGGAGCATTTGAAAGTATGGGAGGGGAGAGGGAGCATGGATGACATTGCGGTTGATTACACTTCCACTGGCTATCTAGACAAACATATTGGAATATCAAGTAAAGAATTTGACGCAACGATTGTCAAGGCAATAGTCACACGACGTCTGTAATAAAAGTATGATCCTTGCGATGTATGTGAGCGACGAGCGAGATGAAACAACAAGTGCGATGTATGCGAGCGACAGTGCGATGTATGCGAACGACGGTGCGATTTATGCGAACGACAGGAACCACGACGAAGACGACGGAAGTGGACGGCGACAAACGGCAGTCTTTATTAACCACCGGGCAACGACGACTAGCATCGAGCCAACAAATGTACCAGTACATAGGAGAATAATAAATGATTCTTAACACCCCCACTCGGCGAGATGCCAACTAACCCCCACTGAAACCAATGAGTCTAAAGACAACGAAGAGTGTGGATTGAGGCATGATGAGCTTTCTGACGACTCGAAGAGGAAGATGATTTAGAAGAGGATGGATTACAACGAGTGGGAGATGGGGAACGGGAACAAGAACGAGGACACGATGTAGAAGTATCAGAACCAGAACCAGAGTCCAAATCATTATCATAACGCGCAGAGTGGGACCGATGGCAGCGGCCTGCTCGTTTAGCCGCAAGTTTCTCTTGAATGTGCGTAGGCATCTGCACATTACACTCACGAGCAAAATGACCCCGCATGCCACACCGGTTGCAAGCTCCGGGATCCTTGTTCTTGTTGCCCCAATTGTTGAGCCCACTTTCACAAGCAGTAAGAGCGGAACCACCAATAGGAGAGCCATCATTGGTGGAGGAGGCAGTGGCTTTCTCCCGTGAGATTGCAGCGACCTTCCTAGTCCTCTCCCAAGCATCCAGCCTGGTGGCAACATCCTTCGGAGCAGCAATTTTGTCGACAGAAGAGAGAGTGGTCATGATTTCAGAGAACGAGGGGTCGAGGTGGGCGAGCATGGTATCTGATACAACCTCATCAGGTGGTCGTCGACCAAGAGCATCGAGTTGATCAGCAAGCTCAAGAATACGGTTGGTGTAGATAGAGACCGGTTGGGAGGTGTCATGGACGACGGACTGGAACTCCGTGTGTAGAGCGAGACGAGCAGATGGGGTGTCCTTTTCGAACTCCTCCTTCAGAATCTTCCAGGCATCAGGGGCAGTCTCGCAGTTTTGAATCTTGGTGCGGACATCCCGAGTGCAGGCAAAGTAGATGGTGCTGAGGTAGGTGGTGGCTGCAGTCTCCCATTTCTTCACATCTGCGCTGTTGTCCGGGTTGGATTCCAGAGCTGGTTTCTTCTCATCTCCACTGACGATCTTCCAGACCTCCTCACCCATGAAGTACATCTTCATGTCGACCTTCCACACATTCCAGTTCGAAGCACCGGTGAGCTTGGTGATCTCTTTCAGGATGTACGATGGTGGCATCTCAGATCAAGCAGAGGTGACAGTGGTGTGTGGATGTTTCGAGGAGGTGCAGGCGGGTCAAGAGAGGGTTGGGGTTGTGGGGCGAAGAATGTGGGGAGGTGGGTACAACAAAGAAAGGAAAAAAAGGAGAAAACAAATTCCCCCAGAGTCAGGCAGTCCGACGAGGAGTAGGTGTTCCCAACACAGATGTTGGTGGTCGGTAATAAGCGACAGTAGGTGGACACAGCGAGGTTAGAGGAGCGCAGGGCTCATAACCTAATAGAAGTATGATCCTTGCGATGTATGCAAGCGACAAGCGAGATGAAACAACAAGTGCGATGTATGCGAGTGACAGTGCGATGTATGCGAACGACAGGAACCACGACGAAGACGACGGAAGTGGATGGCGACAAACGGCAGTCTTTATTAACCACCGGGCAACGACGACTAGCATCGAGCCGACAAATGTACCAGTACATAGGAGAATAATAAACGATTCTTAACAGTCTGGCCATTTCGGTTCCTCATACTCTATTATTCCGACTCCATTCCACTCTCCTCTTTAGGCAGCTTCGGCATCTTGAGCTCAACTGCAAATCTAATCATAGAATACTTATTTTGCCATACCTGGAACAAATCGAGAGGCTGAAAATTTCGAAAGGATCCATCCCTGAATATTCCTTGAACCTTGACCTGCCATTGACTCATACTCTCCAGTGGCTTGAACTGAGTTTTTCAACACCACTTTGGATGCTCGGGAGGACCTTCAAGGCCCTGAGAGGGTTCAGGGTTGATCAACCGCCAGACAAATCCGAAAACCATTCTAGGCATGAGGGGCTACAGGTGGACCTGCCTGCTTGCACAACATTGCAGTTGTTTCGCTGTCCAGTCGCATATCACCGCTTCCTCTTCTGTTCAAATGTCCAAATCTATCACTGGTACCAAAGCACATTCCAGACCTTTGATTTGGCATCATTCAATTCATTACATAATTTCTTATTCAATCTTTCCGGTTTGCAAAACCTTCATATTTTTGTTTTTCACGGTTTGGGGATAGATTCCTTGATCGATTTTGTCTTCTGTGGGGCATCGGAGCACGAAACATGGCGAGATATCAGGGGTGTGAAAGTGGAGATCTGGTTTGATTCCTTCTCGGAAGCATCTCACCTCTTCGACCAGACAGTTGGACACCAGCCGCGTTATGAGAAATGGTGGAAATCGTTCACAGTCACCAAGGGAGAGAGGTCGGTGATAGCAAATGCATCCATGTGAATGGTCTTGTACAAAGGGTAGGAGCGCACTTTGCCGTTCAGCTGTAATACTATATTTTGCTTTCAATCGGATTGTTCGGTACTTTCATTGGACTTTTGAGAGAACTTTCAGCACACCCTATGATAAGTAATCAACTCTCAACTATCCGTAGCCAATTCATGAACAGGTCGGCCCTTCAAATCCTCTGGTCCGAGGATGACCTCAGCCATATATGGGCCATAATAAAAGTTGGAGCGTTATATCTATCAAGGATAACAAAAGGGAAGCCAACTAGATGACATAGAAAATGAAGGTGAACGCTGGACGGGTGGCAGATTACAGCACTCAGGACTGATCATGTCACCAAGGGGAGAAAGGGGTCCATGAGCGACAAGAAGAGGAGGAAAAAAATTACACATTGACATTAGGACATGCAACCAGTATAAGAAGAGCCCAGCCGCATAGTCACAGAGAGTGTTGAAAGAGGACACTCTGAACGTCCGTCAACGATGAGCAAAGCTAGGAAACACGAAAGGATGAATAGCTCGTTCGTACGCAATAAAGTATATATATAGGCGGACGAGGGACTGTCGGTAGGAAGGACGTGAATCGGGTCGGCAATGGATTCGCGGTGGGTGGTACGGACATCCCCTGCATTTACACTATAGCCTCTTGCGCCACTTCACCCCCATACGTCTGGCAACCCACAAAATATCGAGCGAGCGTAGGGTGTCTATTCGGGGTGACTGTAGAGTTGTAGTGGCTCACGATGACGTAGACGAACAAAGCTATGACAACGGCCGAGCGACATCTGGTGGGGCCATAGTCGTAGCAACGTTCGCAATGGTGCTGGTGAGTGTGACTTGGGTTGGGTTTGCTGTTGCGCTGCGAGTCGTTCGGGTTGTGTATGTGCTTGGCGTGCTCGGCGAGTAGCTTGGTCCTGCTGTCTGTCGTGGACAAATAATAATGGACCGCGGGTGGTGTTTGGAAGAAGAGGAAAAATGATGGTCGGATGTTGACACAGCGATACCGGCGACGAGTACGTGTCGACGTGGATACGGCGGAGCCGATGATCAAGGTGAATTCAGAGCGTCATCGGGAAAAGAGCAATGAGAAGGCATGATGTTATGTGAGCCAGGTTGACAAATGGGAAACGAAAGAAGGCGATACGCACATGTCGGTGCATGGGTGCTGCCGATGAAGCTCGTGTGGGTGTGGACTCGTAGGCGACGGTGGTAGGGCTATGAGGTCGAGGAGCACATAGATGAGATGAGGAATAGGGGCCAAGCGCGGTAGATGCGCACCAAATAGTCTCTTTGGAAACACCAGGCGCTGGTGGTGGTCGGGCTGGGCAGTAACGGTGACCGTAGCTGGGGAACCCGTGACACTCCTCTGGACGGGCGAATAGCCATAGTGGCTCGATTGCGAATGCATGGACCATTCGCGCTCCTTCTCACTCAGGCCGACGATCCGCCGTTGGTGGCTGGTGAGTTGCGACTGCTGTCCACCGAACACCTTGCTGTTGTTCGAATCGTCTTCGACAAGTAGGACGAGGAGCGCAGTGAAGGTGAGGGCGAAACCGCTGGCGCAGAGGAAGGGTACGAGGTCCCAGAAAGCTGCCGGGTACGTCGGGGGCGGGGAGAGGTTCGGCCTGATCATTGTGGGCGAGAGTAAGAGTGCGCAAGTAGGGCCGTTATCGAGGAGATTCATGTCGGCTGATCAGTGGGAGAATGGCCTCGTTGTCGAGTGCACAGTGGCGTAGCGGGCTGGTTGTCTAGCTGAGTGGAGTGCCGGTAACGAGCAATGAGTACGCAGTAGACGAGATTTGTGGTGACAAGAGACGGGTGCGCCGGGGCAGAGTGCGCAACTGGTCGAAGGTTACTACAGAAGACGCCCGCGGCTGGAAGGTGAACAGGAAACTACATGGAGGTTAACTGTAAGCGAGGAACTAGGAGGTATTGAAGAACCCACAAAATGCCATAACGGAATACGCCAGTACAGTAACACGAGAAGAGACGAGTGTATCCTGTCGAAACCGGAGAGCGAACTGCGAACACTTGTTAGTCTGGCAGTGGAAAGATGGAAAGGGTGACACACACCCCATCT
>Ga0307515_10018437_pt1 | contig 12630 bp, 3 predicted proteins | sample 17_EM_MG_FD_194513 | JGI IMG/M metagenome (GOLD analysis project Ga0307515, IMG submission 194513) | Populus trichocarpa ectomycorrhiza microbial communities from riparian zone in the Pacific Northwest, United States - 17_EM | ecosystem: Host-associated > Plants > Roots > Unclassified | place... | reverse complement strand
CGCTGTATATTATCTATCTATCTAACCCCTACTTTAAACTCCTAAAAAACCTTAATAAGGAAAAAACATAACTAGAGAAAAAACGCGAGGATTGCTAGGAGACCTATTAGAAGCCTACCGGAAGCATGCCGGTGACTACCTGGGCTAATATAAGGATTTTTATATAACTCTGCTTTTAAGCCTTTATGCCAGTCTATAATTAATTACGAGTATTATAGGTAATTTAGTATTCTAGTATAGTTCTGTAGAACCTTTAGTATGGGATTTAACGTACGGAGTCTTGGCTTGCCGTCGTCTTTAACTACTAAGATATAGTCTATAATTTTTTCTTATAATCCTTTTCTTATAATTCCCTGCGTCACTAATGTATTACTCCTATATTTACCCTTAGGCTATTAAATGCGGTTAAGGTATTAATCAGTTAGTTAAAGAGACTTATCTCTTAAGATTTGGTATATATGGTTTTAAATCTGGTGGTCCTATACTATATATTTAGTGTAGCTCTACTACCTAGCAAATAGGGACATTTCGCGATAGTAATTATAGCTATTATGCGATTGTTAAGAACGTCTATAATATTGTTCTTTGATACTGTAGTATTATTTTAGGTCTAATTTAACCTATATACGTCTTTAATTTAACGTCTTAATTACCTTCCCCCGGCCGCGTAGTTAGTTTTTATAAGGAAGTAATAGTTAAATAACTTATACGCGTGTTTCCTTTCTTCTGAATAGCGCTATTATAACAGAGTTATATTGGCAAGGTTGCGGCTATTTACTAGAAGGGTATTGGACGGTAAAGTATAAAGATACTTTGCTTATTGAGCTTGATCCTTTTCCTTAATACCTTACTTTCTATTATTAACCTTTATCTAATTTAGACGTATCTTTAATATATTATTAAGATTTTCTTCTTTTTTATTATTAATTTAATATACCTCTTCGTTTTCCTACTAACTACTCTTCTAAGTAAATTCTATAGCGTATTCTAGCCTTACCTTTATATATAGAACCCTAACCCCCGCTAACCCGCAACTAATGCTAGTCCTACTTAAATAATTTTGCCTATACGTCTTTAAAAGACTAGAAATCTAATAATAGGATTCTAGAGGCTTATAATAAGACGTACTATATTAGATCTAATACCTTTAGTCCTTGTAATTAATGCATGCGTACTAAGAGCGGTAGTTACGTTAAGGTAAGCTTTTCTATCCTTAATAGATTTCCATTACTGACTTTAATAGCCTAGGCCTGAGTGGCGACGTTCCTTTAATATCCTTAACTACTATATCGCCTGGGCTCTCTCCCATTTAAGCGCTAATGCTGAATGTCTAGGTCAAATTTAAGACTATGCTATAGCCATCTATACCGCCTATAATTCTTAGCAAGCTAGCTAGCAACGCCTAATATAAGAGTAAGGTTGGTATACTAAGGATAGGGTAAGGGATAGGGGTAATAAGAAGAAGGTCGCTGTCTACTATAGGAAGGAGTTTACGCATACGCGTTAAGTTTCGAAAGAGTATAATATAATACGGTATTAGGTAGGTTACCCTTTAGGTACCTAGCGGATAGGTAATTAATAGTTGCCGTAGTAAGGTCTTGGTGGTTCTGGACTATACTAGCCAGCTAACATCTCTATTTATTCTGGGCTTGAGCGTATCTTTATTAACTATAAGCTTACGCCGTAAGAGCTTTGTTAATATTAGTTTGGACCTAATATTAGTATTAAGCGTTTAAGAGTCTCTACTCTAGCTATACCTTATCGTCCTACCCCTGTTTTCATGCCTACTTGTACGCCTATTAAGGCATCTAGATCCCATTCTCATTAGCTATTACTTAGTAGCCCGATGGATACTAATCCTGCTCCTAATAATAATAAGGTATAGTGGCTTTTCAGATTGGGCATTTATGGTTTAGACTTTTGGGATTCGTTCTTATATATAGTAGCAATTGAGAACCTTAATTAGGTGCTTAAAAAGGCCTCGTAAGGCTTTTAGAAAGGGCTTAGAAGCCCTAAAAATAATGTTCCTAGTATAGATTAATAAATAGGAATGCAATTCTAGCAAAATGCCCTATTAACTCTATGCTATGTACGTAAAAAGGCTAAGAACCCGTCCTGCCTTAGGCTGTAGCCCTATCTTTATAGTTTCCGGAGCCTGTCTGTTCTATATCCGATTTAACCTATTTACTCTTTTTATAAGCTTTCTTTATAGGTCGCGATGATACCATAGTATTAGAGCGCTTTCTGTGACTTGTAGATTGTGGACCTTAGTCCCAATATTCTTTTAGAATATCTTTATAATAATTAAGGTGATCCTCTGGTTCCTATATAGAGTCCTTAGCGGGCTAGCCTAGCTATTTAACTTTAAATTGAAGCTTATTCTTAACAGACTTATGGCGTAGTATAGCTTTAACCTCGTACCGCTCGCCTACCACCTTAGGGTGTTTAATTAGGCCTAGACGGAAGTTCTTTTCTGGCGGTAGTTTATACTATAGCTCTAGTAGGTTTACGTGAAACACTAAATATATATAGGCTATAGATAGGGGTAGCTAGAGACGATAGGCTAGCTTACTAATTCATTCCTTAACTTAGAAGGGACCTAGGTATCTTGTATTGAGCTTCTTTAATGGTTAATAGGTCTTAATATTTGTTAAATGTAATAGAACCTTATCGCCTACTCCGAAATGCTTATCCTAGTACTTACGGTTATACCAAAGTCTCTGCTGCTCTTAGGCATCTTATAGGCTCTACTTTATATACTTTTATTGCTCCTCCCATTTTTAGAGGTATCCTTATACTCTCCGGTGGATGTCCTTGGACTTTCCGGTAGGATCCTATAACTGATTATACGGCCTTAGCCAGTAATTGTTGGGTATACTATTAAACCTAAATAGTTAGACGCTATAGGTAATCTGGATTGGTGTATACTTATGCGATATATATTACTTTAAATTGTAAGCGTACTCCGCGTACGGAAGTAGCTTACACTAGTTGTCTTACTAGTAGTTTAAATATATCCGTAGGTAAGACTCTAGTTCTTAGTTCTAGCGTTCCGTTTACCTATCCGTCTATAGGTAGAAAGCCGTACTATAACAGTGGTCTATCTTTAAATAGAAGCATAAATCCGACTAGTACTAACTTATAAAGACGCTGCCCCTATTAGTAATAATAGAGTGCGGCTAATCTACTTTAAGAAAGCATTTCTCCTTAATTAGGTTAGTAAGCTCTTATACGTTAATTATCTTATTAATGGGAAGGTATTAGACATACTTTAAAAACCTATTAATAAGTATAAGGACCGAATTGTATATTCGTCCTTAGCTATCTTTAGATAGCGGGAGATCCGTAATAAAGTTTATAGCGTAATATTGCTATAGCTTACTAGCGGGGGGAACTGATTTAAGTAGACCCTATGGCTTATACCTGCGGATCTTATATACTTAACACTTCTTATAATAGCTAATGTACTCCTTTGCTTCCTAATTAAGCCTTAGCCAATAGTATTTATGTTAAAGTAATTCCACTATTTTTGCTTAACCATAGTGGCCACCTAGAGGATTATTGTAATTCTTTATAAGAATCTTCTGTCGTAGATTTGCTTCTTATAGCACCTAAACCTTATTACCTCTATACAGTAGGCCTATTGGGTTTAGTTCCTAATAGTAGCGCCTAGTAGCTTCCTTTCTGTTACGTTTCCGGTCTACTTCTATATTAAGGATGGTATAGAAAGCGTCCCTCTATTACACCTTATAGATAAGGTCCGTTAACCTTTTAGATAGTTTTTGGGTAAAAGCTATTTCGTCCCATACTGCTCTAAGTATAAGACTAGATGGTACTATAGATTTTATAACTCTTTAATACGCGTGCGTTAGGAAGGCCGCTATAAGGTTAAAGTCCTTTAGTTGTTATAGGGCTCTGAGTTCTAATTACTCTATAGCTTTACTATTGGTTTAAGGGGATAACTTAGTAATTAGGGATAGTGTATTACTAGGTTCCAAGAATATATTAGGGACGTTCTGTCTAGGTATATTTGGACCCTTATTAGCAACAGACCGGGTACTAGCCGGAACGTTAGTGGAAACCAATGGGGCTTGTATTGCCTAAGACTTGGTGTATAGAGCTGTAGGTGCTCGAGCATCCTATACCCGGAGCTTGTTCTGTAATATAGGGAGTAAGATATCTATTATCTGTTTTCCTTCTCCCGTTTTAAAGCCTTTAGTATAGTTTAGCCGTTGTGACAGTTTATTAGTAGGGTTGTTTTTCCCTAGCTTGTATTTAATCTTAAAATTAAATCGCGCGAGCTCCTCTACCTATCTGGCTTATTAAGGTGTAAGCTCCTTTATAGTTATAAAGTAGCGTAGATTATAGTGATCTGAGAGTACACAAGTGGTATAGCTCGCGTGCTTAAGGTAGTGTCGCCACTATTTAAAGCAGTTGACTATAGCCAGCAGTTCCTTATCGTGGGTATAATACCTAACTTTAGGTCTCTGGAATTTTCTACTATAAAATGTTACTGGTCTTTAATGGAGCTGGGTAGCGTCTGGATGCCTATTAGGTTATAGTAGGATACTGGCGAGGGCAAAATTTAATGCATTAGTAATTATTATTAATAGCTAATCTGGGTTAAAATGCTGTAGTAATAGAGCTTCTGTGAACTTTGTGCGAAGTTCCTAGAAGGCTTTTTAAACCTTTCCGGGCTATGACTATGGCTTATATTATTTAGTTGGTCCCTTTTTAGTTTTCTTCCTTACCGCCTTTAAGCTTTTTGCTCCTTGGGTTAAGTCTTGGGAAGCTTTTATAATATAGTTAGATAGGTATTAGGCAACGTCCAAGTAGTTATAGATAAAGCGCCTATAGAAATTGGTAAAGCCTAGGAATACTTAAACATCCCGGTAGCTCTTTAGCTCCGGCCACTTTTAGATTATTTATACCCGTACTAGGTCCATAACTATACCTATAGGCGTTATAATATAACCCAGGAACTTGACCTGCTTGGTGTTAAAGATATACTTTAACGCCTTAGCGTAGAGGCCCTAATTATCTAAACGTTCTAGTACTTCGCGGATGTGTTGCTTGTGTTGATCCTTGTCTTCTAAGTAGATTAAGATGTCATCTAAATAGATGATGTATATGCGGTCGACTAGTCCCCCTAAGGCTCTATAAATGTATGATTGGAATGTTATAGGCGCATTGGCTAGCCCGAAAGGCATTACTAGATACTTAAAGTGGCCATATTAGGTCTTAAAAGCGGTCTTCTACTTATCCCCTTCTTTGATATGGAGCCTATAGTAGGCGTCTTGTAGATCTAGCTTTGTGAAGATCTTCGCCCTAAATAGTTAATCCAGCATTTTACTAACTAGTGGTAGTGGGTAACGGTTTTTAATTGTAATCTTATTAAGACTGTGATAGTTTATATATAGCCTTATGGTTCCATCTGGTTTTGGGATAAAGAGGATTGGTACGCCTAATAGCGACTTATTGGGCCGGATCTACCCCTAGTGACCTATTAAGGTACTCCCGTAGGATCTTAAGCTCTTTACACGAGAGGTTATAGATAGGAAGGTTCGGCGGTTATTTACCTTCTTCTAGATTAATTATATAATTATACTCCGAGTTCTGCGGTAGGACTTTAGCTCTCCTGCCCGAAAATACCCTTAGTAAGTTCCTTAGGCCTGCTGGAATATTTGACAAATTAGGGTCGCGTTCGTTCTTCGCGTTATTGTTAAGTAGGTCTTAAAGCTCCCTTAGAATGCTTGTAGGTAGCATTATACGCTATGGTGGTTACTTATATATAGTTGCCACCGTATATTATACCGTTTTATACGGTAGCTAGTAGAGGGTAGGGAAATCCTTAATGTAGCGCTTAAGGTGCTATAGTATACTCTCCGTATATTGCTTAAGCTATAGTAACCCGTAACGGTTAAAGTATCTTATAAGATCCTTAAAATCGCCGCCTCCCTATAATATCTCCGCGACCTATCTAGTAGTTCCCCGTAGGGTCTCCGTTATAAAGGGGTTATTACCTATACTAGGCTCTATACCTATCTTGCTATTAAATAGGGGTTAGATCTGATACTCCTTTGGGTATAGAGCGTATACTGTTTTACCTGGGGCTATATTCTCTAGGATGTCCTTTAGGCTTATTAGTGATATACGCCCTTCCGAATCTTTATCGTTCTATTATTTAAAGGCTCTAGTTTTGAAGTGTATTTTAGGATCTACTTCCGCTAGCTAAGGGTATTTAAGGATAAGGTTATAACCTACGAAGTTAGCCGCCTAGAAGGGTTACGGGCTAACTACCTTAGTGTGGTTATGCATATCGGCCACTGATACTATAAGCTTATGGGCACTGTATAGCTTAATCCGATGCTTATCTAGGAAGCCTATAATAGGTTTCTACTACCTTTATAATAGGATAAGTTTATGCTCTTTTACTAAATTATATTATATAAGATTAATTTTGGTGCCGCTGTTATATAGTGTTTAGAACTATTATACCTTACCCATAGGGAGTGTTATTTTTAGCTTAATAGTAATACAGAGAGTCTCTCCTTTTGTATCTTACCCTAGTTATAGCTAGGAGAGGTCTATAACTAAGGCTTTTCTTTTTTTGGATTATTAGTATGGTTATCGCCCTGCTTGTTTTTCTAATAGGATCTGCCTTTAGAGTTTTCTCTTAACTTCTTAGAGTGTTCCCGTAAAGGTGCTAGATAGGTATTAGGTTAACCCTAGGAGTCTTTCCCGTTGTTTAAGGTTTCTAACTTTAACCCTTTTAAAGTTCTCTTTAAGAACGGCTTCTTTAAAGGTTAGGTCTGCCCTATATTACTGCTAAAGTGCCTACGCTTTTAGTGACCCCCCGGCTTCCTATTAGAAGAGGTCTGGTTCCTTACCATATTTTTAGCGTTTAGAACTGCTTGTTTAAAATCTGTATATATAGTAATCCGCGATAGGGCTCTTACGCGTTTTATTTCGTTATAAATTACTAGCTTAATTTTAGCCTAAATAAACCCAATCTTCTCCTTTTTACGGATGCTACTATTCTTATTTTTAAAGGGCTCTAGATCTATTTACTGAGCACAAGTTTCTATAAAGTTTATAAACTGGCGGAAGTTATGGCGGTTTAGCTGTGTCCCATTCTAGAATAGCTCTGCATTATTATATTATATAATATGCGGATCTTAAGTCTATTTCTTTAGGAAGGTTTATAGCTATAGCTATATAGTAATTTACTCTTTATTAAGCTGATTAAGTGCGATCTGGTTTAGTAATCGGTTTTTAATTTTGCTAATAATCTAGCGTATATACTCTTTGGTATTATCTCGTATTATTAGCATTTTAAAGAAGTTGTCTATTTTACGAACCTAATTATCTAACTACTAGGCGTTGGGTCTATAGCGGAGTTCTAGATTACTAGAGGCCTTAGCTAGTTAGTCTATATCCTTTTTCCGTTTATAGCGTAGATAACTCTCTAAGTCTTCTATACCTCCTTAGGTAGGTACTAGGTAGCTTCCAGGAAGCCCTTAGCCTTAACTAGGTTGTAAAAGAATTTGCCTAGCTTGGATTAGACCCTACTAGATCTAGATTTACCCTTAAAGGGTTCTAATATGTTTATTAGTAGCTTCCTCCTATATGGCTTCTAAGAGCCTTATAACAGCTTCCTAATATCTGTCTTAAAGGAGATCGGTATAGGGCTCTTAACCTTCCGAACTTGGGCCTAGGGAGGCTTCTGCTATAGAGGTAGTGTTAGTACTAGTAGCTAGTGTAGGCTTCCTAATGAGGCTTAGGTCTTAAGTTAGTGATTAGCTTAGATTACCTAAAGGGGTAAGCCTACTTGGCTTGTGAGCAGTCTATATACCGCTATTATGCTAATTATAGGCTAGTGGTTTTCCGGGAGGGTTCCGGTTGGTTCCCTGGTTAAACGCGTTAGTATATTCCTCTGGCATTTTTAGCTTAGGGGAAGATCTTAGAGTTACCTCTAACGCTTAATCTTTTAATTGGCCTGGGTGGGGCTGGAGGGGTTCTGGTTGCTTTCTAATAGCGTTGTGACTGTCGTAGAGGGTGTCTGTGTTTTCCTTAGTGGTGACCGTAGGTGTGCGAAAGTCTTCAAGCTCTTGGAGTATCTGGGTATTGGGGCTCGTTCGGCCGTCTTACCTAGAGGGTTATATTGTCGCAATCTCTCGCTATTGGAGGGACCTTCCTACCTTTATGCGATGGCTTTCTATAAGGTATCCGTAGAGTTTCCGTTTAGGTTATCGCGAGATTTTAAGGGAGGATGGTGGTTGTAAATAAAAAATATAAATAAACAATCTAGTCCTTAAAGCCGACTACCCTTTTAAAAAAGAGTAGGAAGGATTTAAATGTGAGGGGATCTTATAGATAGGGGGCTATAAGGACACGATTGGAATAGGATAGATTAGTGAGAGAGACGAATTCTTAAGGAGGTAAGGCCTCTAGAATCGTAGAGACTATATACTATGGGTACGTGCCTTTAGTACGTAACCGGCGACCATCTAAGGGGCGTCCGGGGGTTGTCCTAAGGGCAACCTAAGGTGTCCGCAATAATATCCCTTATAGATATAGCCTATATTTTACCTATAGCTACTATACCTCTATTAGCCTAACCCCTTACTAGGGCAGATATAGCCTAAACCCCTACTAGTACTAATTTAAGATAAGAACAAAGATAAGAACTATAAGAAGTGGACCGTTAAACAAATTATTAACTCTAAATACTTTAGTAAAGGTAGAGGACGACGGCTCTACTATAGAGCTATATATATAGGATTTAATATAAATTAGCCAGAATGGCAACTATAGGAAGATTTTGAAAATACAAAGGATCTAATTAGTAACTTTTATTACATAAACCTATAGAAACCGGGCTTAAGTAAAGATTTTATACCTAATCCTCTATAGGAGCCCTTATAGAGTTAAACCGTTATATATTATTACGTAAGGGCAAATTACCGTTAGATTACGGTAAAGTATAATTACGTAACTAGAATATTGTTAAAATGTCTAGGAACTTTAACCGGCGGTTAAAGTTATTTAATTAGTCGGATTCTTAGATGCTAAGCCCTATTATATAACATTATTTTAAACCTTTAGTAATACTCCCCTTTCTTCTTTTCTATACCTTAAGTGTCCCTTTTATATATATATAGTAACCACAGTGTTACCGGAGCTCCGCCTCTATAGGAGGGGGGGTAGTATTATAGAACCCTACCGCAGGGGCCTCTATAGGAGAGCCCCGTGCTCTTATATATACCTCGCGTATAGCTTATATTAGCTACGCGTAGGTATATCACCTCCTTACGCCCTTAACCCTTATAATTAATCGCGTAACGTTTTATAGACTCCTCAAATATATACGCTTTATAGCTACTGCCCTCGTTCCGTAACAGATTTAAATTAATATAATTAATTAATAAATTAAATTAGGCGGAGCCTTTAATCGGACCAACCTTTCCCCTAAATTATAGATAGGTAGGCATAGATAGGTAGGCATAAAAGGTAGGTAGATAGTAGGTATAAATAGGTAGGTATAAGTAGGTATAGATAGATAAATAGATAGATAGATAGATAGATAGATAGGTAGATAAATAGGTAAATAGATAGATAAATAGGCAAATAAATAGGTAGATAGATAGATAAGTAGGTAGGTGTTACGGCACTGGCAGAAAACGGCAGAACTTAGTGGCAGAACTTAATAGAACTTTACGGTCACGTGACTAGAGGACTATATAAAAGAACCCTACTTTGACCGGCGCTGCTCTTCTTCTCCTTTCCTTTCTCTAGCTTTAGATTCTCGTTTATAGACAATCCAATTATATAGGCTTGCACGTCCCTTATACCGTGCTTATACCTCGATTGACTGAGTCGCTAACAGTAGGTAGGTAGGTAGAAAAGAACCGTCGCTATATTATATTAAATCATCTAAAATAATATAATTTATTTTACACTAACCGTGCAAACTAAGCAAATACTATTAAGTATATAGGATAAGTATTTAATAACTGCGCGGGAAGAGCAACGCCTATTTATTGCTTAAAGTGAGTAAGACATACAGAATGCGCGAGGAGGGCATTATACGTTAATTGCGCATTAAGTGCAAAAAAGCTTAATAGAATAAAGGCACTACTTGCCTAGGTGGCTGTAAATGCGCAATTAGCTGCACCGCGTTATTGGTTTCTGTTAAATGCGGCAGTATGCTACACCTTAGTTGATACCATACGGTACACGTTACAATGCGCGAAATGCGCATTTGGCCGCAATATGCTGCCAAATCCTGTAAAAACGCTGGTAAATTTTTTCCTGACGTAATTAGGATTAGGCTTACCTTTCTTATATATTTAGGTGCGATCCGCAGCCTATAAATAAGTAGATTAACGGGTCGTTAATCCAGAAGGGGATGTCGCAGAAATATGGTAGTCGCCCGTGCAATTAGTCGGCGCGTGGGTCTATATCACTACTAAAACGTAGATAAAATATTTCAAGCAATATTATGATCGAAATAGTAGTATATAAGCTTTAATTTGACCTATATAGAATATATTTAAACTCGTTGTTGATTTTATTATAAATTGATCAAATATCACCTGTATGTGGCTCGCTTCGTAGGGTGGCTCGCTTTGGTTAGCTACATTAGCTCCAGATCGGTTTAATTCTGATTCTAAAGCGATCGTTCGGTTAAATCCTTTAGAAACGGAACCTAGCCACAAAATTTTTGATGTTCCTCTCACCGCCAAAAAAACACGCTAAACCTAGGCGCACTTTACCATATATAGGATCTGAGGTGAAGTCTTGGCGTCAGTTCAAATCTGGAGCTCGAAGCTCCTTATTTGAACTCCAGATTGAATCTAAAGGCTTTAGATTGCATACGTCCGTAGAGCCACAGACGCGTGTTAAATCGGGAAGGAACGCGTTCTTTCTGCTGGACTTTTAGTTTAGATTCAATCTAACGCTTTTGCAACCAAACGTTCCCTAAAGCTTGCTGAGGTAATATCCACGAATGCAGAGCCCCGGTCGGGCCGACGTTATACCTTAATTAAACGTCAATCGATCGTACCTTATCGTAGTTAAATCGAATTAGTTATCCCTCGACCAATTAAATATATTTAACCGGCAGTTAAAGGTATATTAACGCAGGCTTGAGGGTAAGTAGGTAGGAACTAGGCCTGTCTAGGAAATCTGTTACGGTTAGTAAAGCTTCGGAGCGTCGTTAAACGTCGATTTCGAGCCTCCTAAGTATTTATAGCTGCGAATCGTTCTACTATTAATCGACTATTACCGACCGTTTTACTACTAGATACTATTAAAAGGTCACCTACTTATTAATAGGACTAAGTTCTTCTATTAAGTCTTCTACTACCGAATATTCTATTACTAGGAGTCTTATATTACTAAACATTCTTCTATTAAGTATTCTATTACCAACTATTCTACTCCTAACTATGCTATTTTATTTTACCTACTGTATTTTACTACACTGTCCACTACCTACTACTACGGAGATGCCTTTTAAAAATCTTTGCCGCCAAGAAATTGACTGCCTTAGCTTACCGCTTTCTAAATCTAGATATCGTCCTCTTTTACTTTAGATACTTTTAAGTGTCTTAGTAACTCTATAGCACCCTCCCTATACTTATTACCTCCTTTAAGCTTAATAACCTTCTAGATATGCCTAATAATCCGCTTAATCTAAGCCTAAATCCTCCACCGCTTAAGATCTATCTATACTACCCGCTATTCCTTCCTTATAACTTCCCTATACTATAACACTCCCTTATATATAATAACCCTCTCTATATACGGCTAGCAAGGCTTAATTATATTTAAACTAGGAGAGTTATTATACTAAAGAAGGCGTTAAATATTCTATATATTATATATGTTTATATCAATTTAATAATACAGTTAAGTCATATCCCGGGGCACGAAATACGTATAGTATCGTATACTCTTTGGGATAGTGATGACTGTCTCTTATATTAAAGCAGACTACGTAGTCTATATACTAATGCGACTTCCCCCTAATTAGTTAGTGCTTCAGAAGTGCACTAGACGCGTAAGCGAGTGGTTAGTGCACCGAACGCGTAAACGCGTACCTGGCGTACCGAACGCGTAGGCACGCGGTCAGTACGACAGGTGCTATAATTATACACTGGCGGTACTTAAAAAATAAAACCACCTATATATAGCCTCCGTAATTACTCTAGTGGAACCGTAAAACACAAAAGAAATATATAAGAAATCCATAGGGGATCCCTCCTAAGGTGTCTTCTGGGCTGCCTTCTAAATGGTACTTTAAGCGGGCCGTAAGTCCTGCCTACGGTCCGTAAAGTAAACCGTACAACCTTCCAACGGGCCGTAAATATACCATACGGCCTTCCGACGGGCCGTAAATAAACCATAGTACTCCGTTAGTCTCGTTCCACCCATTCTATAACCTTTACATTAAGCTTATTTATATTAATTAGGGTTTTAAGGGCTTAACACGGCTTTGCCTTAGTCATAGCGTCCGCTAGGTTATCTCCACTAGTAATCCATTTAACCTCCACAATCTCACGTCGTTCGTAGGCCTAATATAAGCACATTAGGTCGACTATAAGCCTCTTCTCCTGTGTTATA
>Ga0307515_10018436_pt1 | contig 12630 bp, 8 predicted proteins | sample 17_EM_MG_FD_194513 | JGI IMG/M metagenome (GOLD analysis project Ga0307515, IMG submission 194513) | Populus trichocarpa ectomycorrhiza microbial communities from riparian zone in the Pacific Northwest, United States - 17_EM | ecosystem: Host-associated > Plants > Roots > Unclassified | place... | reverse complement strand
GCGCAGCAGCTCTTTGATCGCGGCTTTCACATCGTGCGGCTCAACTTGCGCGATCACGGCAACACGCATCACCTGAACCGCGAGCTGTTTCATTCCTGTTTGCTGCCTGAGGTCGTCGGCGCGGTAAAACGTGTGCAGGCCGCGCATACGAGCAAAAAGCTCCACCTCGTAGGTTTTTCGCTCGGCGGAAATTTCATGCTGCGAGTGGCCGCGGAAGCGGGGCGCGCGGGTTTGGATATCACGCGCGCCGTCGCGGTATCGCCGGTGCTCGACCCCGCGGATACCCTGGGCGCGTTGGAGAGTGGCTTCTTCGCCTATCACAGTTACTTCATTCGCAAGTGGACGGCGTCTTTGCTCTTGAAGGAGGCCGCCTGGCCCGGGCATTACGACTTCTCGGTGCTGCGTCGAATGGTGGGGCTCCGGAATATGACGTCCGAGATGGTTCGGCGTTTCACGGGTTTCGGCAGTCTGGACGACTATCTGAACGGCTATTCGATCACAGGCTCGCGCCTGTCTCGTCTCGCTGTGCCGGCCACGGTGATTACGGCGCTGGACGATCCCATCATTCCCGTGAGCGGGCTTGCGAAAATTGCGCGGCCGACGCTCTTGAGGCTCATCGTCACGCGCTTCGGCGGCCACATCGGATTCCTGGAGCATGTCTCCGCACCCACTTGGGCGGAGAGGCGCATCGTGCAGGAGATCGCCGGCTAGGCGCCCAACGCAGCGCCTATCGGATCACCACACCGTCGCTACGGCAGGAATTGTCATTGTTGAGTTGGCAGAAATAGTGTGCGCTTTCATCGCGAGACTCATCGCGCGCACTTGCGTCGTGCCGATGAAGTCGGCGCCGCGGTCTCCGAGCGTCAGCGCGGTCGCGATGTCTCCGACATCGTGAATGAGCCAGCGCCAGGGGCCGCGCCAAAGCGCCGAGTCCGGCGGCAGCAGCTCCCGATCGCAGAGCAAAAAGTCCGGCTTCAAGGCTTCGTACTTGAGTCGCGTGTGATTGTCGTAGGCCGGCAGCTTCCAGCCGATCTGACATCCGTTCGAGATACGCGCGCGATGCAACGCCGGATAATCGTAAGAGACGATCACGCAGCGAGAGCGAAATGGCCGCACGGTTTGCAGGATTTGCCCAATCACACGGTCGTGCCCAAAGCGACTGAGACTTGCGCGCCCAACGCTGATGAACACCGTGATTTCACGGCGCTTTTCGATCATGGTGAGCGCGTCGGTCAAGCGCGGAACGCATGTGCCCAGGAATTTTCGGGCGAAGCGCAACGGTTCATGCGCATCAATTTGATCCAGCGTGGCGCTGGCCATGTCTAACACGATGCCGGTTAACCCAGACGTTCGTACTAAATCCTGATCGTGAATGACCATGGGCACGCAGTCTGCTGAGAGCTGTACGTCGAGCTCGACAAAGCGCGCACCGAGATCGATCGCCGACTTCAAAGCCGGCAAAGTGTTCTCAGGAAATTCCGCCGCATTACCGCGGCGAGCGACGAGATGTAATAAGCGCTGAGGTCTCATGCGTTTCAGTTGTCGCCGAACTCATACAGCGTTACAGCGTGTCAGGCTCGTGCCACGATTCTTCGGGCGCACCAGCTGCCGAAGCGCCGCGAGTATATCGAGGATTCAGCATGCTACCGCCATCGCTTAACACTTGTGAGTCCGTTTTTTCCCGCACGACCACGGCGGCGGTGTTCCTGCTGTTTTTGGCTTCGTGCGGCGGTGGGGACGACGGCTCCGCACCGGCGGTGCCCCCCAATACAGTGGGTGGTTTGGATCAACGGCCAAGCAACACTACGTGCCTAGCGCCCGATCGACCGGGCGGCGCAACGACACTTGCAACGACACGAGTCTTTTCGAATCTGAATTTCAACTCGCCGGTGGCGCTGAAACAAGCGCCTGGCGATGCCGGCCGCTGGTTTGTAATGGAACAGGGCGGCCGCGTACTGACGTTTGCCAATCAGCAGAACGTAACTAACGCCAGCACGTTCATTGACATCACACCGCAAGTGGAATCGGGTGGTGAAGAAGGCTTGCTGGGGCTGGCGTTTCATCCCAGCTTTCCGTCGAACCCGCGTGTCTATCTTTCGTACACCGCGCGATCCGGCGGAATCGTTTCGCGCATCTCCGAGTTTCGAACGACGAATGGCGGTGCGACGCTCGATCCTTCGACGCAACGCGTGCTGCTCACCGTGAATCAACCGGAAAGCAATCACAACGGCGGCAATATCGTTTTCGGCCCGGATGGCTATCTCTACATCGGCTTCGGAGACGGTGGCGGCGGTGGAGATCAGCACGGCTCCATCGGCAATGGACAAAATCTGCGCACGCTCCTCGGCAAAGTCCTGCGCATCGATGTGAATTCCACAGCCGGTGGATTCAACTATGCCGTGCCCGCCTCGAACCCTTTCGGAAGCAGTGCGTTTTGTGGATCCAACGGCAGTGGCACGCAGAATTGCGCTGAAATCTACGCATACGGTTTTCGCAATCCCTGGCGCTGGAGCTTCGATCGGCAGAGCGGTGAGCTGTGGTTGGCCGATGTGGGCCAGAACGCATGGGAAGAGGTGGACCGAGTCACGCTCGGCGGCAACTTCGGCTGGCGCTGTCGTGAAGGTGCTCATGACTTCAACGGCACTTGCGGGCCGGCGCAATCGCTGATCGAACCCGTCGCGGAATATAGTCACGACCTCGGCTCGTCGATCACCGGTGGCTACGTGTATCGCGGATCCTCGGTCCCGGCCTTGCAAGGCCGCTATGTCTTTGCGGACTTTGGCTCAGGTCGCATCTGGAATATCCCGCGCGATACAACGCCCACGCTTCGAGTCACCGCCGCACAAAGTTTCGAGAGCGGGCTTGCCATTTCGTCGTTCGGCGAGGGCAATGACGGCGAGCTCTATGTCGTGGATTACAGCGGTGGGCTCTATCGCGTTCAGCAAGGCTCCGGCACCGGCGCGAACACGATTCCGGCACAGCTCTCCAATACCGGATGCGTCAGCAGCACCGATGCCAAGCAACCCGCCACCGGTTTGATCGGATACAAACCTAACGCGGCATTCTGGTCCGACGGTGCGGAGAAGCAACGCTTCGTCGGTTTGCCGAATGGACAGAACATCGTCGTCGGTTCCGATGGCGATTGGGACTTTCCGGAAGGCACGGTGCTCGTTAAGCACTTTCGAGTTGCGAATCGCCTCATCGAAACGAGGTTGTTCATGCGGCACCCGGACGGCGTCTGGGCCGGATATACCTACGAGTGGAACGCGGACCAGACCGATGCAACTCGCGTCGTCGGCGGCAAGCGCGTGCAAGTCGGCAATCAAGCCTGGGTGTTCCCAAGCGAGTCTGAGTGCTTGCAATGTCATACGGACGCAGCGGGTCGAAGTCTCGGTCTCGAGACAGCTCAACTCAATGGCGACTTCACTTATTCACAAACCGGTCGCACAGCGAACCAAGTCGTCACGCTCAATGCGATTCGATCGCTGTCACCGCCGGTCACTCAGAGCCCTGGCGAGCTTCCGTCGATAGCGGATCCCAGCGGTAGCTCGGGAACGTTGAGCGAGAGAGCACGCGCCTACTTGCACACCAACTGCTCTCAGTGTCATCGGCCCAATGGTGGCACGCCGGTAGCGCTCGATTTGCGGTACACCACGGCTTTCAATGCGACCGGCGCATGCAACGCCGTGCCACAAGCGGGAGACCTGGGCATAACGGACGCGCGAATAGTCGCAGCCGGCGATGCCGCAAGATCGGTCTTAGCGGTGCGGATGAGTCGACGAGATGGAGATGGAAGCGGCGACGGTATTCAAATGCCGCCGATCGCTAGCACTTTGCCCGACACGCAAGGTGCGACGCTGGTTCGAGATTGGATTAATTCTTTAACGAGCTGCAATTGAGTCATTCAGGCCCCGAAATTTAGGCCAATAGCTCGCGCTTTTCGTCGAAGCGAACCACGGGCGAGCCGCTCGTCACGATCACTTCACCATCGATGACTGCGCCGCGTGCGATGGCGATCGAGCGCGCGCTTACGTCGGCACGAATCACCGCCGTCGAGCCGATTTCCAGCTTATCCTCAACGCTCAGGCGGCCAGTGATCTTGCCGGCGATAACCGCGCGGCGTGCGCGCACTTCGCCTTCCCACTCTGAGCAAGTGGACATATTGAGCGCGCCTTTTACGTGACCATCGCCGCGCACGGCGCCGCAAACGACCAAAGGCCCTGAAGTTTCGACGTCACCGGTGAGGCGGCAGCCTTCAGCTATGAACATCGGCGAGCCTCCGATCTGATCGAGAATTCTTCGTTTGGGAGACTCAGACATTGCGGCTCCATGCATGCGTTTGACGACAGTGCGATTATCACTGCGCGGGCTACAATATCGGGGACAACCGGGTGGAACTGGGAACTGCGTTGAATAAGAAGCGCGACGCGGTGCTCTCTTATCTGAAATGAGAAAGGCATCTCTTGTGATCGTTGTCTTCGCGGCATGCGCTGCCCTCAGCGGCTGCAGTCGCGAGCAGCGCGATTGGCGTTCCGCCGAGGGCGCGGATTCGCTCGAGGCCTATGACCATTTCCTCGAGCGCCATCCCGAGGGCTCACTCGCAACGCAAGCCCGGGCGCGCGTGGCGCAACTCACTGAGGAGCGCGATTGGCAGCGAGCGAGCGCCGCGGATACCGCTGATGCCTACCGCCGGTTCTTGGATCAACACTCGAACAGTAAGTGGTCCCAGGAAGCGCGCATTCGCGCCGAAAATTTTTCGTTGGAAGGGCAGCCCGCCCCTAGCGCCGTGAGCAATGGCTCGGTGAATCACAGTGTGGCGGCTGAGCCTGCGGCAGCGAGCGCTTCAGCGGCGACCACTTCAATGCAAGGCGCTGGCGCGCAGAGCATCAATGCACGTGCCGATGCAGCTCAAACGGCTGCTGTGCCGATGAACGGCATGGCGCAGACCGCTCCAGTGCAAACACCGATCACGCCGAAGAGCGATATCGCAGCACAGACCGCAGAAAGCGAGCCTGCATCCCCACCCGCATCGCAATCGACCGCCGACGCACAACACTTGAGCGACTCTTCTTTCGGCATTCAACTCGGCGCATTCAGCAGCGAGCCCAATGCACATTCAGAGTGGCAAAGACTCAAAGACGCGTTTGGCACTGAGCTCGGCTCGCTTGAACCTCACGTCACTCCCGCTGCCACCGCATCCGGTCAGGTCTTTCGCCTTCAGGCGTACGTTGAAAGTGAATCAAAGGCGCGTGCGATCTGTGCGGCACTAGTAGAGGCAACACAGCCTTGTGTCGTCGTTTTGCCGCAGCACTGACATTCAATCGCCACGCACGGCCAGACTTGACAATTTGCGTCACCCCCTCCCGGTGACCATTTAACCTCTAAGCTACTGTTTTTAAAAATATTCTTAGACTGGCACGACCTTTGCTCTAGCTCTGTCACGAGGGTTCGACGAGAACCTACGGAATTGTGGCGGCGGGACGTGAATGCAGCGTGCGCCGCGTGAGTAGTGTCTTCGAGTTTTTCGAATTGCGAACAACTTCCCCGGTGTTCGCTTTGTGACGCCGCAGCGATTTCCCCCGCTCGCGGCGTTTTTTTTGGGGCGTCGACGGATGCCGAGCGGTTCTAAGCTGGCTCCCGGCTTTTGAAGACATGAAACCCCGCCGGAAGCAATAGGGCATTTCGGTCGATTTCGACAGCCCAGTCTCCGCCAAATGGCCAGGGTCAAGCTCCGTCTGTCGTGCTGCAGCGACGCATTCGTCGATAACCAAGCTTAACCGGCTTAGCGCGCAAGCGGGCGGGGGCTCCCCCCGGTAAAATGTGGCCCATCTGGCAGCTTCGACTGCCCACCCCCATGCCGACGGAAAAGCAACCTCATGAGACGATTTGCGTCCCTATTTCTAACTCTCGGTACGCTGAGTGCCACTGCGGCGCCGGCCCCGGTCGTGCCGGGCCGAGACAACATCCGCGCTCTGACTCTGGCGAACGGAATGAAGATCATCGTGTGGCCCGATCGCGATATTCCGAACGTCGCCCTCTATAACTGGGTGAAAGTCGGTAGCCGCAACGAGGTGCCGGGCATCACCGGCCTCGCCCACTTCTTCGAGCACATGATGTTCAACGGCACCACGCGCCGCGAAGCCGGCGAATTCGATCGTTTGATGGAAGCGCAGGGCGGCTCAAACAACGCGTTCACCAGCGACGACGTGACTGTGTATCAGGATTGGTTTCCGCGCGGCGCGCTTGATCTGATCTTCGATCTCGAGGCCGATCGCATTCAGAATCTCGGCTTCGTTCCCGAAGTCATCGAGAGCGAGCGTGGCGTTGTCTACTCCGAGCGCCGCTTGCGGGTGGACGATAACAATGCCGGCTTCTTGAGTGAGCAGGTGCAGGCCACTGCTTTCGTCGCGCACCCGTATCAGTTCCCCACGATCGGTTGGCCCTCGGACATTCAAGCGTGGCGGATGGAAGACTTGCAGAAGTTCTTCCGCACTTACTACGCGCCGAACAATCAGACGCTCGCGTTCGCCGGTGATCTCGAAGCCGAAGAGATCTTCACGCTCGCGAAGAAGTATCTCGAACCCATTCCGCGGCAGGCGGAGCCGGATGTCATTCGTACGCGCGAGCCCGAACAGTTTGGCGAGCGTCGCGTAGTTGTGAAGCGCAAAGCGCAAACTCCGCTTTTGCAGTACGCCTACAAAGCTCCGCAGGTGGACGATCCGCGCGGCCCGGCCGTGAGCTTGTTGCTTTCGATCCTCGTTGAAGGGGACGCCTCGCGCTTGCATCGCTTGCTGGTCGAGAAGGAAAAGCTCGCGATCGATGTCAGCGGCTATTGGCATGAAGGCTTCGATCCGGCGCTCTTCTGGCTGTATCTCACCTTGCCCGAGGGGATGAATCCGCAAGCGGTGCAAACCGTGCTCGATGCGGAGCTGGCACGCGTCGTCGCCGACGGGGTCACGGAGATTGAGTTGCGGCGCGCAAAGAATCTCACGGCTTCCGCCTTTTGGAAGCAAGTGGCGACGATCGACGGCAAAGCGCACTTGCTCGGCGAGTACGAAGTGTTCCACGGCAACTGGGCGGCGCTCTTCGATGCGCCGGCGCGTTACGAGAAAGTGACGCAAGCCGATATTCAGGCGGCGGCTCACGAGATCCTGGATGAGCACAAGCGTACCGTCGGTGTCCTTATTCCGTCGCAAGACGGCGGGCACGCGTGAGCTTTGGATTCTTAGTGAAGCTGGCAGCGGCAACAACTATGGCAGGCACTCTTTCAACTCCAGGCTACGCGCTTCCCCAATCCGGTTTGGGTGGCATTCCCGTGCCCCCGCACGAGCGCATCGTATTGGACAACGGCATCACGCTCATCGTCATTCCGCGACCGGAAGTGCCGTTGATCGCTTTCCAAGCCGTGTTGCGCGGTGGAGCGTTGGGCGATCCGCAAGATCGTCCCGGTGTGGCGGCTCTGATCGCAGGCTTGCTCGACAAAGGCGCTGGCGCTCGCGATGCATTCGCTTTCGCGGATGAAGTCGAAGGCGTCGGCGGTAGTTTCGCGGCCTCCGCCGGATCCGAATCCATCACGATCGGCGGGCAATTTCTCTCACGCGATCACGAGTTGATGTTGAGTCTGCTCGCGGATGCGCTATTGAGGCCGCGCCTTGACGAGGCCGAGTTCGACAAGCTGCGTGCGCGGCAGATCGAGCTGATCAAAGCCACGAAGGACACCGACCCTTCGGAATTACTGGGCGCTTATGGCCGCTCGTTTCTATTCGGCCGGCATCCGTACAGCAATTCGGTACTCGGTAGCGAGACCTCGCTCGCCGCCATTCAGCATCGCGATGTCCTCGAGTACCACCGCACTCAATTCGGCGCCGACCGTCTCTCACTGATTTTCGCGGGCGACGTCGATACGGCGTGGCTCAAAAAAGCCATCACCGCCGCGTTCGCGAGCTGGAATAAAGCCCTCATTCCCCTGCCGATGCCGAAGCAGCCCGTGCGCTCCCGTAAACGCAAGGTGTTGTTGATCGATTCGCCCGGCGCCACGCAGAGCTACTTCTGGATTGGCAGCGTCGGCGTCGACAAGCGCTATCCGGAACGCGCGGCGGTGGATCTCGTGAACACGCTGTACGGCGGGCGGTTCACGTCGATCCTCAACACCGAGCTGCGCATCAAGTCCGGCTTATCTTATGGCGCCGGGTCGGGCTTCACGCGCGGCAATGCGGCGGGCGAATTCTCTTTGCGCTCTTTCACGCAGACCGAGAACACGATCAAAGCGATCGATCTCTCGCTCGAAACTCTGGCGCGCCTCAAGAAAACAGGCGTTTCGCGCGAGGACTTGGATTCCGCGCGAGCATACGTGTTGGGTCAGTATCCTCTGACGCTCGAAACCGCCGCGCACTGGGCGGCCGCAATGGGTGAGTTGGAGTTATACGGTCTCGGGCCGGAGTACATCGAGAGTTACGCTCCCGCGCTGAAAAATGTCGGAATGCAGAACGCGCGGATGGTCATCGATAAAGTTTTCCCGGATCCGCGCGAAGTCACCATCGTGTTGATCGGCGACGGCGCGAAGATTCGCGCTCAGCTCAAGAAATACGGCCCCGTCACCGAGATGTCGCTGACCCAGCCGTCTTTCGCCCCTGAGTCGTAGCGCTACGCCGATTTGGCGAACACCGCGCTATCGTCGTCGGCCGCAACGCGCATGAGCAGCGGCGCTAGTACATCCGCCGCTTTCTGCAACTCGACATATAGTGCGGCCGCCCCGGAAAGCTCGCCATGCGCTCGAGCGAGCGCTTCGAGCTGCTCAGCCAACTTACCCACGACGTGCGCGCCGAGCGAGTAGCTGCTCGACTTGAGGCTATGGGCTGCTCGGTGCATCACCGTGAAGTCGCGCAGCGCGATCGCTTCGCCGATGATCTTCAGCTGCTCGGGCGTGTCGAGCAGATAAGTGGTGACGATGTCCGTCAAATCGCCATCGAACACATCTCGCAGTTGCGCAATCGCAGTCATGTCGAGCTGCGCTTCGCGCATGATCGCTTCGATATCCATCGTCTTCGTCTCCTCCAATTCGGCAGGCGCCTTCGGGCTCCCAGTCTTTATCCAGCGTGACAGCGCCGCTGCCAGAACGGCGCGTTTGATCGGCTTCGGAATGTAGTCGTCCATGCCGGCGGCCAAGCACCGCTCGCGATCGCCTTCCAACGCGTTTGCCGTCATCGCGATGATCGGCACTCGCCCGCGGTTGCTTTCTAGCTCCCACGCGCGAATGGCCCGCGTGGCTTCGTAGCCGTCCATGCGGGGCATCTGGCAATCCATCAACACGAGATCAAATTTCTCGGCTTGAATGCACTCGCATGCCACCGCGCCATCGCCCGCTACATCCGGCTTGATGCCTAAGGTGGCGAGCATGCGGCGCGCCACTTCCTGATTGACCAGGTTGTCTTCGACGAGCAGCACGCGCGTCTGTGTATATGCCGGTTCGCTGTCCGGTTCCGCCACTAAGTGCTGATCGATGACCACCGTCTTGCCGATCACTGTGGATAGCATGCTGTGCAACTGATCCTGGCGAACGGGCTTGGTCAGCCATGCGGCCAGCCGCAAAGTGTCCGCTTCGGCGGTTCGATGCCCGAGTGAGCTCAGGATGACGCAGGGGGTGTCGACGGTGAGCGGATCGGCGCGCAGTTGCTCGATGAAGCCCAGACCGTCCTGTCCCGGCATCTGATAGTCGAGCAACACGGCATCGAACGGGCGGTTGTCCTGCGCTGCGCGGCGCACCAGGCTGAGTCCTTGTTCCGCCGACTCTGCGCTCTCGTGCTGGAGTCCAGCGCTCTCGCTGTAGTGCTCCAGAATGCATCGGTTCGTGGCATTGTCGTCGACGATCAGCACTTTCAGCCCGCGCAGTTCCCGCGGCGCCGACATGGCGGATGCGTCGCGAACTTTCAGCGGCACGATCACACTGAACGTCGACCCTTTGCCGAGCTCGCCGGATACTTTGATCGTGCCGCTCATCGCGTCGATCAAACGCTTGGTAATCGCGAGGCCAAGGCCGGTGCCGCCATACTTGCGCGTCGTGGACGTGTCCGCTTGCGTGAAGGCATCAAAGAGCTGTGCTCTTGAGCGTTCGGACATGCCGATACCGGTATCTCGCACCACGAGTTGAAGTGGCATGACCTCGCCAACTGCCTCGTGGTCCCGCGCTTTGACGCCGAGGAAAACCTCGCCTCGCTCAGTGAACTTCACCGCGTTCGCCGTTAAGTTGGACAGGATCTGCCGCAGGCGTGTGGGGTCGCCGCGCAGGATGCTCGGCACATCGTTGTGCACGACGCAGCTCAGCTCGACGCCCTTCGCGGCCGCTTGCTGCGAGAAGAGTGTGGCGACCTCTTCGATGATCGGCCGAATTTCGAAGTCGATCTGCTCGAGGGTCAGTTTGCCCGCTTCGATCTTCGAGAAATCGAGCACATCGTTGATGATCGCAAGTAGCGCATCGGCGGAATTTCGGGCCGTCTCGAGCATGCTTCGCTGGTCGCGTTCGAGCTTCGCACCATTCAATAGTTCGAGCATGCCGATCACACCGTTCATCGGTGTGCGGATCTCGTGGCTCATGTTCGCGAGAAACTCGGATTTGGCTTTCGCAGCGGCCTCGGACGCTTTCAAAGCCGCAGCCAACTCGGAAGTACGGTTCGCGACCTTCTGCTCGAGCTCCATGCGGTGGCCATGCAACTGGTGATCGCGCAATTCGAGTTGCTGCAACATTTCGTTGAAAGAGTCGATGAGCGTGCCGATCTCATCGCCGCTTTTCGATTGCACGCGCACACTGAAGTCCTGCGACAGGGTCACCGCGGCGGCGGCGCTCGCGAGAGTGATGATCGGGCCTGAGATGGCGCGTTGAAAGCGCAGAGCGATGAGCATCGTGACGGCGAGCGCGCCGATGAACATCGTCAACAGCACCAAACAGTCCCCGATGAGAGCATGTTGCAGCTCTGCTGTCGTCGCCCAGACGTGCACAGAGCCGAGTTTCTCACCCAGCTTCACAGGCGCGGTGACGTGAATGAGCTCCACTGTGTCGGCGCTCGCTTGGCGCGAGAACTTTGGCCGCAGAGCCGCGTTCACGCCGAAGCGTTCCTCGGCGAGCAGCGTGCCATTCTGTCGCACGATCTCCGCGCGCACGATCGCTTCGTCTGCCGACAGCGCATCAAGGTTCTTCTGTGCCGCTTGCTCATCGTCGAATGCCAGCGCGGCCGCACTGTTTACGGCGATCATCTTCGCTTGAGTCTCCAGACGATGCAGCAGCGCCTGTCGATTGGAGCTGTAGTCCGTGAAGGCGAGAAACAAGCTTGCGATCAGCAATGCCGTGCCGCTCGCGGCGCACGCGAGCAGTACGATCTTGTTGCGAAGGGGTAACCGCGCGAACCATAGACTCATCGCGAGTCCCCCTTTTCGACTGCACTGGCAAGCTGCAGCAGATTCGAGCTGATGCGCAGTCTTGCGCGCGCGGCATTTTCGATATTGACGACGAATCGCAAGCGGTTGTCTTCGGTGTACAGCGCGATGATTCCGCCGCTGTGCGTGAATTCTTTTGCGTCGCTGATCGTAAGCACCGCAAGCGATGAGCCGCCGAACTCGGCGAGAACCGCGGCGGGAAGCTTGCCGTCGACGAACAAGAGCTCGCAGCCGTTTGCCGTCTCATGCTCCTGGATCGAGCGCACGATCAAGCGGCGCACGCCGATGCGTTTGTCCCCCAAGCTCGATACGAGCGAGCGCTGAATACCTTCCGCGCCGACGAAACAGAAGGTCAATGAATCGCTCGCAGCCGAGGCAGGCCATTCGACGAATTTCGCGAAATTGAATAAGTAGCCCGCCTTCAATCGATCCTCCCGGCCTGCGGAGCTTTTCTCGTCCTCGCTCCAGCCCGGAGTCGCGACAACGGCGCAGAGCAAAGCCGCGACAATGAGAAGATACGGGCGACGCATGGCTACTCAGCCTTGAGGACTCGGGCTTCGGTCCTTGTGAGCCGATCGGCAGCGAAGCGCGCTTGGGTCATTCGGAAGGCTCCGTGGTGAAAGCCGCGCTGGTCTTGCACCGCGATTTCGAGGAAGTTCTCTCACCCCCCTCGAGATCACGGCGTCACACTTCCCCGGACCGTCGTACGCGCTGCTTCGTGCTGTGTTAGTCGGCCCCAAGTTCACGGTTCTTGAGGGTTTTCGCCCGCCTCCGTATAAGTACTCAGCGTGCCGGAACTGCCCGATATCACCGTTTATGTCGAAGCTCTGGAGCGCCGATTGCGCGGCGCGAGATTGCAGTCGACTTTGATCGTGCATCCTTTTGTCTTGCGCTCCTTCGAGCCGACGATGGCCGCGCTCGAGGGCCGCGAGGTAATCGAGGTGCGCCGCCTCGGTAAGCGCATCGCCTTTCGGTTTACCGAGGATCACTGGCTGGTCATTCACCTCATGATCGCGGGGCGACTGCATTGGTTTGCGAAGGACACCAAGGTTTCCGGCCGAGCGGCGCTGGCGCGGCTCAATTTCGACAGCGGAACGCTCACGCTGACAGAAGCCGGGACGAAGCGCCGTGCTGCTATCTACGTGCTGGCCGGCGAGCAGGACTGGTCTCGACACGACCGCGGCGGTCTGGAGGTGTTGGAGG
>Ga0307515_10018435_pt1 | contig 12630 bp, 13 predicted proteins | sample 17_EM_MG_FD_194513 | JGI IMG/M metagenome (GOLD analysis project Ga0307515, IMG submission 194513) | Populus trichocarpa ectomycorrhiza microbial communities from riparian zone in the Pacific Northwest, United States - 17_EM | ecosystem: Host-associated > Plants > Roots > Unclassified | place... | reverse complement strand
TGATACACAATTATTTTAACAACCCAATATGACTCAGTTGACTTGGAGGGTCTAAAAACAACCTAGACGATTCTCAATCAACCCAATATTAAAGGATAAAATTAAAAACAATTCAATTAAAAAAAAGAACAAAAAAAAATGACCTGAGTCAACCTATGTGAACTCGCCAAACTCATGATATAGATTATGAGATTATGATAATCTCATTAAAGCAAACCGAAAAAACATTGATTTAAAAAAAAATCAAATGAGAAAAAAAATATAAAAAAGAAAAAACACTATTGCAATGAATGTGTTCTGGTATTTTTACAAGATGTGTAGTAATAAAATTTTTATGAGAGAAATGCTAAAATAACATTTTATTTAGCTTTCCATTAGAGTATGAAAAACAAGAAAAAAAATTAAAATATTACTTTTTTATTTTTATTTTTTTGATTAACGTGGATGTCTGGGTTAGTTTGCGCGTATCTCGACTAATTCCACGGGTCCTGAAGTTAACAACCATGTAAGCCTCCAGTACCCTTAAAATTTATAAAACTCGAACTTATAAACTCTAAAAAATAAATTTAAAACCAAAACGATTAAACTATACTCCTTAAAATTACTATTTTTTTTATTTTTAATCTCCATTTAGCTACTGAGCTGGAGTAGCTTTTATTTATAGCGTTGAATATAAAGAAAAGAAAATAATGGGACTGCAGTGAATTTGCCTAACGTTTTAATTGTTTTTTTACAGCAATAAATGATTACGAATGGTACTTGTAGACCGGAACCTCACAATGTTTCAAAGCAAGGGCTGTCTGCCTCGTCGCTGGATGAAAAGTCACGTGACCTTCTAGTGAGATATTTTGTCGGATAACGTGTTGGAGCATGATTGGGTTCTCATCTAGTAATCTCCTAGCGGACCCTCTCCTAATCAGCCTAACAAAAGTATCGCAATCGCCATCGTCGTCGTCGTCGTCATCAATCATAGTCTCCTCTTCCTCTACAAATAATTACAACACAGAGCAAAAGCCACCAAAACCCAGAGAAGAAATAATTAGAAGTGCAGCCATTTTTATTCAGTGTAAGCTTTTTCTTAAGAGAAGAAATGGCTCTCAGTGCTGCTTCGATCTCCCATAATAACACTCCACGCATTCTCTCCTCTTCTTCAAATACATTTTCTCAGCTCAACAACCAGAAGAAGATCTCTGCTTCTCCTCATTTCTCCCTTTTATCGCTTACTCCTCGCTCTTCTCTCTCCAGGTTCCTTTTCTTGTTTTTATTTTAATTCAGATACGTACATTTTTCCTCATTATTTTACAATGCTGCTCTTCTTCATTCCTGATACGTTATTAAGTTTTTTTTTTTTAAAATGCGTTCAACAACGTTGTATTCTTTTTCTCTTCTTCTTTAAATGCTCAAATTTTATTTTATTTATTTGTTCATCATTTTATTCTGGGTTTTGAATGTTTTTTTGTTCTTCTCATTTTCCTGAAGATTTCTGTGTTCCTTTTATTTCAGGAGTAGTTTTGTTTCCCAGTGGGGAAGAAGGGAGCCTTACTATTTGCACGGCCATGTCTCGTGTTCGGTTAAAGGTTCGTTACCTCTTCTTTTCTCTACGTTGGGTTTAGACTCTTATTTCCTGTCTTCTTTTTAGCTGATTGGTACGATGGGGTTATTTGGCATTCCGTGTCTTAGCTGTTTTGCTGGATGAATCCAAGGAAAAGCTTCACCTTCCGAAAGGTGATACGTGGTCGGTTCATAAGTTTGGTGGCACGTGTGTGGGAAGCTGGGAGAGAATTAAGAATGTAGCACAAATTATTGTTCAGGATAGCTCAGAGGGGAAATTGGTGGTTGTATCGGCGATGTCCAAGGTGACAGATATGATGTATGATCTCATAGACAAGGCGCAATCACGGGATGGTTCCTATGTATCTGCTGTAGATGCTGTTTTTGAAAAGCACAAATTAACAGCTATGGATCTTCTTGATGGTGATGATCTTGCTAGTTTTTTGTCCCGGTTGCATCATGATATTAATAACCTCAAAGCCATGCTTCGTGCAATATACATAGGTACGGGACTGCTCTCTCTTTACATGCATGCATGTATATGAGGTGTTGAAATGGATTAAATCTCGTCTTTCTTATGCAACTAGTAAATTGCAATATCTGATTTTGTTTATATTTTTTCAGCAACTCTTTATTTTATTTTATCTTCAATCCATGTTGATATGAAGTGCTTTTCTGTTTTCCTGTCATATCTGGCTTTCTACTGCAGTATTGCCTCTGACAGCTTTCTCCTTTCATCTGTTGCAGCTGGTCATGCAACCGAGTCCTTTTCTGACTTTGTTGTAGGACATGGGGAGTTGTGGTCTGCACAGATGTTGTCATACGTTGTTAGAAAGGTTCAGTGGTTATTTGCTCATTGCCATGAAGAATACCTGCCAATTGTAACTCTCACAATTTATCTGATTTATTGTTAGGTTGTTATTTTCTCGTGCAGAACGGGCTAGATTGTGAATGGATGGATACAAGAGAAGTGCTTATAGTAAATCCCTCTGGTTCTAATCAAGTTGATCCTGATTTTGCGGAGTCTGAAAAAAGACTTGAAGAATGGTTCTCTCGACATCCATCAAAGACAATAGTTGCGACTGGTTTCATAGCCAGTACGCAACAAAATATTCCCACAACATTGAAGCGGGATGGAAGTGACTTCTCTGCAGCTATAATGGGTGCCTTGGTGAGGGCTCGCCAAGTCACAATTTGGACAGATGTTGATGGGGTATACAGTGCAGACCCCAGAAAAGGTTTGTTCTTGGTTTATTTACACTTGTTTTTTTTTCCCTGTACAAGGTTCTACCTCTACCGCTGTACTATCTAGTGGAGACCATTCAGATTGTGGAGAATGGCCTCATATAACTTTGAGAGGACACCAGTGATGAGATTGGATTGTAATGCTGAAAGATTCCTTTCCCTTTTCATCTGCAGTTAGTGAGGCTGTAATACTAAGGACATTGTCTTACCAAGAGGCCTGGGAAATGGTGAAGTTCACCACTCTTCTCGTACCTGTCAATGCTGAACTATCTAACTGCATGTTTCTAAGTTTATATTTGTGTGGATTTGCAGTCCTATTTTGGGGCAAATGTCTTACATCCTCGCACTATTATGCCTGTGATGCGATATGATATCCCCATTTTGATAAGGAATGTTTTTAACCTCTCTGCTCCCGGGACGATGATCTGCCGGCCTGCTGAGAATGAAGATGGCCAGAAATTGGAGTCGCTTGTCAAAGGTTTTGCAACTATTGACAATGTGGCTCTTGTGAATGTTGAGGGGTGAGGCATTTCTTGGTGATTTCATATTCATTGATTTCATGTTGTATTCATTTTTTTCTCTCATTTTATGTTTACTCTTCCGTTGGCAGAACTGGAATGGCTGGTGTTCCTGGTACAGCTAGTGCCATTTTTGGTGCTGTGAAAGATGTGGGAGCTAATGTCATTGTTATATCCCAGGTACTTTTTATCCCCTGGTTTCAGATTGGTGTTTTTCTCAGATAACATTTATGCAAAGTGACTGGATTTCATGCAGGCTAGTAGCGAGCATTCTGTATGCTTTGCTGTACCTGAGAAGGAAGTAGCAGCTGTTGCTGAGGCTTTGAAGTCTAGATTTCATGAAGCTTTGAATGCTGGACGTCTTTCCCAGGTTCTGTTTGGATTGAACTAAAATTCAACATAAACAGTACCAAGTCTATGAATCTTTATGATTTCACTGTCGTCTTAGAGTTTTTCCCTTAAATTCTTTTTATCTGTTTTTGGCTTATCATATTTTATGGGAATTGTGGAAGTTCACGTGTTATGACATTTTTGGTAAAACTTTTAGTGTCTGGAGAACAGCCATACTCGAAAACAGCCAACATTATCTTATTTCAGTTTCAAAACTTGAGCTCATGGACTTTTGAAATCTGATAGGGGTTTTTTGTTTTGAGTATGATCTGTTCCTGTCTTATGCACTGATCTAATAATAATTTGCTTCATGCCAATTTAATTTACTGTCACAGCTACATTTTTCTGAGCTTGTTCTCTGATATGTGGACTCTTGGTTTGGAGCTCTATTCCTGTAGTTTGCTTTCTCAATGGCGGAGCATATTATCTTTTTCCACTCTCTAATGTATTGGAATCATATTTTCCCACTTCATTGTTTTCTCAAAATCACTCTTCAGGTTGCAGTCATTCCAAATTGTAGCATTTTAGCAGCTGTTGGCCAGAAAATGGCTAGCACACATGGAGTCAGTGCAACTCTTTTCAATGCTCTGGCTAAGGTAAAATCATTTATATATATATATATATATATATATATATATCGAGATGAGTAGTCTGGATGCTCAACGTGTTTATACTTTCAATATTATGTCTTCTTATTTATTTATTTTTGCTATTTTCTTCTGACACAAGTATGAAATGTTTTTGCAATGCAGGCTAATATTAATGTCCGTGCCATAGCTCAAGGTTGCTCTGAATACAATATTACAGTTGTTATCAAGCGTGGAGATTGTATAAGAGCTTTAAGAGCTGTCCACTCGAGGTTTTATCTCTCGAAAACCACGATAGCAATGGGAATCATTGGACCTGGTTTGATTGGTGCCACATTACTAGACCAGCTTAGAGATCAGGTGTGTATTTGGATGCTGATATATCTTTTATTTTTCTTTCATATGTCAGTAATTATGGAATAATTAATGTTTGAATGTGAACATTAATGGATCCATTATCTTCTGCGATTATGATAGAGTTAATAGCGGTTGATCTAAAGTAACATGACTTTAAAAATTTGTAATAGAGGTAAAAGACAATGGAAATGTTGTTTCTTATCATTCAACTGTCATCTATTTAAATAAGAATGTGGTGCTCGATCAACATTTAGAGGTTTTTTTGTGTTTTCTTGCTCACGCTAGTACTACTAATGATGAGTAAATGCTATATGAGTGCCCAAAATGCACTTTGCATAGTGTGTCGATGGTGACTTTCACCAAAAGAAGATTTAAGGCTGTTGGAGGTCTATCTTATTCTTTCTTGTTCTACTTAAACGAGTACTGCATTTCATAGACAGGTCTTTTTATTTCTTCCCATAAAAACCAACCTTCCCCAAAGTGTTTGCTTACATAAATCATGTTGCAAAATGCACTTTGCAACATTGCAAAATAAGCAGTAAATACCATGTTGTGTGTCAATACTTTCACCAAAAGAAGATTTAATGCTATTGGAGGTCTATCTTATTCTTTCTTGTTCTACTTAAACGAGGACTGCATTTCATAGACAAGTCTTTTTATTTCTTCCCATAAAAACCAACCTTCCCCAAAGTTTTTGCTTACATAAATCATGTTCAAGTTCTAGTTCAATCTAGGATTTATTATCACTCGAATTCTTATGCCGTTACATTAAAAATAAATGAAAGTTTTATTTCCCAAGTTTGTATGTCATGACCTCTGAACTAGGCACCGAAAGGTTTCAGTAAAGCTTGAATAAATGAGCATCAGGTTCCAAGAACTGTTCCTGACCACTGATACTTGCACCCTTGACGTTGGAAGCCATGCTGTGGCTTGCAAAATGGGTAGACAGGAGTTGAGAACATTACCTAATGGAGCAATGCATATATTTTATTCTTTTTTAACTAGGTATTGTTATTATTCTAAATGCTATATCAGTCTGAACATGTTATGAAATTTCTTTTGGCAGGCAGCAGTCCTTAAGGAAGATTTTAACATTGATTTGCGTGTTATGGGAATCACTGGCTCGAGAACAATGCTTTTGAATGATGTGTAAGTCTTAAGAATTACATCAGATTCCTGCCTGTATGATACTGTCTATTACCTTTTCTTTCTGAGTTCCTATGAACAACTATTGGTTAGCATGTGGCACATTTTTATCAAATAGCATAACTAAAATTTCTGCACGAAAATGCTAAACTAATAAACAAACAAACAAAAGATCATTCTCTTCAATTTCCTTTGCATATGATGTATTGTAAGTGAAAGACCATACCTAAACCTGAAGAGCAAGCATCTAGAATTCCGAGGTTTAAGAGGCTTTATGTTGTCAACTAATTTAATGCTGGAGGGAGGGGAGGGAGTTGCAAACTCTCTTCGAGCACTCAACAACTCATTCATTTAGCAACTCTCTTTCAGAAGCACTCGACACATTTAGCATATCGATAGAATTAGGGCCTTTTAATTGGCGTCCAAAATGTCTTCTCTTAAAGGGATGAAAAATACCAATTTAGTTGAATCAGGGCAATTTCTATTGGGATTTACATAATGCTTGTTCCTTCATAGTCTTTATTTAAAAGAAAAGGAAAAAGAAAAAGAAAAAGAAAAAGCATACTTAACTAATATACTCCTAAAAATTGTCCTACATAGACAAGATGTCGTGCTCATTATCCTTAATTGGACATCATAAAAAAAATCCACTTCGAAAAACTCAAGTTCTCATTTTCAATCAAAACACAAAAATTGACTATGATAGCCCTCTTAAGTTGACAAAAGCTAACACCAGCTACATACATTAGTTGCATTATTTTTCCATTCTTCAGAATTGGTGGCTTAACTTTATAACTAAAATTCCTGAGACAAAAGGACAAGATGATTCCTTCTGGAAGATAATTTGTCCATAGGTATTGCTGTATTGACATGGTTGTTCAATTTGTTGGCATCAGTGCATTGTTACTAGGGTGGGTTTGCGTTCCCACGCTTCTAAACCAAAACATGACATGTTTTCTTCTTTATCCAACGCTATCACACACCTTATTAACAATACCTAAACCTGTCCTAAAATTTAGGATAGGTTGGTACACCCAGTTCATTCGGGTTGTTCCCATTTCCCACTCTTGCTAGAAGCAGAACTCAACCCTTGCTAAGAGTATATAACTGAGATTCATAGTTTACACGCTCCCTTCCTCTGAGATTTTGTGTTTAGAAATATCCAAAAGTTGTTGAATTTGAGAGCTATCGATTTATCTGGTTGGATGATTTGCACCTTTACAGATCATTAATTTGTTTTCTGTTTGGGGACAACCGTAATGCTTTGTTGGTAACAGTCATGTAAAGTTATGTTTGTATGTTCATTAAGCTCATTAGTTTCTGGCTGCAGTGGAATTGACTTGTCAAGATGGAGAGAGCTTGTAAAGGATAAAGGTGAAGTGGCTGACCTGGAGAAATTCAGGCAACATGTGCATGGAAATCATTTTCTCCCAAATACTGTTTTGGTAGACTGTACAGCAGACTCTAATGTTGCAAGTTGTTATCATGATTGGTTGCGAAGAGGAATTCATGTAATCACCCCAAACAAAAAGGCAAATTCAGGACCACTTGATCAGGTAACATGAACTATGTTGGGATATTGTTGTTGGAGTGTTGCTTCTTGAACTAGTTCCTCATTATTGCACATCACGTTTCTATTCCATCTTTGGTAGAGATTACATTTCTCTCTCTGTTCCTTTTTTTTTTTTTTTCTAAACTAAAGTTTTTGAGGTTTGCTACACTTTTTATTCCTGAAGTTGTAGCTCTACATATGGGTGCCTGATGATGAAACTTCTGCATCAATTAAGTTGGTTGGTTTCTCTACTTATTAACTTAACAGGAAAAGTTTGCTTCTCATCAACTATTTGTTAGTCGCTGAACATTTTGTTACTGCTATGTTTGTCATGCCTTTGTCATCATCTCTCTGCTTATGTCTTTGTCTACTACATCTGCTCTTCTTGATCTTTTCTTCTATATAAATTCAGTATTTGAAACTGAGAGCTCTTCAAAGGCAATCCTATACACATTACTTTTATGAGGCAACTGTTGGAGCTGGCCTTCCAATTATTAGCACTTTACGAGGTCTCCTTGAAACTGGGGATAAAATACTGCGCATTGAAGGAATTTTCAGGTGAGACATGTTTTTGCTTAATAGACAGAAACATGAGCACTCAAGAGGCTCTGAATATATTATATTATATAATTCCATCAATTTTTCTTTCAAGTATCTGTATCAGTGATGTTAAATAATTTCACTGTACATCTTTTACAAGCGTTCTCCCCATTTTGTTATCACAGTGGAACTTTGAGTTATATCTTCAACAATTTCAAAGGCACGCGAGCATTTAGTAACGTAGTGGCAGAAGCAAAGCAGGCAGGATATACTGAACCTGATCCAAGGGATGATCTATCTGGAACAGATGTTGCCAGAAAGGTTCTGTATACCTCATTAAATGTGTCAAATTTTTTAGTTCATGCCCTCTTATTGTCAAATAACTACATCTATTGGATTTTGTTCTTTAGATTTCATATATATGGATGACTTTCTGTCCCATGAGTGATTGAGTCAGTCTTGTGAATCTGAGTCATTAGTCAAATATATTGTAGGGTCAATGGGTGTCCCATGTTATTTCTTGCCACTAAACCTTGATTGAATTCAGTGGATGGAAATCTTTTAAATGCTGTTGTTGTCAGCACCAACTTGCAGTCAGTATGAAGACATGACATGTGATAGTTGACTAACTGCAACTTTATTGATTGTGAATTGTACTTGTCAGTTCCTCACAGTATATTCAGTTCGTTAAGAGCAGTCATAAACCTGCTGCATTTTACAGGTGATTATTCTTGCAAGAGAAACTGGTTTAAAGTTGGAGCTGTCTGATATCCCTGTTCAAAGTCTTGTCCCTGAACCACTGAGAGTAAGATTCATGTTATGTAAATCATAAACTGGGCTTGCGATACCAGTTTTCCTTTGACATTATGTTTTTAATTTTTGCTTCAGGCTAGCGCATCTGCTGAAGAGTTTATGCAGCAGTTACCACAATTTGACAATGAAATGGCTAGGGCGAGACAAGAGGCTGAGGATGCAGGGGATGTGAGTATCTCTCGAGATGTTTCTGCTTGTTTCTAATTACTTTTTTAACAGAATTCTTCGATTGCCAACTTATCAAACTACAAATTCATAGGAATCTATGTGGATGCTTAAACAAGGAATATAATATGTTGTTTCATACATTTATATAAACATCCATGCAAACAAGTTAAATAGTTTTAGCAGATGTTACAGAAAAAGTATACCATTTCCGTGGGTAAATAATGGATATGAGGCATTGTGATGAGGGGGGCGGGTTGCTTTCCCCCATTGTAATGCCTCGCTGTAAAAATAAAAAATATATTTTGGCTTTTTCATAAATTATGTTAACTTTAGTACTTTGTTGATTATATTATGATTTGTTCCCATAAACCACATTCAACAGAACTTGTTATCAAACACACCTTTTGTAACCTTATGTGTTTGTAAAAAAAAATTTTCAGTTCAAAAGCTAACCTTATTCACATTTTCTAAAAGACATTTAGTTATTGGATCATAGAGGAAGGTCCATATATTCTTTTCACAACCATTTGTGATAATGGCTTTTGTTCTTCTGATGGCCTAAAACTGAGAAAAATAGTTCAGAAGTGATTCAGGTTATGTGATGTAGCGTAAATCAAGTTTATGGAAAAGGGAATTGTAAAGAGAAGTTCATTATGGATATCAAATGGGGGAAAAGAACACGTATTTCACAAACTCTTGATTCTTTTGGTCTGGTTCTTCTGGTGGCAAGCATAGCCCTGAAATTGAGATGTTATTCCCCGCTCCTCTGATTTTTGAGGGTCAGTGCCACTGGCCCAAAATCCATTCATTAGTGTTAACAGTATCAAGTACTTGTGAACTGCGGTGATCTCTGAAATCAAAGATTTTTTTGAATAAGTGTGTCATCCTTCCATAATCAATTTGCAAGAAAAATCCCATGGCCACTTTGTGTTGGTTTAGGTGGAGCATGTTTTCTTAAATATTTGTCTTCATATAACGTATTTTTTATTGTTTTTTTCTGTTTCCGTTCTCTCTTCTTTGTATGAAATCCAAAGGTCTTGAGATATGTTGGGGTAGTGGATGCGGAGAGTCAACAAGGACTTGTTGAGTTGCGAAGATACAAGAAAGATCACCCTTTTGCACAGCTTGCTGGTTCTGATAACATCATAGCTTTCACAACTACAAGGTATAAAAAACAGCCTCTGATTGTTCGCGGACCTGGTGCTGGGGCTCAAGTGACCGCCGGTGGAATATTCAGTGACATATTGCTACTGGCCTCTTATCTTGGTGCTCCATCATAATAGCATCGTTTTCTTGGTTATCATAATGTTATCAAGATACATTTTGCCTTTACTTCTTTCCATAGGCCTTAATAATGCTTTTCTTCAAGGGCAGTGCTGGTCATGCTTGAGATGTCGTTATGCATTGTAATTGCTCTCCTAAAATAAGCTTATCTGCGGAAGCTTCAGGGCTAGTATAGTGTGAGCTTAGTTCTGCCAACATATAAATATATGAATGGCCTTTTCTTATTTTCTTGCTCCAGGTCTTGTAGTTCCTGGAGAATGGGAAGTGTTAAATGTAAGCTTCCAGAAATGTTCACACTTGATATGATTATGAGATTGCCATTACTTTCGTTCTTGATCCTCTGTCTGAACCCCTTTGCAATGTGTAGTTTGTATTTATTCATGCAATTGATCTTTTGATTGGTGTGGCAAATGTGCTCATCTCAGCTTTAATAACATCCAATTGGCTATTTATTTAATCTCCTTCATTCGAAACGACAGGTACATGGGGGAATGTCTATTTGCAATTCTGAATAACAAATCTTGCTGAGAATTCAATTCAGTTCAAAATACTTTTTTAATTCATCTAAGAATAAATAAAGAGTCTAAAGGGTGAAATTGATTAAAAATAATAATTTTAAAAAAGAATCTGAAAAAATAATTTGAGTAAACTTAGGTTAAACCTCCAAACACGTAACTTGGATTATAAGAAGAACAATACTATAAAAAGTAAAATGAAAAAAATTACAAACCTTAATTTTCAGTCAATCTAATTGAAAAAAATTAAAAAAAAAACACGAAAAGCCACTAAATGAACCCAAGCTAACCTATTAAACATGTGATCTAGATTATCAGACCTAGATCATTTCACGAAAAAAAAATTGAAAAACAAAATTACAAGGCCCATTTTTAGTTAGCAACATGAAGTGCATTGTTAAGGATGAAAGCTTTTCAAGATTCATCTTTATTATGACATTTCCAACACCAAACACCTTGAAAGCTAATGAACTCACTATATATAAGTATACTCCCTCCACTTCTTTATAAGTAAAAAACATTATATTCTCAATGCATATATATCTTGTGACATTAATGTCTACTCACCACTATCAAGATTGTTGATTATGTTAACTTTAGAAACAATAATAGGCACACTCATTTTTTGAAATTTTGTTGGTAAGGTGATCAACCTTTATGATATTGACTTAAACACTCCTTTCCTTTTTAGGGTTTTCTTGTTAAGCCCTGTTTCAGCAATTCTTAGCCACGTATCTAGTATTGTTGTAGATGAATCATTTATCATTGAACTTTTTGACAATTTCTTTTCCCTTCAAAACAAGCCTTTTCTTTTGATTTTATTATAGGATTTCACCACTTATTTCACAATGTTTGTTTTAGGGGCCATACTAAAAGAGTTAGCTCTTTTTTTGAACAACTTATTATCTTTTTCTACCCTTAACCTTAGAATGAAGTCTTCAAGTCCCATTTCTTAGCGTTTATGTTTAAGGTAGTTTTAAAAATCTTTTCAAGATAATGATAATTTTTAAATAATTGTAATCACTTGGAAAGATTCACTTAAAAACATAGATTTAGCATGGATATCATACAAGATATCCAAAGCTTGGCTTATAATTGTCTTTGAATCGATCATATTAAAATCCATAAATTTTCCAACCTTGTACTTTTTTATATTGGCATCTTCAATCTTGTACTTTTTTTCCAAAGCTTACTATAATACCTTAGCACTTTTGATTTAACTATATATATCATATAATGTATTGTATAATCCATTTGTGATATAGTTATTGTACATAAAATCACTATAATTCTATGCGTTCACAACTGTCACAATTGTACGTCAGATTTCTTATCTAATAATTTTGACACTTTTTCAGTCGAGAACTTTGTCAAAGTTCAAAGTGATTAGATAGAATATAATATTTTTCTACTTTTAACTTAATCCATTGAACTTTTCAAGTTTTGCACACACTGCACTAAAGTACATGATGATGGAATCATCCCTATTAATGTAATACTTGTCAAATCAATATTGGTTGTAACAAATGTTTCTTGATTTAAAATCATGATAATTCTATATAAACAATAGCAAAGATATGTAAATAAATATTTGGCTTCTAAAAAAACAAGCAAAATACAAATAATATAAACTTAAATAACCACAAAACTAAATAACTTAATAATCAAATGTATAGAAACTATGCAAGATTTTATTAATCCTTTTTATATTATTTTAGTTCTTTTATCATGAATCATATCATTATAATTTTGTATAAAAATTAATTGAATTGCATGAACATAAAAACAAGTATAGAGGTTATACTTTTAAAAGATATCTAGAAACCTTCTAAAAATTAAAAAAAATCATAAAGCTAGATATGAAAGTTAAACAAAGATTATAGATTTAATTGTTTGATTCAAAAAAGTATAATACATACATGAATATAGAAAACTAGATAAAAGTTAAATTTAACTTAAGATTA
>Ga0307515_10018434_pt1 | contig 12631 bp, 11 predicted proteins | sample 17_EM_MG_FD_194513 | JGI IMG/M metagenome (GOLD analysis project Ga0307515, IMG submission 194513) | Populus trichocarpa ectomycorrhiza microbial communities from riparian zone in the Pacific Northwest, United States - 17_EM | ecosystem: Host-associated > Plants > Roots > Unclassified | place... | reverse complement strand
GCACTTCCTTGGCGCCCATGTGCTTCAACACTTCGGCGGCTTCCTGTTCGCCGAGCGTCAACAGCAGGATCGCCGCGCGTTGCACACCCGTGCGCTTGTCGTCCTTATCACTCATCCTGAGCCACCCATGTTTTGACTACCTGCGCGACGCGCTTTGGATCCTGAGTCACGAGCGTGCGCGCTTGCGCGAGCTGCTGTTCGTAAGCTAGGGCAGGCTGTAGCCCCGTTCCTGCGGCGAGAACGGGAGCGGCCCTAGGCCCTGCGCTTTCCGCGCCCTGCCCACCAGGCCCCGCAAGCGCGACGCGCGCCGGCGTGATGAGGCCGCGAACCAGAGGGCGCAGTACGGAGAGGACCAGCACCAAGAGCACGAGTGATCCGGCGAGCACCTTCGCGATGTCGCGGATAATCGGCAGTTCCCAAATCGGCACCTGCTCCATTTCGCCTTCCGGTGCAGGCTGGTCGCCGTCGAAAGAAGAGTTCACGACGTTCACGTTGTCCCCCCGGGCCTCATCGAAGCCCACAGCGTCTTTCACCAGCTGCGTGATGCGTTTGAGTTGCTCTTCGCCCAACGGCCGCACGACTTGTTTGCCGTCTTTGCCCAAGATGCGAACGTCGTCGATTAGCACCGCGACGGTCAGCCGTTTCAGGCGACCGGCCGGCTGTCTCGTGTAGTTGAGCGTGCGATCGATTTCGTAGTTGCGCGTGCTCGTCTTCGCGGTGTTGTCCGGCGGCGGCGGAGCCGCGCTCGCCGCTTGCCCCGCAGTCGCACTGTTTGCGCCCGGAACAGCGGTTCCCGCGGCAACACCCGGCGGCAGCGCGACGCCGCCTGCCGGAGGCTGATTGGTCAAAGAACCCGGAACCCCGCCCGCGCCGTTCGGGCCGTCCCGGCTAGTCTGTTCGGACGACGATTCGCTGCGCGCGATCTGACTTTCCGGCCTGTATTGTTCGCGGGCCTCTTCGGTGCTGGACGTTTCCACTTGCGCAACGACTTGCGCCCGCACGCGGCCGGGGCCGACGAGGGGCGAGAGCAGCGCCTCGATGCGCTGCGTGTATTCCTCTTCCATCCGCCGCACGAGATCGAAGTGCTGCTCGCCCAGCGCGAACTCGTTAGCACGATGCGGCGCGGATAGCAGCCGACCCTGTTGGTCGACGACCGTCACCTGGTCTGCCTCCAGCTCGGGGATGCTGGACGCCACCAGGTTGATGACCGCCTGAACCTGCTCTTGCTCGAGCCGGCGACCGGGCTTGAGTTGCAAGAACACAGACGCGCTTGCGGGTCGACGATCGCGCACGAATGCGGACTGACGCGGAACCGCGAGATGCACTCGCGCGCCGTCAACCGGTCGCAGGCTTGCAATGGTGCGTGCGAGCTCTTGCTCGAGAGCGTGTTGATAGCGCGCGCCTTCCATGAATTGGCTGGTGCCGAGGCTCGGTTGCTTTTCCATCATCGCGAAGCCGCCGTCGCCTTCGGGTAAGCCTTGACCCGCAAGCTTGAGGCGCGCATCGCTCACGCGCTCGGAAGGAACTTGAAGCGAGTTGGAGCCCGGCTCGAGCCGATAGGGGATGCCCGCCGCGTCGAGCGCCTGAGCGATCGAAGCCTGGTCCTCGGTGCCGAGATTGGCGTAAAGCAGACTGTAGGTTGGGCCCTTGGACCACAACACCACCGCCACGCCGGCGGCGACAGCAGCAGCGATGCCGACGAGCAGCAGCAGCGGCTTCAGGCCCGCCGGGATCCGAGGTTGCTGCACGATAACGGCCTCAGTGGCCATTGAGAGCTCCTAAAAAATTCGACTTAGGTTCGATGAGCATGAGTCAAGCAGGCGGCGCAGCCGAGCCGTCAGACCGGCATGTTCATGATTTCCTGATAGGCATTGACGAGCTTGTTGCGCACCTCGGTCATCGCTCGGAACGAGATATTCGCCTTCTGCATTTCAATCATCACTTGCGGCAGCTCGACTCCCGGCGCGCCGCGTTCGAATGCGGTGGCGAGCGAGTTGGCTTTGTCCTGGGCCTGACTCACGCTGCTGAGCCCTTGACTCAAGATCCTCGCAAAATCCGAAGGCACGGTGCCCTGTGCCGGCGGCGCGGCGGGGCCGGTACCGATCTTCGTTTGATTGGAGAGCGCGCGAATCTGCGCGAGGACCCGATCAATTTCCATATTGCTCATGTGTATCGCTCCAGTGATTCAAGCATCAGGCCGCGGGCACATCGATACCGGCGTCGCGCAGACGCGCGAGTTTGTATCGCAGTGTCCGCGGGCTGATGCCGAGCTTCTCGGCTACTTCACGGCGATTGCCGTTCGCGCGCAGCGCATCGAGAATCAAATCGCGTTCGGTCTTTCCCAAGCTGTTCGCCAGAGAGTCTGCGGGCGCTCCGTCCGAGGTCGTGAGCGGCGCTTCCGATGCGCCGTCGTTCGCCAGCTCAAATTGAATGTGATCGGGCTCGATCACGGGTCCGTTCACGAGAATCAGCGCGCGCTGCAAGAGGTTGTCCAACTCGCGCACATTGCCCGGCCAGGCATAGGTGAGCAGAAGATGCGCGGCGTCCGCGCTGATCGCCGGAATACGTTTGCCCGGAGGAGTGCGCATGCCGAGCAATTGCATCGCGAGCGGCAACACATCGTCGCGGCGAACACGCAACGGTGAAACCGCAAGGGGGAACACATTCAGGCGGTAGTACAAATCTTCGCGAAATCGCCCGGCCGAGACTTCCTCGCGCAAGCGACGGTTTGTTGTCGCGAGCACTCGCACATCCAGAAGGATCGGCGTGCGGCCGCCGATGCGCTCTACTTCACGCTCTTGCAGAACGCGCAACAACTTGGCTTGCAAGCCGAGCGGCATTTCCGTGACCTCATCAAGCAGCAAAGTGCCGCCTTGCGCCTGCTCGAACTTGCCCGCGTGTGCGGCGTGAGCGCCGGTGAAGGCCCCCCGCTCATAGCCGAACAACATGGCTTCGAGCATGTTCTCGGGGATGGCCGCGCAATTCACGGCGACGAATGGCCCGCGCGGCCGGTTGGATTGTCGATGGATGAAACGAGCCAAGACTTCCTTGCCCGTGCCGGACTCACCGAAGATCAACACGGTGCAGTCGCTCGCCGCGACTCGTCGTGCTAAATCGATCAAACGGCGTGAGGTCGAATCACACGCGACAGGCTCTGCCTCTTCGCGGGCAATCGTCGCGGCATCGCGCTGTAACAAACTCGGCTCGGATTCTTCGGTCATCACTCGCCCCCACGCTCGTGGGTAAAGATGACTAGGGCGAGTGCAAGAGGTATGCCGAACGCGAAAACCAGCCTAAAGCGTGAAGACAATCACACGGCGCGGCAAATGCGCGCCGCGAACGTCAATCTTCCGTCGCCACATCGCCGCTCAGCATCCCGAGCTTGCGCAGCTTCTCGACGAGAGTTGTTCTTCGCAGGTGTAGCAGGCGCGCGGCGTGAGCGACCGTTCCGCCAGTGCGATGGAGCGCTTGGGTAATTAGGCTGCGTTCGATTGCGAGCAAGTGAGCTCGTAAATCGAGCCCATCATCCGGCAAGAAGGAATGGTGGTTCATCGCGCGTGTGGCGCCGGGCGCCCCGGCATCGAGCGTCTGTGCGGCGGCGGGCTCGACGATGGCGGAGGCCTGCTCGTCTGTAATGAATTCGGACAGCTCGTCAATCGCCGGCAAGTCTTCGGCAAGCGGCAGCTCTTCGGAAACGCAGAACGACTTATCGGTTTCAGGGCTCCAATCTGTCGGGCGATATTTCATCGGTAGATCGCCCACCTCGGCCGTGCGGCCGCCGCGCACGATCGAAAGCCGCTCGATCAGATTGCCTAGCTCTCTGACATTGCCGGGCCATCGATGCAAAGACAGCGCGGCCAGTGAGCGCGGCGTGAGCTGCACGTGCCCCCGGCCTTCCGCGATGTTGTGGGCGATGAAATCCCGCACGAGCAGCGGCAGGTCTTCGATGCGCGCGCGTAGCGCGGGCATCTCGATCGGAAACACATTGAGACGATGAAACAGATCTTCGCGGAACGTACCGCGCACGATGGACTCTTCCAAATTGCGATGCGTGGCCGCGATGATGCGAACATTGCAACGCATCGGCACGTGATTGCCCACGCGCTCGAACACTCGCTCTTGCAGTACTCGCAGCAGCTTCACTTGCATCGAGGGACTCATGTCCCCGATCTCATCGAGAAATAGAGTGCCGCCTTCGGAGATCTCGAAGCGGCCTTTGCGCGCGGAGACGGCGCCGGTGAATGCGCCTCGCTCGTGACCAAACAACTCAGACTCGAGTAGCTCCGCGGGAATGGCGCCGCAATTCACGGCAATAAAAGGCCTTTGGCGGCGCGGGCTCAAGTCATGTACGGCGCGTGCAGCGACTTCCTTGCCCGTGCCGGACTCGCCGAGAATCAAAACAGTTGAATCATGCTCCGCGACTTGGCGGATGAGTCCGATGACATTGCGGACGGCCAGCGATGTGCCGGTCGGCAGGCGAACTCGCGAGCGTTCGTCGGCATTCGTAATGCTCGATGTCGCCGTGCTTCGCGCCTCGCCCCTTTCTGCTGTGGGGACGATGGCCATTTCTGTTGCCGCCATCAATACTCCGGTCGCTTTGCGGGCCTGCACGACCGTGCACTCTAAGTGCAACATCCTTGGTCAACGGTGCCCGATTCCGTGTCGCGCATTGTTCACTGAACAGCGGCAGGAATATTGTGAAGCGCCTCTGGGTTGCGCCGATTCAGGAATTTTGGCGCGTGATGTCAATCACAAAGCTAAGCGCGACGCGAAGCTAAGCGTCGAAACCGAGTTCCTCGTATCACCTCAGCGTCGAGGCTGGCGACTCTCTGCGATCTTTCGGCGGTGACGTTTGAACGCGAGCTTCTCGATAAGATCGGCGATCGGCTCACCAGGAGGGGTGAATCGCGCTTTGATCTGGCCATCGGGCGTGACGTTTGTCACCCGGCCAATCAAGCGAAGCGGCTCGGCCACGCAATCGCGCAAGTAGATTTCGGCAACGCCCGTCGCGCCTGCTTCCGGAAGCGGAGAAGCGCCGCGCCATACCGCGCCCAGAGCATTAAAGCGAATGGAGACTTGCGTTGGCCGAGGACGATTTGCCACGAGAATCTGTCCCACGAGATCGAGCAGCAGATTGATCTTGAGATCGAGTCGCAGGATATCGGCAGAGTGCGGCGAATTCTCATCGGGCTTCTCTGTCCCGGCGTGCTCTTCGATCGCGGCGCAGGCTTGCAGCAAGCGCAGATTTCTCTCGGCGTAGCTCGTGATGAGGGCGTTATCCACCGGTACCGGCACGTTGCGCCAAAGAACCGGCAGCACGTCCTGATAGGCGAGCTCTTCGTAAAGGATGACTGTATCGGACCCGTCGAACATCTTGCTGCCCTGTGGTTCCGGTGCGTCCATGATCGGCTGTTACGGCGCAGTGGCCCGCAACGCGCGCGCCTCTTGCGGCAAGGCGATCCAGGCAGAGCGAATTTCACCGAGTAAATGAGTCACTTCATCCAAAGTCGGCGCATGGTTCTGCATGTTGGCTTTAATGAGTTGCCGGCAACAATAGTCGTAGAGATCATCGAGATTGGCGGCGATGGTGCCACCCATTTTCAAATCCAGGCTCGCACGCAACTCTTCAACGATGGAAACCGCGGCGTGCAATAGATGATTCTTTTGCCCTAAGGCGTGGTGCTGGATGCATCCGCGTGCTTGGGCGATTCGATCGAGAGCGCCATCCATCAACATGACGATGAGCCGATGAGGGTCCGCAGCGGCAACGCCTCCATGGGTCGCAACCGTCTGATAGGCGGCCAGCGTCGAGCTGCGAGAATAAGCGGCTGTCATTCCTAAGCGCTCCGGTAAGTCGAATCTGGCCCCTGTAACGGCACAGCGGTAAGGGACTTGAGGCGCTCCCGAAGCGAGTTCGCGGTTCTCAACTGACAGGCGCATTGCCGCGATGCAAGACTTCCGGCGCGTGATCGGCGCTCGGCAGCGTTAGGTTAAACTGCCGCCGACCAGCCGCAGCGCTTTGCGGCGCACGGTGTCGTCCCGTTTCGCAACGCAGAGCTTCTCCAGCTTCGCTCGCGCCGCCCGGGCAGTCATCGGTCTATCGAGATAAAAGCCCTGCGCGGCGTCGCATCCCAGTGCCGTGAGACGTTCGAGTTGATCTGCGGTCTCGACACCTTCCGCGACGGTGCGCAATCCTAGGCTGCGTGCCATGCTCACGATGGCCGTGACGATGGCGGCATCGTTAGAATCCGTCGCCATATCTCGCACGAAGGCGCGATCGATCTTTAGGGCATCGATCGGCAAATGCTTCAAGTAACTCAAGCTGGAATAGCCGGTGCCGAAGTCGTCGACGACGATGCGCGAGCCTAAGCGGCGAAGCGCATGCAACGTACCCAGATGCTGCTCGATGTCGTGCATGACTGCGCCTTCGGTAATCTCGAATGAGAGCAGCGCGGTGTCGATGCCGAACTCGCGCGCCATGGCTTCGACGGTGTCTTGCAGACGCGAGCGGTCAAACTGACGCGGCGAGATATTAATGCTGACCGGGACGAGCGGCAGTCCATCTTGGACCCACTCGCCGAGCTGTCTGCATACGTGGCGCAGAACATGATCGCCGAGCTCCACGATCGCTCCGCATTGCTCGGCGATGGGAATAAAACGGTTCGGCGGCACGAGACCCAGCTCGGGATGTTGCCAGCGCAACAGGGCTTCGAGCCCCACCATGGTGCCGCTCGGCAGATCGACGATCGGCTGATATTCCAGGAACAGCTGATCGGTGCCGACGGCGCGGCGCAGAGCCTGTTCGAGCGCCACGCGCTCCATCAACCGTACATTCATGTCCGCGACGAACACTTGGAAGTTATTGCGGCCCCGGTCTTTCGCCTGATACAGCGCGATGTCCGCGTGCTTCAGCAATCCTTCGAAGTCTAGGCTGTCCTCAGGATAGACGCTGATGCCCATGCTCACCGTGACGCCATAATTGCCGCCGTCGCTTTCGATCGGCGCGCTGATGGCGGACATGATGCGATGAGCGAGCGCCTCGATGCCATTGCGGTCGGGCAGATTCGTGATGACCACGATGAATTCGTCTCCGCCCATTCGCGCCACCATGTCGGTGGCCTGCACAGTGTGCCGCAGGCGCTGAGCGACAAGGCGCAGCAACGCATCGCCGCTGCCGTGGCCACGCGAGTCGTTGATGTTCTTGAAGTGATCGATGTCGACGTACAGCAATGCCAGCAACTTTTCTGTGCGCATGGCTTGCGCCAGCACACGCGGCATGCGCGACTGCAGAAACAAGCGATTCGGCAGGCCCGTTAGCGCATCGTGATGCGCCAGCTGCACAAGCTTGCGTTGATTTTCGAGAAGCTGTCGCTCGGCGCGCTTGCGCGCCGAAACGTCGCGCGCCACCAGGCAAATCAAAGGCCGGCCGTCGAACATCAGATCGCAGCGCGTGATTTCCACATCGATCGTATGACCGTTGCGCGCGCGCATGCGGCATTCGTGCGTGAGACTATCATCTATCTCTTCCGTGGCTAGTTCAGCGGTGCTGGTGTCCGACGCTTTCTCGTCGTCGAAACCGATGAAGATTTCGTTGAGTGTGCGGCCGAGAATTTCGCTGCTTTCCCAGCCCAAGCGACGCAACAGCGCCGCGTTCGCTTCGACGATGCGACCGGAATGCGGCTCAGCGAGGATGATGCTCTCGTCGATCTGGCCGACGACAGTGCGATAGCGTCGCTCGCTCGCCTCGCGAGCGCGCCAGCTGCGCCCGAGGCGCGCGCCCAGCGCGAGCACGATAGCAACGAAAGCAAGCATCAAGCCCGCGACCACGGCCAGCATCGTGAGTGTCGTGCGCTTGCCGAGCATCAGCGTATCGCGCTTCATGTTCGTCGCGAGCAGCGCGAGCGGACGGCCGTCCACGTCTTGTAAGAGCCCGTAGCCGTCGATGATGTTCTCGTCACGCGGCAAGGCGAATTCGATGGACCCGGGTGCGCGAGCATCGAGCCAGCCGCGAACCGAAGGCGGCAGGACGCTGGTTTGCGTGGTGTTCTCAAGATCCACCAGCTCGACGGCGAGCTGACTCGTTTCGCGGAAGCGAGCCACTTCATCGGCGTGCAAATACCGACCCCACACCAGATAGCCGAGCGCGGGGCCGGATAAATCCGTGCGCAAGATCGGCTTGGCGGAAAACGCCACGATGCCATTGTGCAAGCGAATCAAGCGCCGCACCGCCGGCAGGACGGAAGTGTGCTCAAGAGGCACGACCTTGCGCTTCAACTCTTCGAGCAAACCGGAAGGCGCGGGAGCCGTGGTCGCATCCGCACCGTCGTTTCGCTCTGCCGAATAAACGTCGCGGCCCTTGGCGTCGACGATCCAAACTAAATCGACCTGAAGATTGTCCAGCGTCTCTTTCTGATAGTTCGAAGTGATGTAGGACGCGTCGCCTTTCTCCATGTAGCGATAGGCATCGTCCCACTGCGCGTAGTCGCGATTGTTGAATTCCAGCGGCCGCAGATCGGCCTGCACCGCCTTCACGACTTGCGCGATGCTTTGGCGAATTGAATCGGCCTCGATACGTTCGAAGCTTCGGATGAGCACCGTCTGGCTCAGCAGCACGATCGCTGCGAGCAACGCCACGGCAGTGGCACAAACGATCAATAGAAAGCGTCTGTTGGGGTTCTGCATGGCTGGCGAGCGGCTGATTTTCTTTCGGGTTATGTCGAGCCCCGTTCGTGCCGTATTAAACCGGCTTGTACCTACGCTGCCACATGCACTGCACGCAAAATGATCTTCCGGCTAAACCCAAATGCCGATATTTTGGACTCGATCACATTTTGGCGGTAGGCAAAACGTAACTCTCTATTGTGATCACCCGTTGATGATGGTTCTGAGTTTGCTGTAGCCACTTCGCGACACCGGCAGACGCGTACCGTCAGAGAGAATGACCTGCCAGCTGTCCTTCGAGTAAAGCTCCAGGCGGGCGATGCGCTCGATATTCAGCAGGAAAGAGCGGTGAATTCTGACGAAGCGGGTGGCGTCGAGCTGGGTTTCCAAGTCGGCTAACGTCTGCTGCTTGCGCCGTCGCTTGCCGGCGCACACGAACTCCACGTAGTCGTCGCGAGCCTCGATAAAGTCGATGCGATCGATGGGCAGCACGTGTACGTGTCCTTCGTCCCGGACCACTACTCGCTCCAGGGCACGACCTGGCGGGCGAGCATCGGCTAGGAGCTCGCGTGTCGCCGTCGTGTGAGTCTTAGATGCGAGTTTCTCGGCGGCGCGCGCGATTGCCGCCGCTAGGCGTTCCGGAGCCACCGGTTTGAGCAAGTAGTCCACCGCATGAACCTGAAAAGCTTTGAGGGCGAACTCGTCGAACGCGGTAACGAAGATCACGGCGGGTGCGCGCTCGCTCAGTAGCTCGAGCACCTCGAATCCCGAGAGTTTCGGCATTTGAATGTCGAGCAAGACCAGGTCGGGTTTGAGCGCTTCGATGAGTTTCACCGCCTCGAAGCCGTTCGCGGCTTCGCCGATGACCTCGACGCTTGGCAGCGCCGCCAGCTGCTCGGCGAGGAACGCTCGCGCGAGCACTTCGTCATCGACGATCAAGATGCGCATGGAAGCAGGATCGAAACGCGAAAGCGTTCGGGACGGGCATCCACATCTACGCTGCCGCGATTTGCGAACAAAGCATCGATGCGCGCTTTCACGTTTGACAGCCCCACACCGGCGCCGCGGGATGCGGGCCTGTCCGGATCGCAGGGATTCTCAACGGCCAGCTCGAGCAATCCATGGCGTCGTCGGGCCCTCACTTTGATCTCGCCGCCTGCCAATAGCTGCGCGACGCCATGATGAACCGCATTTTCCACCAGCGGCTGTAGAACGAGCGGCGGCACCGCGACACAGAGCGAATCCTCCGCTACATCGAAGCTCGTTTGCAAACGATCGCCGAAGCGAATCGTTTCGATGTCGAGAAAAGTCCTGGCGAGGCGCAGCTCTTCGGACAGCGGAATCGACTGCCGGCCGCCGAGCGAGAGACTACTGCGAAAGAAGTCCGCCATGAGAAAGCACATGCGGCGCGCGGCGGGCGCGTCGCTGCCGATGAGCGCCGCCACGGAGTTCAGGCTGTTGAACAGAAAATGCGGATCGAGCTGCGCCCGCAGCGCTTTCAGCTCGGCCTCGCGCGCCAGCACTTGCACTTCGAGCGCGCGCCTTTCGGCTTCTCTGGAGCGCTCCAAGGCCTCCGCCAGATAGTGGGCCAGCACGCACACCGTAAAGCCGACCGCGCCTGAGAAAATCAAAAGTGGAAGCAGCTCGAGCGAGCTGCGTGTCGCGGAAAACGACGGATTGCGAGACCGCAGGACTTCGGCCCAGCCGTAACCGACTGCGACCCAAATCGAGATGTTGCCGATACCCGCTCCGGCCCAAGTCGTAAAGAGCCGCCAGCGCGGCGTTTCTCGGGCCGGCAGCAAGCGAACGAGATACCAGCAGAACAGTGCTTCGAAGCCGAGCAACAACGCGAGCGGCTCTGCAAACAACAAAGCATCCGCGCTTGCGGTTCGGCCGGTCGCGGCGACGATGGCCGCAAGCAATCCGCCGAACGCGATCCACAGCGCGATGTATAGAAGCATGCGGCCACGATGCGCGAGTACCGGGTGCATGGTCTTAGTTCCTGATATCGATTCCGGCGAACAGTGCGAAGCCGCGCAGGGTCAATGTTTTCGTTCGCGGATCGATTGTCGGGCGGCGATTATCCACGAGCGCGGCCAACACGTGCTGCGTATCGATTTTCACGGCCCAACTTGAAGGAACGTGCAGCTCGATGCCGCCGAAGACCGTGAACACATCGATCACCGCGCCGTCCGGCGCAATTTCAGCGGACGTTAGATCCAATTTGACGCTTCCCATCACGGCTGTGAGCTCCGCACCGCTGAAGGACTGCGAATCGGGGCGCAGATCGGTGCCGGAGAGGATCGCGTTGCTGCGAATGTAGTTGGCCGTGGTTTCGTGTGCGCCACCGCGCACCATCGGGCCCGCGAAAGCTCGATACAGAATCACGCCGCCGACCAGCAAGATCAGCAGTGGCGGCAACACGGCCCAGATGTCGAAGTTGATCCAGCGCTGTTGTCTTGCGTAGAGGTAGATCGGCACCGCGATCCAAATGAGGCCGGACCAGCGCCACGACGGCTGAGAAAGACTCACGATGCCGATGAGAATGAAAATGATCGGCCAGCTTTTGTGAATCACAGCCCACGCATCGAAGAGGCCCAAGCCGCCGGCGAGCAAAATGCCGCCGAGAGCGAGCACGCCGAGCCCCACGGCGATGAGGGCGACGGAGGGTTTGGATCTGTCGGGAGGAGTGTGGGTGTACATGTTCGATTCCACCATTTCGTTGGTGGAGCGGATGGTATGAAGGGGGAGGGGAGCGCTCCAGAGGCTACCGGCGGATTGCGGGGAATCGCCGGTGAATGGCGGTTCTGCACATCGAGGAGCTGTAAGCCTGAAGAGGCGTGCGGTGCCGCGCGAGGCAGCTAAGGAAAAACCGTATGCGGGGACAGGCGCTCAGCGCGCGGAGCTGGCGATGATCTCGAGCGCCTCCGGTTAAGTTGAGCTCAACTTGCCGGGAACGCCATGACCTTGTGCTTGCCGGTCTCGTCGGCGAAGTATCGGCGCACCATCATCGCTTGCTGCAAACGACCTTTGCGGACATAAGCTTCGTACAACAAGTCTTTCATCACTTCCAAAGCGACAGCGGCTTCGTAGGCATCCAGCATCGGCGGCTCGGGCCGCGCATCGCCTTGCGTGCCGAAGATCATTCCGCGCACTTTGAGGAAGGTATCCGTGTCCAGATTCGCCATATCACGAACGTGATTCAACTCATCGAACAAGCGCAGCTTGCCGGGTTCACCGAGATCTGCGAACGCCGCTTGCGCCGCACGGCGCGCCATCGATGCGAACGCATTGAAGGCGCCGCTCGAGAAACAGATAAGCGCTTCCTTGAAAAGCGCTTCGACGTCTTCCGGCAAGTGAGTGAATGTGAATTTCTCGCGCGGCCGCTCCACTTCGACGTATTGAGGCGAAAGCTCGATGCGCGATGCGGCGTATATGCGTACGGAAAATCTTAGGAAGACCGGCATCTGGCAAGCATCGCAGCGAAACACCACGCCGATGAGCTTGGGTTTGTGCGCCTGCAAGTCATCGAACGACGGAACGGCGCTCAGCGTGAGATGCGCTGTGACATCGCAGTGCGGACACTGCAGCGCCAGGCTCTGCTCTTGATCGTTGACGAGTCGACCGTGGGAATCGATGTGAATCGACATAGTTCGTGTGGTACGGCTTCTGAAGGTCCGCTACTGGAGGATTCTAGCCCAGGCCCCGCGGCTTGGAGTTGCAGTTTCACGGTCGGGGTTCCCGATAGCCTTATGTTATACGGCAACGCCTTGTTTTCCGCTATTTCGCGAACAGCTCGCGCAAGCCTCCAGCGATCAGCACGGACACGTCGATCAGAATCAGCGGTAGCGCCGCGCCGCCCGGGGCCATCAAGTACTTCGGCTCCCACGACGGATTGAACTTCGCTTTGTAGCGGCGCAGCCCGTCGAAATTGTAGAAATGCTCGCCGTGCCGGAATACGAAGTTGCCG
>Ga0307515_10018433_pt1 | contig 12631 bp, 7 predicted proteins | sample 17_EM_MG_FD_194513 | JGI IMG/M metagenome (GOLD analysis project Ga0307515, IMG submission 194513) | Populus trichocarpa ectomycorrhiza microbial communities from riparian zone in the Pacific Northwest, United States - 17_EM | ecosystem: Host-associated > Plants > Roots > Unclassified | place... | reverse complement strand
TATATATATATATATATATATATATATAATAACATAAAATTTAAGTATTTTACGTTATTATAATAACATAAAATTTACGTGAATAAGTATTTTGTGTGCATCACGGACAAATCTTTCCAAAAAAAAGCATTGTTTTTTATTTTCCATCATTGTAATTTTTTTTAATGCATTCGTTTATAAAAAAAGAATAAGAAACAAAAAGAAAAAAAAATATTTTTATATTTCAACGTTCGATAAAAATACTTATCTTACATAAAAATTTAAAAATAATAAACACAGTTTTTATTTTACATTGCAATCTAAATAAAATATTGTATTATTTCCTTTTTTTTAATAAAAATAATTTTTTTTGCTTAAATATTTAAATTTAATAAGTTTATTACATGTATTAAAACTTGACCCAAATAAATTCATCCATTAGGTCTACATACAAAAAAAAAATTAAAAAAAATAAATAAACATGATACAAAATTCTCAATTTACAAGATTCCAAGACCCAATTTTGTTACTCTTAGTGTGTCCCATGCCCATTTTGTATCATCCACATGGGGCAATGCCTATTTTCTTAGCAACTTCGACCTTTATCCCTTTTAAGAGGGTAATGTCTTTCTTTGACTAGTCTTTGTTTTTTATTTTTATGAAACCGACGTTATTTTTTAAAAAAGTAATTAAGAATGAATTGAGGCTATGCTGAAAATAATTATGATAATTAACAACAATTAAAAGAAATATTTAAGAGAAAACATATGATAAATATAACCTTTAATAAAAAAAAATACTTTAAGGGTAATGTTGCTCTTTCTTTAAGTATAACCAATTTCTTACCTGAATCTTTGAAACCAATATATATTTTAAGATTTCTAGTTTTTTTTTTAATTACTAGGTGACGAATTCAGTTATCCTCAATTTATATTTTGTATATTTTGCCCCCTTGTCGCAATGTCCACCATGGTGCGACATATTTAATATGAAAATAATAATAAAAATAATAAATTGTTCATAAATATTCAATTCAAATAGTTTTTTATTCTTAATTTTAAATATATTTTGAATATAATGTTTTTATATTTATGATTTTTCTTAACTTTCAACCACATATAAAATATAAATATATTATTTTGATATAGAAACAATTGTTGTAGTTTAAAACCTTAAACAAGAGATAAGTTAATAAAAAAATTATCTATTGTAGAAGATTGTATTTTTATATTTAATAACAATGTAAAATAATTTTCTAAAATCAAGATAATTTTTTATGTTTATGAAAACTTTGCTTCCTTGTAACGAAGTGCGAATATTTTTTTTTTCCAATTCAATTTAGTTCAAATCGAATTCTTTCATGTTGATTACACAAATGATCCATATTATCAAAGTGGATTGATACGAGGTTGTATTCATTAGTTAATCGATTGAAATGAGTAGTTGGATTTGATTTTAGTAACATTGGAAGAGGGAAATTAAAAACTAAAAAAGGAATTCTCCTTAAGGTTATTTGTTTGCAAAAATAAATGTATGAAAATTAAGTAAATTTTATTAAATATTGATATAAGACATATAAATAATAATGTACATATTGGACTGCCTTCCGTTGTGTGTTTCTTTCATTAAGAACAAAATTTGTAAATCAAATTCACTGGTTTTGCCACCTCCTGTTCATGTTTAGGTAGCCATTGCTTGAAAATGTGAGAAGCTGTTTCTCCTTCACTGTTATATCTCTCGATGTAAATAACACAAACACAAGCAGCAAGGTATTTATATATGTCCTTAATTTTCCAAGATGTTTCCATCTATTTTTTCTCTTATGAATTTTCCTATCTTTCCTTTTGATTTGAATTTTTGAAGAAAATTCGAGTTTGTATATGGTTTTTTAATTAATTTATTTTCTTTTTCTTAGATTCCATAACAAAAATTACAAGTTAACATAACAAAAATGTAAGTATCAATAGAAAATGACCAGAATTTAGTATTTTATTCAATAGATTCTGCGTATAAAATCTAAAAATTTCAAGTCCCTCCTAATTAATTTGAAGATCCTAATTCTCTCTCGCTTTACGGTCCACTTTTTTTTAGTGATGGCCGGTGGTAATATCACCTCTCACTTCTTCTTTTTCTTCTTGTACCTTTCTTTGTTGAATAATCCAAGTGATAACCTCAAAAGATTATAAGGTGGTTAATGAGATATCTTCGGGTTTTTTTCCTTTTACTTTGTATGTTCAGATTTTAAAACTAATATCAAGAGGAATTTATTGAAATTTCTTTGAATTCATCGCACATACACGCACGCGCACAAGCGAGGTTGCATCATTAAAATCACTTAAAAAAGAAATTTAATCTTGATTAATGTGTAAATTGGCTTATGGATATCCCTGACCATTAAAACAAAATAAATTCAAGTTCTAAATTTTATAATACTAGATGTTATGATCTTTGTGTTTCTTACAGCTTATTGGCTTTTTGTACTGTTTTTTTTTTGGGGGTTATCTATTTGTTTGATGCTCCACTATGGGTTTCATATGATGAGCTCAGTTCGAAATTTTTTTAAAGGTTCTGGATGGACTGAAACCAAGATATGTATTGGTTGTAAGAGGAAGAATTTTCAAAACAGTAGAGCCATCGTTGGTCTTTGAGAAATACATCAACCAACGGCACCATTTCCCTTTATTATAGCTTTTGTAAATCGTGATAATTTATGATTTTCTGGGTTGTGGTAGGTTTCTTTAAGTTCTTACAGATGAAATTTTCTTCTATATACTTTTGGATGTCAATTCAGTAGTTTGTAAGTCCTCTCAACAACTATTTATATATATTGACTTGAATATTTGTAGTGGAAGCTTCAGTGGAAACATTTATCTTCATAAAAAAGAAAAGCCTCTCATTTTCAGCTAAAAAAAGATGATCATGGCCATCATTTTGGTAGAAAGAAATAAATAACAATGACAAATTGACATCCACCTTTTCTATAAACGAAAAGCTCCATGATTTTTTAACAGCACAACAGTAACTATGGTGTCGCCATCCCCTCCACAAAATCCCAACCCCATAATCAGCTGTTCAAACCGGAAAGCCCCATTGCTGGTAACACATTTGCTGTCGGGAATACTAAGAATGAAATCACTTTTCAAGCCCAATGACTTGCGGTTGGGTATCCGTAATCCTCACAGATCATCAAAATCATTTTACACCACCAGAAAGTCAAAACAAGAGATAAGCCGGAAGGTACACGTCAAGTAGAGGAATGGGCAATGGGCAATGGGCAAATTAATGATTTTCCTTATCGTGATGAGAGTGAGACAATAAACATCGCCATACAGTGCCTCCACATGCATGAATATCAGTTGCCACTCAAAAATGCTAATAGCAAGTTCCCGAAAAGAAAAATAAAAAAACATTGAAGGATATTGTGAAATAATTATCATCTCATGAGTTTCAAGAATATAATTTTATTACACTTACTAACAATATACAATAGAGGATAACACAACATTTTTACAGCATATGACCCAATGAGAACAATAATGTGAGCTTTCCCCCCTTTCCATGCATGCCTTTAGTATGTGACGTCCAAGGATACAAAACCATCTCACGAGCTCGAATCGAGGAAAATCTTCGTTAGAAGTACCATATTGATCATAGATAATAACAAGAATTGCACAATTTTTAGCTGGTTTCAGTATAAGTTATAATCCTCCGTATTGATGAAAGCAAAAGGGCTTGAAATCTCGCCATCAAAAATTGGTGAATCCGGGTTCACCAAGGGTGCCAAGAAATCATTAGGCATGAAATAATCATCGGACAAGAAAGGTTCTGTCCAGAAATTCCCACTAGGGATCTCATATGCCTCCAGGAAAGACAAATCATCGTCAGAAACGAGGTCCATGTTTGTTGCCGCTATGTTATCTGTGGTTGAAAAATCACCAGATGATGCCTGGGGAGACAATGCACTTGAGGAGCTTTCAATTATTTGAGCACTATTCGCAGGAATTTGTTTATTGACTTCTGTCTCTCCTGTGTCTTTCTCCTGGCCCTTGTCATCATCTGAGCACGATCGTGTTGCTTCCACTGATTTTTCGCTCAATCGTTTCTTCAGATTTGTGTGCCAATGGTTCTTTATCTCATTGTCAGTTCTTCCAGGTAACTGGGCAGCGATAGCAGACCACCTACATGTGAACCAACATCATAATGTAATGTAATTCATGTAATTCCATGGGATGTAAGAACGACATATAATCGTTTTAATAACTAAATTAAACATATTTTTCACTCTATTATTATATTATAATTAAATCTAAATATTATTTAAGAAAGTAATCCATTCTTAATCTTTTATATTACGTCGTGTTCTTGTATATATGTTTGTGCATCAATATAAATTAAATATTTTTAATTTTGAACCAGAAAAAATATGATGATAGCTTTGAAAAATGCGGTGTAATTGTTAATGTAACAAAAGAAAAATAGATTATAATCTCTTATGAATCCAAGGATGATAATGATGACAAAATAAGCACATGCTTTCACTTAGGGAAGCACTAAAAATAACGTAATTATCATGTAAAACTCATATATATGAACTTTCATATCATACATTTAATTAAGAAAATCCTGAAAGGAATGATATAATTAATGTGATGCATCATCTTCTATTTTTCTTGTCTATTTGTTTTAATCTTTATTTGGTCAAAATCAATGAATTAGTACCTGTTCCCCAGTGTTTCATGCAAGCTGATGATGATTTCCTCTTCTTCTTTAGTGTAATTCCCTCTCTTGATATTTGGCCTCAAATAATTCAGCCATCTCAATCTGCAACTTTTGCCACACCTTTGTAGACCTGAAATGAAAGCAAATGTGATCAATGGATTATTTGTCAAGCCAAGTCGAATGCGTCTACGAAAAATATCCTGGCTCTAGCTAGACTTTGCTCCAAATAATAATGAACTGCTCCACAATATTTGAAAAAATTCAAAGAAAAATGGAGCACAAATTGAATTGTATATAGATCCTGAATTTCAGGTGACAAATAGATTAATCAGATTAAACTTTTTTATAAAGGGTTTTTCTTTTTCTCTATCGTTTTTTTTACAGTTTTTGAGCTCTCATTCTTATCAAGTAAGTCCTCAATGAATCAGAAAATGTTGAACAGTTTGAGTTTCATTGATTGACATAATGGGAACAAAGCAAAAGGAAAAAAAAACAAGAAGAAGAAGAAGAAGAAGACATTTCCACTATATGATGATTAATTCATTCACATACCTGCATACTTGGGAAGTTGTCTCCAATTCCAAGAGCCATATCTAGTAACATAAGCCATTAGCTTCATATCTTCTTCTGGTGTCCAAGCACCCTTCTTTAGTTCAGTTTTATCACAGCAAGGAGTTCTCGCCATTCTCACACTCTCACTCCCCTTCCCTGACTCTCTTCCTCAGTTACCATCACTTGTGCTGCCAGCTACTTATACCACACACCCCAAGTTTAGAAAAACAAACGTGCTTCACATCGATTTAATGCTTCCACACTTTCTGCTAACGTTTTTTTTTCCATTAATAATACACATATAATTATAACAAAAGCTAAATTGGTGGGGGAAATCACTGTAACTTTTATTATAAGACACTTTGAATTGCTATAGTATTTTTCCATATGGTTTTTTTTTTATTTTATTTTTTTGTTATGATTTTTTTCAAAATTATTTTTGTCAATTATATTTTTTAATATTGAGCTAGTTAAGAATTAAGCTTTATATTTTTTTTTTTCATTTTTTTTTCTTTCTATGAAGTTAGCGTGGTTTGCGGGTTTATCGAGATAACTCAAGTTAGCTCACTTTATGGATTTGATGGGTTTTTTTTTAATTGAACTTGATTATTTTATAGTTTATTTTTTTCTTCTATTGTTGAAATTTTTTTTTTAGAAAGAAACTATGTTATTAAATTTTATGAAGTAACAAAAATTAAAAGATGTGGGGGAAATCAATGTTCATCCAGTACCCATTGCATTGTGGATTACAATAGTAATCCACAATGTTTTGCTTTCTTTTTTCTTTTTCTTATTTTTTAATTTTTTTATGATTTTTTTCAAATTTATTTTTGTTGATTTTATCTTTTAAAATTGAGATAGTTAATAATTTAGCTTCATAATTTGCTTCTTTTTATTTTTTATTTATATGAGATTAACGTGGTTTATAAGTTTGCCAAAGTAACCTAGGTTGCCTCGATTTACGAGTTTAGTGGGTTGTCTTTTATTTTTTTTAATTGAACTTAACTTTTTTATAGTCTATTTCTTTATCATATAGTTAGAAAAAAAATAGTTTTAGAAAAAAATCATGTTATTAAACTTTATAAAGTAACAAAAATTAAAGGGTGTGAGGAAATCATTGTTCACTCATACACATTGCACTGTGAATGACAATAATAACTCACAATGTTTTGCTTTATTTCTTTTTTCTTTATGTTTTTTTAATTTTTATTATGATTTTTTTTTTCAAATTTGTTTTTGTCGATTTCATTTTTTAATATTAAGGTGGTTAAGAATTTGAATTCATAATTTGTTTCTTTTTATTTTACTTTTTTATAAGGTTAGCATGGTTTGCGGGTTTGTCAGACTAACCCGAATTGCCTTGGTTTATGAGTTTGATAGAGTGTCTTTTTTTTAATTGAACTTGATTTTTTTCATTTTTTTTCATATAGTTACAAAAATAGTTTCAAAAAAAATTTATGTTATTAAATTTTATAAAGTCCATAGACCTATTCACAAGTTTGGTCGGTTGACTTGGTTCGTGGGTCAGACAAGTTTAACTTTTTTAAATTAGTTTTTTTCATCCTTAGATACCTGGTTAATTGAGAATTCAGTTTCATAATTGATTTCATTTTGCTTTTTATGAGGTTACCATAATCTAAAAAAACATCTCAGTATTAGGTTAGTGTTTGATTTCGCAATCATTTATTTTTGTTATCATGCAGTTAAATGAAAAATAGATTAAAAAAAACAAATTATAATCCTAGTGAAGTCTATAACCAAGTTCATAGGTTTAGTGTACCAACATGGCTTACCTGATTCATAAGTTTAACAAGTTTACCTACCGATATGATATTATTTTTTTTATCTTTTAATTGTTTTTAATTTATTTATTTTTTATTTCATCATTTAATATTAGATTGGTTGAGAAATGAACTGCATTATTGATTTTTTTTTTACTTTTTAGGGATAATTGTCTCAAATAAGTGTCTATTTTTAGATTGATGTTTAATTTTGTAAGCATATGTTTTTATCATATAATTAAATAAAAAATATAAAAAATTATTAAATCCAATAAAGTCCATGACCCGGGTCGCGGCACGGGGGTGAAGCGAGGTTGATCTAATCTGTCATCATCTCAATATTTTTTTAAAAAAATATCATCTTGAAGTTTTTTTTAAAGTTAAATCATGTTTTAATTGATCATTAAGGTTGCATTTGAACCTATGAAATTGATCGATTTAAATTAAGTTAGCTCTCATATAGTTTAATTAAAAATTTGAGTTAGACAAAAATTTGAGTCAGAAAGTTTTAAAATTAACCCACTTGGTTAGATTTAATAATACTATTAAAAAAAATTCATACTCTTAATATTTTTTTTATATTTAAAACAAATATACTGGTATATTTTATTTCGTGGAGGGTCACACAAGAAGATTCACTAATCAACTTCTTTTATTTTCATACTCTTAAGATAGCCTTTCTTGAAATATTTAGAGTTTTAGAAATAAAACAATTTACTTTTAATGCAGTGCCACGTGATGCACCCTGACATAGATCTTGATCTATGGAGATTGAAAAAAAATAAAACAAAATGTAGGGGTGGAGGTTTATATATAATTGGCTGACATTTTATAATATGCTTTTTCTTTGACTGATTTTGTTAATCCAGGGTCAACGTGTGTGATTATAATCAAGTTAAATCTTGATTGGTGGACGCCGCTGGCCACATCAAATTTTTTTTTTTACTGAAAAACAAAATTCAAGAAATGATTATGTTTTTAAAAAAGAAAGAGATAATCAAATTAAATCTTGATTAGTTTGATAATATAATAAAAAATAAGATAACAATAAAAAAAATATTTTTTAAATATTGTTCTGGGAAAGCTGTGAAAAAGAAAATGAAACAAAAAAAAAATCAACCCTTATTAACTTTCTAAGCTCATGACTTAAGTCATCAGATTGAAAGCACCATGTATGAAAAAATCGTTAAGCTCAATCCCTAAAAAATGAAGCGTTAAAAGATTAAATTGAAAAACAATTAGACAAAAAAATAAAAAATAACAATTAGGTTTGTTGCTATCTAATTTTTTACCTATATTTTTGATAAATTTTTAGAAAAAAAAAACCAAAAGTTTTATGATTAAATGAATACGAATTCAAACCCTATCATTCTTATTCTAACTAATTAAATTAATAAGATTAAACATAAAGATAATGGTAAATTTGTATAAGTTTCAAATTCAAAGAATTTTTATTTGCAAAAATACATTAAAAAATAAATATAAAATTATTCTTAGAACTTCACTTAACTATTTAAATTTTTATATTCAGTTTTTAGGTTTAACAGTGCATTGCTTAGAAGGTGTATATATCTTAAATTTAGAATATAACATATATCTTTTTTTCTATGATAAGAATATAATACGTATCTATTAATAATGATTATTATATTAAAAAAAATGATTGAGGTTGTGATTGGTTCCTTAGCTTAAAAAATTAAAATCATGAGAGGATGAATTCTGAAGAAGAAATGCAATGCCTTATCTATTAAACATATTGGTGTAACCTGCCAAGTGTTTACGGTCGAGTCCCTAAACTTACCATAAGGAGCATTAAATACAAAAAAAAAAAAAAAAACTCTTCTCAATTTAAAAAATTAAACCATTATAGAAGGTGACATGAATGGTTTCATATTTAATCATTTAACATAATATATCTTCCTTTTAAATAAATGTTTTTTGAACTTGGAATTTATAACTTCACCATTATTTTATATTTAATTTTTAATATATTTAGAAAAAAAAAATTTAAACTCATAATTATTTATTCATAGTATAAATATTATCTTTGCAGGCCTAGGTTGTTCCATAAAAAAAAAATTCAAAATCAAAATCAAAATCAAAGGAATATTAGGTCGTCTTTTGCTCAAAGATTATGAAAATCCAAGATCTCATGTTTGTGATTCAAGAGGAAGCACGAATCACAAATTAGGGATCAGACACGTGAAGTGGTATTTAAAAAAAATACCATTTGCATCTTTCACAGTTAAAGAAACGACGAGGAACCATCCACAAGCTAGTAAAGGATCATCGTTGTGTCTTTCAAATTGCAAATTTCTTTTTGTGTAGGCGTGAAGTTAATCATTAGTTTCTGGCTAATCTACTTCTCATCAATCCTGCATAGCGTTTTGCATTGTATTTGAAAAGTATTTTTAAAAAATTTTGAATTTTTTTTAAATTAATATGTTCTTGATGTTTTCAAATCATTTTAATGTGCTAATTTTAAAAATAATTTTTAAAAAATAAAAAAAATTATTGACATATTTTTCTGAATAAAAAACACTTTAAAAAACAACCATAACCACACTTCCAAACACGTAAGTCTCACATATATTTCTCATTTTACAATCTATCATACTCTATCAATCCGACTAAAAAACTTACACAAAACGTAGCACTATCTTCTTATGTCTGTGTGTGTATATAAGTAAAAATAAATAAATGCAAGATATAAAATAAATTTATTTTTAAAGTAAATTTGTGTTTTTTAAGAATAAAAAAAGACAGGAAAGATATCATTTATAGGAACCATAAACTAGATGCTAATCCAAGCGCTATGTCTGCATATATATGAGTTTAGTGAACTTTCAGATCTATTATTGCCAATAAATTTAGAGATATTTTCTCTTTGATAGAATCAAAAATATTTTTTATTTGATAAAATAAAGATCTTTAAGTTATCTTATCGATAGAAGGGTAAGAAGAATGAGCTATAAAGACCCATTAAATTCTCAGAAAAAAAGTTTTCAATCTCTATTCTAACTTGCATATTTATTTTTAGAATTTCTCTAAAATAATATTATCTTTTCTCTAAAAAAATATTCACTTCAGCATCAGAAATTCTCTAAATGCATTAAAAAAAACTTTTTACAGATATCAGACAATAACCTCTATTCATTTTGACTAAAAAAAATAAAAAAAAATATTAGAACTAAAAAAATAAATAAATTATCTAAAATATTAATCTTGATTCCAAGCTTTTGATATCTTATAGCCAAATATGAAAAACTCTTGTTTGAAAGTCCGTTAGAAAGGGCCAAAGACTGAAAGGCGACTCCACTATTGCAACTGAAATTCTAACACAACATACGTCCACACGTTTTTCCTTCACTTTTATTTTTCCTCGCCCATTTTCTTGAATTGGTAGAAACACATCAACTGATTGATTTTGTTTTCTTCTGAAAAGAGAGAGGCTTACTTGTAAGTCAAAAAGCTCTGTCGACCGTCGTTGCTACAGTGAATTCTGACATATTGTTGCCTTCTTGGTTTTTTCCTTTTCGTTTTTTTCTGAACAGTACGGATTTCGATTACTTTTTTTAGATGATTTTTTTTATTGTTTTGTTGGGTTAATATTAAAAATAATTTTTTAAAATATTATTTTAACTGAAAAGAATTTTCAAAAGATAATATACTTCATTAACAAACACACAACGAAGATTTTATTGAAAGAAGGAAAAAATCACAAGGAAAATTAACAGCACAGTCTCTCAAGATCAATATAGAAACTAGCAAAAATCTTAATGTTTATTAATTTAATATCATTTTTCTTCTTGGAAGTGGGTAATTAATTACTGATCAATCCAGGAGCTTCAAGTCCATTCGTGGGATCAAAACAAGAAAACGGTGAGCTGGTCGAACCACTACCACGAATACCTAGCTTTATATATATATATATATAAATTCATTTCAAAACTATTTTGAGAATAAATTTATTTTATATATTGTAGTTTCTGTATTTGTTTGCTTTAATCTTAGCTGTGCTGGCTAAAATCTAATGAACTTGCAATTTTTAATGTAATCTAACAACTTTTAGAAAATTGAAACAGTAGAAAAATATTGCCAAGAGGATCAAATTGCCCTGCATCTTTCGTTGTTTATTGGAGCCAGTTGTTAGAGTGTTTGCAGCATTGGCCCATGCACGGTCGGAATCCTTCGTTATTAGACAAGAGCACATGACTTCGTTAAGTAATACATGATGCACTCTTTTTGGTCCAAATTAAATTGGATTATTATAGTTATGTCCCTTTCAACCTTTTTAATATATGGTTTTTTTGGGGTAGCCCTATGCCTGCTAGGCCTGTAACAGGGTTGCCTGCTAGGCCTATAACAGGGGACCATAAATATATTTTTTATTTCGATGGAAGGACCTTATTTAATAGTATCTTCATGTTCGTTACACTTTCAAATTATTCAACACTTGAATTATTTTGTCTGTTTTATTTAGCATGCAAGGCTTCCACATGAATTGGTCTGTATCTGCAGTTTTTAAACTCAAAATTTAGAACATTTGTGACCCTCTAATCAATTGTCACCCTATTTATTATTTGTGCAGTGGTTAAATTTGGCCAGCATTGGTCTCTATGTACGTAGATTTTATATTTATTTAAGTAGACTTCAGGCGACTTAGATTTAGTTGCACGAGACGTAGTTTTCGATGAAATTTTTTAAAAGCAGATATAGCTGTTAAGTATATGGCTTATCACCAAAAGAAAGAAATAACTCTTCATTATTTTTTTTAAAAAAAAAACAAATCAATAATCCAACCATCTATTTTGTTTGGTATTGTGGTAGTTTTTGTGGTTATAGTTTGAAAAAAGTTATTTTATGAAAAATACTTTTTATTGAGGTTTGTTTCATATTTATATATATTTGGTTAAAAGTGTGGTTGAAATTGATGTTGAATAAAAAATAGTTTAATGTGTTTGGTTAAACATACTTTTTAAATTGAAGTTATAAAACAACTAATATATATATATATATATATATATTGATTGTTTTTAATTTAAATATTGTAAATTTAATTACCACTATTACATCATTAAATAAATAATACTTTATATCAAATATTTTTTATTGTTCCATTAACTTATCTACAATTTCATCACGTATGAACAATGAACAATGATGACACAGTTCACGTGAACAGTTCCACGTGAATTAATTCACTGGCACTGTTCCCTTCAAGAAGTGAACAGTGCCACGTGAATTAATTCACTCGCATTGTTCGCGTGAACAGTGTCAGGTAAATTAATTCACCTGGCACTGTTCACTTCTTGAAGGGAACAGTGCGGGTGAATTAATTCACGTGGCACTGTTCACTTTTAAGAAGTGAACAATACAGTGAATTAATTCATGGCAGGAAAGGAGAAGCAAATTAATATTGCTTTCTGCTAACCAACGTTTGAAACGTGAAAAATAGCAGGTCCCATACACAGTAAATAATGTTTTGGATTTTACCAAACATGTTGCTCTTGTGTTTTGTTTCAAACACAAACGCAACCTCATAAACAAACGTAGTCTCTTTTTTTTTTATTTAATAATTTTTATCTCTCAATTAAAAA
>Ga0307515_10018432_pt1 | contig 12631 bp, 15 predicted proteins | sample 17_EM_MG_FD_194513 | JGI IMG/M metagenome (GOLD analysis project Ga0307515, IMG submission 194513) | Populus trichocarpa ectomycorrhiza microbial communities from riparian zone in the Pacific Northwest, United States - 17_EM | ecosystem: Host-associated > Plants > Roots > Unclassified | place... | reverse complement strand
CAAAGTCTTCAGCGATAAACAAAGGAGAATGAAGTGAAAATAGAGTGTCAGTGTAGTCCAATAGGGCGAAATAAAAGTTCGAAAACTGAGTTCCTGACAGCTCCCCCTGTTGGGAGGAGTAGAAGGCTGGATCGGATCAGCACTAGCGGGTCGGGAAGGTGGCTGTACTACAGGTCCACTCCCTAGCGGGTTGTCGGCAGGAGCTATGTGTTGAGACATAGCGAAGGAAACAAAAGTACAAAAGGTTTTCTCGAGTTAAGCGCTGAAGCAGGTAGGTGGTGGTAGAGGAGAAAGAGGGATGACACGCACAACGTGTCACTGGGGAACGTGCTTTCCCTCACCAACAACCATCACGTTCTCATCGTTCCTTCCAACTTCCTATGACCCGCCCCGTAACCAGCACTGTAAAGTACGGCGACTCATGTTACGCATACACCCCGAGGAATTGTCCTCGTGATTCGAACCGATGCTGAGCGCGTCTGAATGTGATCCGTACCAGGCAACCATCATCCTCCATCAGTCTGTTGTTCCCGAGCCTCGCAGCCCACCACGCGTCCGGCCACTCACGGCAGCGCGTCTCCGACACCATTCTAACGACGACGGCAATCACCACCACCGTCGTCCCCGCCGCGACGAGTCTATTGAAGGCGTCGAGGATGGACTCATCTCCATCGTTTTCGGCCCTGTCCACTGTCCCCTGACCAGCGAATAGGCAGCCACCCTTCTGGATAAATCTCTAAAGTTGATTGTGATTCGAAGTTGATCTCGAGACACCGGGGTTACAACAAGAGTACGTGGCGGAGACGATGTTGGCTCGGGGTGCTGCCGGGAGGGAGATGGTCAAAGCTCAGCAGGTCATACGAGGAAGAAGATGCGTTCGATCCCGTGGCTCGTGAGTTGCGCTCGTCATCGTGTTGGGACACACAACTGACCTCTGAACCAGTTATATTCTGCACGCCACTTCCAGAACCTACTCCTCTTTCAGAGTTCCAATGGATCAGGTGCCCAGAACCCTGGGTGGTGGAGGTGGTTCAGGCGGTCGCCGTGCGCTACCCGAGCATCCAGTCCCTCGGTTTAATGTATGTATGCGATCCATTCATTCAGTCATTGGCTGACTGACCTCGTCGCACGAACAGCGGGTGGCATTTTGATGCGATTAGGATATCCTACCTCAATAACCTCGACTCCTTAACACCGAGAGCCGAAGATGGCGACGGTTTAGCAGACACGGCTGAGCTGTTAACCACACTAAACGCTAACTCGTCCACCCTTACTCGCCTCCGCCTCCCTGTTCGCCTGGTTCGACCCCATTCATGAGGTTCGGCGTTCCAATCTCCCATCATTAATCATCTCACCAGAGTCGAACTCGTGGGCACAAAGATAAGCCAATACGTGCTGAGGCAGATAACGACGTGCTCGGACGATCGACTCATTCGACACTTAACATCTGAAGATGCCCGAAGTACCGAGGTCACACCCTCCTTCCATATCTTGAATCTTCCAGGTCCCCGGCGATGGATCACGACGAAGACGTGGCTGTCTATCAAGCCGTGGTATAGTTTGTGGGACAGGAAGCGGTTGCGAAGGCTTGACTTGGGGAAGTGTCCCTGCGAGCTCATAGCAATTCTACTACCAGAGGTGGAGGGGCGGTGAGGGTGAGGATAGGAAGAACATCGTCGGCGCATTAACGAAGGTATCAGGTGACCACATCCTTGCCCCTCACCTGTGCGCAGCTGTAGCCCATCGTAAGTCCTCTGATCTTAATTACCACGTTGTAAATTGCCGACGATGTCGACTTCGTAGGAATAATACGTCGGTTGCCCCAAGGAGCTTCGTTCGCTTTCGATTCTCCACATGAACACAATACATGCCGACTCGGCCAACGCGAAACAACCGCAACCCAAGAAGTGAGAAAGACTTCCGGAGGGAGACCGGCTGAGTGGGTGAACGCGGCGAGGAAGGTCGTCACAGCCGCTCCCAGCGCGGACTTCTTGGGGTGTCACGGGAAGCACCACGTTGTCGTTCGACATGAACACAACCAATCTCGCTCACACTCGAATCCTAGTACATAATTGCATCCTTCCCTCCACTCTACCTCACTCTCATTCTCACCCTACGCTCATCCACCGAGCCGCACGCATTCACCCCACTCGCATGAATGTTCGAGCTCAAGGCGAGGGTTGATCGGGGAAGGCTCTCATATGGCAGACACAGATATCCAATTGGAGGAACTCCCGCTCGTTGGAGGGATTCGGAGCGGATCTGGGAGGGCCGGGTGGACATTGATTGGAGCGTATTTGGCGCGGTTCGGTTGTTTGGACGTCGTTTTGATATATACCGTGTGCAACTGGTGGATGCTTTCCCGTGCTCCCGTTTTGGACCCGTTAGATGTGCGTTTATCTCTGTGATATATATTGCAGGCCCGATTAATATGCCAGCATTGCCGGAAAGAAACTTTGAGAGAACGTTGCGGTTGTTGGCGGTTAGGCTCGGCCGATGGCTGCTCAGCTGGTTCAAGACACAGCTCCAAGCCACACAGGCTCTAAATAAACCAACTCGTTCTGTACTACGATATGAAACAACAGGAGTGATACACGTCCTTCAGTAGGAAGGGCCATTGCTACAGCGTTAAGACCCAACTTCGAAAGGAGGTGGAAAGACGAGAGGGGAAGACCTGGGTCCTGTGCCCTTCACTACAACTCCTCAACATCGGAATCGAAGGCCCATCTAAAACCTCGCCCTGTCCCTTATCACCGGATCCCCCCCTTCACCAGGGATAAACCTCCTCTCTTTCCTCTCCTTCACTGTCAGAATCTATCGGTGAATTTGCGAACGGACTTCCCATCTCGAATTATTGACTCCTCCGGCGAGCCCTCCGACCATTGAACGGCAGACTGGCAGTAACGTTGGAGAATAAGGGTAAGAGGTTCTTCTCGTCGGGCTTCTGGAGCACCTTTCTCCCCACCACCATTCCCACTTCAGCCACGCCCTCTCCCTTCCCGACGGACCGATCGAGCCCGAATTCGAGTTCGCGTTCAAGCAGCTCGCGTTTTGATCGTTCTAATATCAGTTGTTGGTCGCGGCCATCGGAAGGACTCCGCTATCCGAGAAGGCTAACAGAGAAAATGTTCTGAGCCGCACCGCTGTTCGTGAACCTGCCGTGCAAGACTTTTGGAAGCCGAGGCGCAGCGACGGTGAGAACACCAACAGTTTCCCTCCCATCGACCGGGAGATCGACGCAGGAGCGGTCTAGGCCGTCTTGAAGATCATGACCACTGGGGAGTAAGTTCCCGCGTCCAGAGCTGATCCGAGATTTGGCCAAGGGTGTTGTTCTTCCTTGAGGCTGACTCGGATGCATAGGGTGGAAGACCAACATAGCTCCTCTTCCTGTTATTATTGGGAGCGGAGGGTTCAGTCGTAATCGCTCCAGACGACGACGGTGACGATACCCTATCTACCTGGGTTCTACAGAGTGTACCCCTCCATCCACCAGCTCTGTACTGGTCGCTAGCGAGATTCAAAACGGCGATCTTCCTCCTTACCGTGAGATCCTGCCGGATATACTTCCTAGCGGTCGCGAACACATTCAAACCCTCGATCCCGGCCGTGAACGGAGGGGAGCTCAGACAAGCGCCCTTTTTCAACGGCAGGAGCTGATGGTCGCGGAAGGTTGAATCCGCGGATGCACCTGGAGTGGCGGTTATAATTTCAGGTGCGCGAGAGATCGTGCCTTCGGCGACGATTCGTAGTTCGACGCAAAGGAGGCAGAGGTGGTGGTAAGATTGTCCTGCCTTGCGGAGGAACCCTAGGATTGTGCTCGTTCTCCATTGGGACAACCGAGAAGTTAGAAACATTACTCATTGCGGTACCCGTGCATACTAATGCGTTGGAATCCCAATGTTCGTAGATAGTAGTAAAGGTCGCGAAGAAAATACATGGCTACTGTGATGATAATGTACAAAGTTTGAATGAAACACAGTGAACGGTGGAGGACAGAAATTGGATACACGAGGGGGGAGGGATATGTTATGGTAAGTCACTCTAATTCCAGAATCACAGCCTCTGGTAGTTCATCATGCAACAACGCAAGAAACCGCTTATCCCACATCCTTCGCCACTCATGTGACCTCCATTCGGGAGGCAACCAAAACAGTCGCTTCCCACCGGGGCTGAGTATCCACCGACCATCTACGACTTGGTAGCCACGAGGAGACTCCCGGGGGAATCCATCTGGTAGGTGCGTAGTCGATCCTAGATATTCCAGCTCGGTGGCGTCGGATTCGGTATCCTCGACAAGTTCCCACCTATCTACTTCGCCCTCATCTCCCACACACCAGACTTCGCGCCCATCTGGAGTGAACCAGGGAATGGGAAAGGAACTCTCATTCTGGTATGCGGTCGCGGTATCAAGCTGCTGCCCAGTAGGCACGTCGTAAAGGCACAAACCGGACACGAGGGTGCCGTCGTCGTAGTCCGTCGTCGTCTCCGCGACGGCAATGCGGTGCAAATCGGGGGACGTCGATATAGCTGGGCATGGCGGATCATCATGAAAATAGTTATGACTGAATGTTGCGGTCCGAACGCTGTCGGTAACGTTCACCCTGAGGTTTGGAATACGATCCCCGGCAGGTAGGTTCCAAGTCACAATATTTTCGTCACTGACAACGACGATGCTGCTCCCAGTCACCCCCAGACCGTAAACCTCCATACCCGTGTCGATGGTCAGCCGTGGGATGCCAGACTTGAGGTCCAGAACTGTGACCGTCTCGTCCCTCTTCCGCACGACCGCTGCCAATGTTTCATCCGGGGAGAATCCAATAACGAAACAGTCGTCATCGCTCTCAGAAGTTGGAGCCGAAATAGTGGAGGGGGAGGTGGTGGAATCCATTGTCTGCCACAGCTGGATCGCAAAAGTACTGATCGCGATGACCGACCTTCCGTCTGGGGAGATAAACGGTCGGCCTGCCCCAAGGTTGGATGGGAGTCTTCGGTGAAGGACATAACCGGTGTGAGACTCCTTCCATAGATGAATGGCTGCACTTCCTCCTTCCGGAATCACACCGTTACATGCGAAAAAGTGGCCATCGAGGGAGAAGGACATCCCGTAGACCTGGACGACACGTGTGGGGCCTAGGAGGAATTTGGAATCTTGAGTATCCCATACACGAACACTCCTTTTATGAGCGAGGGCGAGCCGGGAGAAGGTAGGGTGGACCAAAAAAGAGTCCGGATTGTGGCAACCGTCCGGGATAGACAGTGTCTCAACCTCCGCCGGCGCGTGTGCTGAAGTGAATCCGACTTCCCACGTGGTAATGGACTCTGGCGTCATGGTAGCGAATCGAATACATTCACCATGAGTCCAAATCCTGTCTGAGACCGATCCTTTGACGACTGAGTGGGAATATATGTGTGTGCCGGAGAGAACATTGTAGGTGTTGATGGTAGTATTGCCCAAACCACAGGATAAAACCCCAAGCATTGTTCCACACGCAGAATACGTGATTGGACTTGGGTCGTAACGGGGAAGATCCTCTGCGGAGATGGCGCTGACTCGAACACCCGTCTGAAGGTCCCAGCTGATGAGTTCCCCCCGATCAGATCCCATATCACAAAACCACGTTAGCAGACCACCGTCTGGGGAGAAAATGAGCTTGTGATTGAAATACCAAGCACCTCCTGTTGGGGGCTCGAGGATGGTGGTTCGCATGAGAGTCGCTGCATCCAAAATCTCCACCGTTGGGGGATGTCCGTCCCAAGAAATTGCGATGGACCTACTGCACGGTGACCACGCAGCAGCAAAAACATTATTGGGGAACCGCGTGGCTACAATGCTTGGATCCCATGAAGTCGCCAGCCCATGCACAATTCTTGTAAAGGGATGGGCGTGTGGGTCGTACAATCCTCGCACCAGCGACTCTCGGGGAGATAGTGGGAGGGCTGAGTGGTAAATATGTGGGGAGGATGTGCTGATGACCTCGAAGAATCCGGTTACGAAACGGAAGAAGTCGTTGACGAGGTCAAGAACCTGCGACGCCTGGATCCAGCCTCGGTGAATTTTGGCAGGATGTCAACCATAGAAACTCAACACACCTCCAACCGTCTCGCAGCCACTTCCAATGCATCAACTGCTTCCCTTGCTGCACCGAGGATGCTAAGCACTTCTAGCCAGAACAAGAACTTCTCCTTCAGGAACCGATGTAGAGTAGATGTGACTGCGGGTGTGCGGACAACGCTTTCATCAACAAGGTGTTTGTGCCACGACTTGCAGGCATATTGCAAAGCGGGGTCCAGGTGTCTCTCGATCCTCTCATCCAAGTCCTCGACCTCGGAGTTCACAACGGCATCCGGGAGCTTGCACATATTCTTCTCCAGGGTCCGATCCATTAGTTCGAGGCAGCCAACCAAAATTTCCAGATGATGACTGGGAGGAGAGACACGAAACCTCTCGTTGGTGCACCGGGTTGGATCGATGATGAAGTCGGGGAATGATTTATGGAAAGGCCGAACGGGGGAACCGATGTCCTCCTGGAGAAGGAGCGAGCCGACCGACGATAGGTGGGGAAGTACATCTTCGATATCAAAGCCAAGGAGCGTAGCGACAGCGGATGGAGAGAGTGGATTCGTGGCAAGGATCACAGCGCCAAGGACAGAACGGGCCATCCGGTCACCCTCTGGGTCATTGCCATCGAAAGCCTCCCGAAGGATTGAGGTGTAGAGTGAGTCCAGGGTCGTGTCCGCCTTGAATTTGGTCTTCCCCTCGCGGGCACTGTCTGGTGATTGCAGAAGCCGGTCCAGCTGCTTCTTGGGGTTGCCGGTCTTGTGATTGACGAACTTGACAGTTGCCACCGCGTAGACAAATAGTCCTGCTGCCCTCTCGCAAAGACATTCCAGCTGCTTTTTTGTCGGCCACCCATCCAGCCCACTTCGAAGATTTTCAATTTCTAGGAAACTCTGTTTGAAGAATAGCCGAATGTCGTTGTTGACGAGGTTCGGTTCGACGTTGTGGAGAACGAACACGTCCGTCGTTTCCGCTGGCAGATGGAGACGGAAGCCTTCCCGAATCCGTGGCTCTGGACGACCAGTAAGGAAGAATTTGACCTTCGGGATCTGGGATATAAACTGTCCGAGGACGGACAGGATCGCCGAAGCGGGCTCGTCGTCCTTACATTCGTCCAAAGCATCGATCACGATCACTGTCGAAATGGCGGACTTCTCGAGGGGCTCAACGATCAGTTTTTTCATTTGGTTACACAGGGGTTCGTGGGTGATGTCCGGGTCCGACTGCACCAGCGGGATGAAGATCGATCGAAATTCGGTGTACCTGCGTGCAAGTTGAACCGCAAGGGTCGGGAAGATGAAGTGGAGGTCGCTCCGGTCCGAGTAGTCTCGTGAACAGAAGAAGGAGGCCCCGAGCCGTCCAGATGCGAACACCCTCTCCGCGATCGTCTGCGCGATAGTGCTCTTCCCCGTCCCAGCCAACCCGTTCAGCCAGTAGACGCGAGGCTTTTCGAAATCTTTTGTCCATATTTCGATCTCGTCCAAGACAGCTCCACGGGTTCCCCTCAGACAACCCTTGCGATCGCTGTGCCGATATTCGGCTCCACGTGCACGGCGGAAATCATTGAGGATTCTTGATTCAGCTGTTGAAGACTCATATCAGGTGCCTGTTGTAGGGAGCGGAAACTTTCCAACCTGCGTCCTGTCGGAAGAGGTCAATATGTTGAATTGGACACGAAAGGGGAACACTCACAATCAGTTGATCGTAGATTGCCATTTGTTGCACCATCTGCTTTCTTGTCAACATCGAGGACGGTGTCAAGGTCACAAACGAACCTGGTAGTCGGAGATGGTCTCCCGTAAATCCTCGATGAGCCCAGAAACCTCTTCGTCATCTTGAGCGTGGTCAGCAAATCGCTGCAACCTCGGCTTCTCAGACAAAGACCGCAGTTGCCCTCCGATGTCCCTGAATTTGCTGGAGGGAGTTGAGTACTGAGTCCAAAGGGGGGGAATGGCATACCATAACAGCCCATCCCGGCGCCCCTTCTCCGTCGCATCATTTGAGGGTGTTCCGAAAATCGCCTCCAACGCAATTATACGTGAGCGGAGGTCTTGGATCTTTTTCCTGACGGCAACTGTTTCCTGCAGATGGGTTCGTCAGGAAAGTATTTTGAGTGAATGGCCGTAAACGAACTTCGTATTTCTCATAAATGGTGGAGATGGCACCCAGGGCGGCTTTGAGAGGACCGAATGCCTCTGCGGCTTCCTGCGCGACGTCGAAGAGAATGCCGCCGACCCCAAGTGCCGTGTTCGTCCAGCCTCCCTTCACATCTGGTAGGCGTCAACAGAAAGCAGCCGCCACGAAAGTATCGACGCGTACCCCTCGACGCCTCTGCTGGCTCGCCTCCTCCCTCTCCAGTGTCATCAGTACCCCCTTCTGATGTGCAGGCGCACCGGGATATCAACATCGGTCCAAATCGCGAAAATTTGAAAGTGCTCACTTGTAGGGTCGTTCCCTTGTTCAGTTCCGCCAACCACAGCATCTGGAGTCGAGACTTCCGTGAAAGCAAGCCTTTGACCTTCGTCCTTGTTCTCCTGAGGTACGATCCGTAAAGCTCCGGTGTCCCTGTCTAGCACCACAGTCGAATCAGGGCCATCCGCTTCCAAATCGTGATAACGACTCTGCTCACTTTTGGTGTCCGTGGCTAGTTCTGCTCGGAATCCAAGTGGCCCAACAGCGATGTTGGAAGGGATTATTCCCAGAGAGATGTGTTGCTGGGGAGGTTTGAGTGATTTCCTGGATTCTTTGTCGGACATGTGGTAAGGGGGAGACCAACGTAGTGGACCCACAACGCCAAGGCCGCAGACTCGGGGATAGGATTCAAATCCGTGGCACTTGCCAGGGCTATCGCCCGTCGCAGTAAGCTTTTGATCTGCCTAATGATTCTGTGGTTTGAGGCTTCGTGCCCACCGAATTCCCTTCTCATCACTTCGGTCATCGACTGCGAGACGGACGCCGTCATCCAAAATTCGCTCCGTCCCAACCCCGGGTCTGGTGTGACGCCGTTGACGATTGCCCACGGGTTACAGATTGTCATGGACGCCATAGTCATTGATGGGGGAAACATTGTGGAATTCGACACGCGAAGCGAGCTCCTCCAGACCAAGGATGGGGAGCCCAAGGCGACGGCACACGCGCGGTGACAAGGATACCCTGTACGAGGTGACCCAGCGATAGTCCGTCGGTGATTTTTTGCTTCGTACGAATCTCATCTTTCTTTGTTTTCCGCGTCCCGTGCGATGTCTGGTTGTAACTACATTTATTTAGTGTAAAGGATGGTATATATGCGCTCGTTGTGTCGTTCAGCGACTTCTGGACAGAGAGTGGCATAGCGGGGAATGCTTCCTTCTGGGTAAGAGTGCATCGGGGCAGCGCCAGAGCCAACAAACTTCCTCCGCTCCCAGTCCAACCGACAACACCGGCAAGTGCACCGGACTTGATGTGGAAGTTGAGACCGTGGAGGGTTTCGGGACAGTCGGTACTGTACTTGGCAGACAAGTTCTTGACAACGAGTTCCCCCGCTGGCGGTCAATAGACAGGAGGGGCACCCTCAGATGTCGGCCTGGGCTCCTGTTCGACGTTGGCGTACTCCAGAACCCGCCCAAGCTAGACGTTCCGGTAATCAGGGCGCTTCTCAATACGAAAGATCAACAGTTCGCACCTGTTTCCGCTGATTTCAAGCACCTGTCCCATCACAAGATCGTATTACCGAACCCGATAACGCGACGCGTCCAGGCTTATGGGTAGGATCGGTTCCGTACACCAAGTAAATCGCCGAAGCGGAGAAAATAGTTCCAACAGCATCGACACGAATTGAGATCCAGTTGTAGAAAACACGAGAGGGGTGTGTGACCCTGTCGATGCGGCGCAAAATCTCCTGCCGAGCGAGTCCTGGGTCGAGTAAGCGTTCGAATGGGGTCTACAAAGGCCAGTCAGTCTAGACTCTCCGTCTGTGAGCAGAATACACGCACTGATACCAGCGACTGCGGCGCCGAAGTAGGATAAGACGGGGGAACGAGCATTACCCATCTCACACTTGGCGGAGAGCTAAGCGTTGATGTGGATCTGTCCGACCACAGCTCCCGTCACGAAAGAGTCGACAAGAGGAAAACGGGCGAGAAGATAACGACAGCAATGGACTTCTAGAAAGCCATCCACGTCTGGTTTCGCAGCATATCAGAAAGTACGGGAACGGGTAAGTCCAGTGGTAAAAATCTGAGGGCAACCACGACTTACCAGGCGTGGCAGAGATGGCTTTGTCAGCAGTCAGAGCCTCTTCCTTCACGGTGACCGTCTGTATGGCTCAAACATCTCCCCCAACAATAAAACCACACCGCGACTCACGCAACAGGCTAATGTAAGGAGACGTTCACGGTGATGATCGGGATGGAGAAACCAGTTCAGCGGTACGCATGAATGTTTGAGATGATCTCGTGGATCCAATGGATGACCTTGATCGTACGAAAGGCATTCATAACCCTGGGGATACCAAAACGAGACGGAGGCGCACGAGGCGAACGGAGAAACGTGACTCACAACTTCCGTCCCCTCTGTCTGGACGTCCCGTGGTTTGGAGGCGATCCGGCCTAGTAGGGGGCAGAGAGATGAACACCATAGGGAAACCCCTCCCCAACGGAGTTGTTGAGGCCAGTCGAGACGAGATTTGCAACCCTTCCGACCTTTCCGACAAGGCCGGACCCCTTCCCCGCATTCTTCTCCCCTTCCTTATCTTCGCCTTTTGCCCTTCTTCCCCTTCTTAATGATGTCTCCGTCAACGGTGAGCGTGGAGGTGTCAATTTCGTTCGTTCCTCCAAAAAAGTGGCTCATGGTTGCGCTCTCAGTGACGGAGGCGGTGTCGGGAGTGGAAGGTTTGGTCGGTGGGCGAGATGTAGATGAAGGCCCAGCAGAGTCTGACTTGATTCAGACGCGAAGGGCGTGTTTAAAAACGAGCTGGGTGACGACCCGAGTCGAGTCTGTACATCCTGTCAGGTGTGTTAAACAGATGGGCTCATAAGGGAACAGGCCGTGATGAAAGGTTTGGGGCTCAAACATTCGGCATTGATTATAGGCAATGCACTAATCGTTGAAAGACCGCGATCCCACCAGAGGACTTGAGAACAGAAGGAAAACACAGGCACTGGGTCGGGCAATGGCATCCTTGTCACCTCCGCCCATATACGCAATCGGGTTGAGGAAATTGGCGTGACGAGGTCCGGAGAGTGAATTTCAGTTCCACCCCAATGGCAAGGGGTGAGGATCGTTACCGGGGCGACCGGGATCCGGTCATTCGCGCTTGGGGAGTCCGATTTTCGTCCCAAATATTATACCTGGCAGTAACTTCCCTTGAAGTTTTTACGACTCATTACACCCAGCTGCATCTCAATCCGACCATTTGTTGCTGTTGCAGAAGTTTTTCGATTCCATGTCTACTAACGATCGAAAATCTCGCCGCGCCTTATTTTACCGACAACCGCTGTAAATCCGCACCAGCAGCACGATTATCCCTCTCTCCTCATCCACCATGTCGCTCGAGCATCTCGCCACACTCGCCCCCAATCAGCAACTCAAAATCGACAAGCTCATCAGAGATGGGGTTTTCTCTCCACCTGGACTCTCCGATCTTTCCGTCTGGACTGCATTCAAAGAATCTCTATGGAAACAAAATCTACCAATCGCGAAGGTGCAGGGAGATGGGAAACCCCTCCCCGACGCTGAGGCCCTTCCCGATGACGAACCCCTTCCCAACGACAAACCTCATCCCGAAGCGGCCCCCGCCGCCCGCCCGATCGTGGAAATCCCTGAAGACATCGTTGATCTCTATAATTTGGAAAGTGGACGGATCTTGGTACGCTCCGAATACGAGGAGGCCGAGCGAGCGGTTCTGTCGGCAAACACAGCTAATATTGAGGCATTTGTTGTTACCGGACAACCCGGAATCGGTGCGCCGCTCCTCGCTCAACCATCTACGGAACCTAATCTTTAATCAGGAAAATCTGTCTTTTTGATTTGGCTCCTCATGCGGCGGCTCGCACTCAGGCTTCCCACGGTGTACCAGTTCGAGGAAGGCCAGGCGATTCTCTTCCACGAACACGGCGTCTCCCAATTTCAACTCCTCGGCAAGATCGCCGCCCATTCCGAGTTAAAATTCCCACGTTCCAGCCTCAGCAGGATTTGGGTTCTCGTTGACTCAAGCCAGGTCCTTACCAAACCTGCGCCAGTGTTCCGCTGGGGAAACCCCTTCTTCGTCGTCGAAGCAGCATCTCCTCGTGAGCCACACCTTGAGTGGACCAAGAAAGTCTTTTCCGAACGCTTCTATATGAAGCCGTGGACCTTTTCAGAGGTTCTACAAGCGTGTGTGAATCCACCCTCTGGGGGTCCATGTTTCTCATGTTTCTCCAGTCGCCCGTTCTTAGGGCTCGGGGGACCCTACGAAGAAGATCAACTCCGGCACTTACACGACACGTATGGGGCATCCCCCAGGATGTTGTCCCGGTACGCTCCCAACCCAGACGAATACAGAGACCTCATCATCCTGCAAGTCGATAAACTAAACTCTAACAACTTGCGACATGC
>Ga0307515_10018431_pt1 | contig 12632 bp, 5 predicted proteins | sample 17_EM_MG_FD_194513 | JGI IMG/M metagenome (GOLD analysis project Ga0307515, IMG submission 194513) | Populus trichocarpa ectomycorrhiza microbial communities from riparian zone in the Pacific Northwest, United States - 17_EM | ecosystem: Host-associated > Plants > Roots > Unclassified | place... | reverse complement strand
CTGTTGATATTTCTTCACCGTCGATCTTGGAAAGCCCAACATCGAATTCCAGTTCGTGGAAAAGGCATGCACCAAGGACCATATGTTCTTTGCATTTGAATGTTAGTAATCTCGAGGTTTACTGTTAGGATACTGGCATGCAAACCCGACAAGATAAAAGGCAAAGGATAGGATAAAATGAGAAATGACACACAAGAATTTACGTGGTTCACCCAAATTAGGCTACGTTCACGGGCAAGTATAGAAGGATTTTACTAAGTAATGTGAGAATTACAACCTCTCTCTAACAATAGGAGAACAACTGAAATCTCTCTATTACTAGGAGAAAACACCTCACTTACTATCTCACAAATATCTCATAACTTTGTGGGATTACTCTCTCTTCACTCTCTCTTCTTTCTCTCTACTTGCTCTCAAGTTTCTCTCTTGTGGTGTTTTTCAAATGCTTGGATGCATTGCCTATTTATATGCAAACATCCATGCAAAAGACAAGGGACACCAATTGGTGCTGCAAGTGGCACCGAATTGGTGCCCAACATTGTTGACTTTGCCAACAATGCTAGCTGACTTCATATTCTCTCACTTGAAGACTTTGATGATTTAATCAAGTCTTCACACTTGATCACCTGTGATTCTTTTATCCTTTCTATACTTGTCATCTTCATGCTGCTTACGTTTCTGCTAGGCCATAAGAGGATCTGCACCATATGTATTTGTCAGTGTTGACTGGTTTGGTTAAAGCATCTGCTGGGTTTTCCAAATCCCCACGTTAACAATTCATTCTAAAAGAGTTATACAATATTTTCATTATTTGGTTCAGGAGAGACTCTTTAATTTTATATTAAAACCTAGCAATAAGAGAATACAGACACACATTGAAGTCTGCCTTTTTTGGCTTTATTTATTGCCAAATTGGAAAGAATATGTAATGAAAAATCAATAATTGGAAAGACTCGTTAATGCTATTCAGTCGATGAAGATGGAAAACATACTCAAATCAGACCTAGGATGGGATTATTTGCTTGATTTTACTAGTTATTTTCGATTTATTTTAATAGATTTAGCTATTATATAAATAGTTATTTAAAATTATAATTTTAGAAATTGAAAAACTCTAATTCTTTAGCTTTCTTGTGAATACTTTGCAAGAAGTCAGTCAATGACAGTTATTCAATTCATATACAGTAGAAAGCACCAGGAAAATTCCTTTGTAAATTACCAGAAATTTCGAGTGAAATTTCAAGTCAATGCAAGGCTGGAATAAGAGAGTCAACCTATAAATGGACTTATCAAACAATATATTCAAATAAAATCAGCCAAGTTATAGAGTTATAGAATATTTTTATTATTTGTTTCAGGAGAGACTCTTTAATTATATATTAAAACCTAGCATTATGTAATTCTAATACTATATTTTGAATAATTTTAAGGAATAAATTATAATGTAATTAAGTTCTTAGAAATCTTACAAAGAGATTCTATTTCTCTTTCTTATTCTCTAATATTTTCATCCATCTTTTATATTTATTAAAATCATTTTTGTTATTAAGAATATATTACTTTCTTTAGCTAGATATATCATAATAAAAAAAATAAATATTATTATTTATTGTATTATTATTCGATCACTTATTCGATCTAATTTCTTTTTTCTTGTTACTGTCCTCTAGTTTATTATTATTAGGTATATCATAAAAATAAATATTTTTTTCATATGAAACATATTTTTTTTCATTTAAATAAAAAATCCAATTGAAAAATCATGTTAATGGTACGTGGTTAACAATATAAAAGTTTTTATATTAAAACTTATGTGGAATTTTTTTAAGCAGCGAGGTTTCACGGTAAGCCTCGACAAACCTTATTTTGTTATTTTAAACAGTGTGGAATGTTTTTTTGTTACATTGTTTTTTCTTGGATTTAGCACATAAACCCAGTTCATGTGAAAAAATTAGTTTTTTTTATAGATATAAAATATGATAAATAAGATTTCGATATAAGAACTTTTGGGATAAGAAATATTTTTTTTTATTTAGTGTAGAAATTTTATTTATTTTCTATTCAGTATTATTAAAATTTTATAATTTTTTCTACTTGAAAAGAATTATTTTTCTATTTTATTTTTTATTCAACAGGCTTTTCTAGCTAGTTTTTCTATTTAAAAAATTAAAAATTTTCTATTTAGTTTTATTTATTTATTTTAAACATAGTCTTATATAAAAACAATCCTTAAATTAAAACAGTTAAATAATACTCACAAATACTTTGTAAATTTCTTTTTTCTTTCTCCAGATCCTTTGCAAAGTTTCCACAACAACAGGGTCCCCACGTTAAAATTATTGAGGTCGAACAGGTTATTCCTATCAAACTCTTCCAAGCTATTGTTGCACAACAGAAAATCAAACAAAGATTTTGATTATCTAATAATTACACAAAACCAATTTTTTTTAATATTGCTTAAACCCTCTGCTCTGTAATTCTCATTTTAAATTATTTGATGCCAACAAAAAATATTCATCTTCAATTTAGAAAAAAATAAAAATCATTAGCTTTGTCGCACGTGTACGGCGTCGCGGTGATCGTTCATCTTTAAAGAAAATTCTAAAATGATCTATCCAGTAAAATATAAAGAAACAATGAATTCTTGTCTCTTATCAATGAAATTATTTCTATTTATTTACTGGAGAAGTAATATTTTCATTGATAAGTGAAGAGATTTCCTTGTATTGTGGCTGATCCATTTTTCGATTTTTTTTTTTATTGTAGTTAAGTTTAGTGTGAGGTATTTTGCCAATTACAAAAGAGTCCTTAACTGTAGACTTAAAATACCAGGGTTTGTCTTACCCGAATGATAAACCCAAATCTCTATTGAAGATAAGAAATTATTGTTGATTAAATTAAAGAGAAAATCAAGCTGTACAAGCATGCATATAAATTCACTTGTTTGGATTCAAAATTCTCAAAACTAACTAGAGAGTGTCATGGACATCAATCCATATATTAAAAAAATTTTAATCTAATTGGTAGTGTGATAGAAATTGCTTATCAAAATATATTTTCAATTAAAAATGTATTCAAATAATATTTTTTTAAAAATATTTTTTTCGACATTGACATATAATATCGATCCAAAAACAGTTTAAGAAGCACAGTTCAACCGTAATTTCAAAAACACCCTAAAACTAAATTTATAAACTGTTATGTAATTCAATCTTGGCAAATAACTCCTTTGGTAACCCTGTTTTTGTAATTTATTTACTTTGCTCGACAATGAGCCATGGTATCGAACTGCTATGAGTTTGCTATCGACCATGTCAATAGAACTTGCAAGGATGTAATTGAAAAAAATAAAGTTTGGTGACCGAAACCAAAATATATAGGTGAATATTTCAAGGACCAAGAAATAAAACATTGGCTATGAGCAGTACATGAGCAGTAAAACAACAAAGGAGCTATAATAGATTTCTTAACAGACTCTGGATGCACCATGTTGTTGATGCATAAGCTGAATAGGTTCATTTTTAACAGAATCAATATGCCTCCTGGGGATGAATTATGAGTGGTGGTAGCAAGTTTTTCAGATTTTTAGGAGGTGTTTGAAAATGTTATATTTTGTTTTTTTAAAATATGTTTTAATTGGAAATTTATTAAAATAATATTTTTTATTTTAAAAAAATTATTTTTAATAAGTATATCAAAATATCTGAAAATAAAAAAAATTTAATTTGAAGCAAAAAAAAATTATTTTTTTGAAAATATTTTTAAAACACAAAAAAAAAATTAATTCTTTTTTCCAGTGAAGGCTACCATGAAAGACTCTTGCACTAAAGCTAGAAGGTGGCATAAAGTTCTCACAGTAGGTGATCAATAAGCTCCGACTTTCACATTCAGTAAATGTAACACAGTGGAAATCTTGAAAAGTACTTGTTCTTGCGGTGTAAGAGTATTTTAAAAAAAATATTGAATTTTTTTAATTATATTTAGATTATGAAAAATAAATTTTTAAGATAATAAAAAAAATTATTTAGATATATTTTAAAAAAATATTTTTAAAAGCTACCGTCATTCCAAAGTACTGTAAACAAGAATTTTATCACTGCTGCCAAATAATAGACATGATTTTTTCCTATTTGATCTCTCGGTCCGTTCTTACATTTACCAGCAACACAAACACCTGTTGAGCAATGTTTAAAACAAAATTTTGAGATTGGCCATTATGTGATGTGTTAAACTATGGAGAAGGTCTCAAGGGATTTGTTGAGCAATCTGAAGAGTGAAGGCAGGCAACTAGAGCAATGTGTTTTCTTTAGTATTTCGCAAGCCATGTAAAGAACTGGGGAGGGATTGGAAAATAACAAAGTGTACAGTCAAAAGTAAATACTTCTACAGACAATGTGGGATTGGGATTGGGATTGAACAAAATTCTTTTTGATGGCATGATAATATTCAAAATTTTGAAAAAGATGGCTGAGACAAAAAAGAAGAAAATGTTCAAGAACAAATAATAATTCAATAAGACCCTTTTGATCCAAAGAAAAAAAAATAGAAAAGAAATCACTCCTCGCTCACATTAAGATTATTGAGATTGTGTTTTCAAGATACGAATAGCCTTGAAATTTCAATTTGCCTATTGACCCTTTTGTATTTCATTTAGTTAGACCTTTAATTCACCTTTAAGTGCTATATACTAGAATTTTGCTTGACACGAAAGACAAGGATAATCCAATTAAAAAAAAAAGAACATGTTGAGCACTAACATAAAATCTTTACGAGTCTTTCTCTTTTTTGTCTTCTTTATTTTAATCTTCATTTCAATTAGCTTAAACACACACAAATTATTTTTTTGCATATCAATTCTTAGCTATTTAATTTATTGTTCTCTCTTTGATTTTTATATATCAAAATTAAGTTTAATTTTACCAACCAATTCTTAGCAAAATCATCCATATATAAATGAATGCATTCACAAGACATTAAAATCTCCCATCATTCATATTGAATACATGAAGGGTTGCATTCATAAAAAACTACCTATTTGAACTCAAAACAAATATAACAATATGTGAGTAAACTCACTTGTCAATTTCAATCAACACATTAAATCATTAATGAATATGAAAACATAAGGATTAAAGACTATTTTCTAAGACTACAAGGAAAAATTAATCATTTTCTAAATTAGATTTTTTTTTTAGAAGCATATGATTTCATTAAACGCCATAACCTGGCGGCATGTGAAATTACAAAGCCTCCAGCATATCAATTTTGCAGGAACTACCAAACGAAGCAAGGTCCATACAAAGAAGACCTAAACATCAGATATAGCCTAAGAAAGCAACATTGGAATCTACACAAGATAACCATCACAGCAAAATCCAGGAGAAACTTCCAAGAGTCTCCAATTCATCTTTCTAGTGAATCTGAACCTCTGAAGAGGAGCACCTTTAGCAGCCTGATAGACATAAGCTGAGAGATGGATCAAAACCAAGCAATGAAATCACTTGATTTTCGCACTCCCTACTAAGCCATACAATCTGTCAGACTATTGCTCTCACAGTACATGTTGCTACCTAATTTTTTACCTATGTTTTGATAAATTTTCAAAAAACTAAAAAATAAAATAAATAAATAAGGATTTACATGTGGCGATAACATAGAGCATCAGGGCTAATATTAAGGAAGCAATATGTCAAAGAGATAATTACTGAATCATATATAATTACTACAATATAAAATACCATAGATATATGATTTGATTCGTGCTGGTTATGGAAAATAATCACTGCAATATAAAATACATATATATAGGATTTGTTGGTGCTAGTTATAGAAGACAATCTCTACAATAATTATTGTAATATTTCCTTAAATAGCACGTGTAGAGGTTTTCTATATAAGTGAACCTCCAGCCATATGCACTGGGGGGAGAAAAATATTCACAAAGGGGCAGAGAGACAAGAAAAATTAAGGACAAACACAAAAAAAAAACCCTAACTCTATCCTCTCTAGCAAAGAAGCCGTAGCCCCCCTGATCATCTAAAAAAACGAAGCAACACTGGTCATAGTAACTATACCCAAAGGACCACCATTGAGACAATCATCTTTTAGCCAGCAAACCTGTCTCCACCGGGAACAGCGAGCAAGGTCGTCCTTTGTGAGCAGCTCCTGACCGTCTCCCTCCATTTCTCCTCTACCCGCTGCCTCGCTAGGTAAGCCGTCTCTCTTCTCTTTCAATTTTTTTTTACGTAAAGGATTTGGCACTATGCGAAGGTAAATTAATTACCTTCGCACTGTGCAGTGTATGCATGAGTAATTCACGCATGCAATCTGCAACAGTGCCCAGCCGGGTCACTGGTTTGGGCCAGTGACCTGGCTAGGCTTCCTGGGTTCAGCCCAGCCACATGGGCCGAGCTGGACCCAGCCCCTAAAAAAACGAGTAATATCGTTTTTTTTGTGTATTTATTTTGTAGGTTTTTTTGTATTTTTATATTATAAAAATTCAAATCTCGTATTTAGAATACCCGGTTTTCGATGCAATGTGACAAATATACATATATATCCAGAAACAATGTTTTCGTGCATACGGCCAATACCCTAACATCTTTTTGAATTTCCTCTTAAAAAAAAATATTTGAAGTTTCGAAAATTTGTTTTCCCATGGATTTCTTAAACACAACAAAAAGTTATCTTCTTGCATTTCTGGATTTTACAACATGTTTGTAAAACTCCATAGGGTATTGGCCAATATTCTAAAAAATATAAAACTCTTATTTTTTGGGGGAATTCATCTATTATTCACCGTTAATGTTTGGATAAAGAAATCCCAAATGGATGAATATCCAAAATATTATTGGGAATAACTTGTTAATATTCGCTGTTAATGTTTGGATAAAGAAACCCCAAGTGGTTAATATCCAAAATATTTTTCTAGAAATAATAAGTCCTCACACATCCTTGAAAGAAGCCTCGATTATAATTGAAGATATTTTAATTTTCGACTCCACGGTTTACGAGCTGTAAAAGTATGAAACACTAAGGCAAAAAGAGGCTTTTAAAGCGCTCTAAATTTCCTTAGATTTCTAAATTTTTGTCCCTCTTCCTTGCGATTTACGAGTCGCAAAACTCTTGAAATACTAAGGGAAAATGAGCTTTTAAAGCACATGGAATCTCTTTGGATTTCTATCTTAATAAATTTTATTTGAATCAAACCTAGGAATACTGATGGGATTAGAAAACATCAATACCATAGCAATTATAAGGCAAACCAAACACCAAGCAGCTTACCTTAGGTAGGGCGTACTAGATGTGCTAATACCTTCCCTTTACGCAACCAGTCCCTTACCTTAGAATCTCTGAAAGACCAATTAGGGTTCCTAGTGACTATAATACTAGGTGGCTACTCCCTTTAAAATAAACAAAGACCCCGAAATCAATCAAGGATCGCCGCTCCGCCGCGAGGGTGCGACAATACACATCAGAAAAAGTAATTGAGCCAAAAAATCTAGTCAATCTCTGAATTGTGGAGAAGAGCTCTCGGTGCATCCATGGCCTGTTGTGAGAATTATGCATCCAGCTGATTACATTGGCAGAATCAGATTCAATAGTAAGCAATTTGAGGCCGAGAGCTCAATAGCTTTGACAACAGCTCTCAGCTTAGCTATGTTCGAATCTAGTATCCCTACTGGCAAGGAAAAAATACCAAAGAGATGACCATGGTGGTTTCGCAGGACACCACCTATACCTGAGAGTCCAGGCTTCCCAAGAGAGGAGCCATCCACGTTCCACTTGAAGCTGTCAATGGTTGGAGGAGACCATATAACACCAGTTCTAGTAATCTGAACATTGGACCAACGAATCAGACCTTCTGCCGATCTTAACAGGTCTGAAGGGGAGTAAGGAAAGTCAGGATGAAGTGCTTTCAACCATAAGCATAGCCGAGTGATGATAAGGAAGAAAACTGAATCATAGTTCGGTGACTTTTGTTGAAAGATTAGGTCATTTCAAAGAAGCCAAAGGGACCACGCCACTGAGAAAAACAACATCAACCATGCTTTCTTCTGAAATTTACCATGAACCATGAAACTCCACTGAGAGAATAAGCCTGACAAATGCTTTGGGCAGCACCATGATAATCCCCGCCACTTGATGATTTTGGACCAGATGATCCAATGCTTATGGCAATGTAAAATTAAATGATGAACCGACTCTTCCTCAACTACGCAAATAGGACAGTTAAAGTCTGAGCTATCCAAAACACCTCTTCTAACCAGCACACCTCGGGTGTTGAGTCTGTTAATAATAGTCATCCAGCAAAAGATCTCCACTTTAGGAGGGACTACACCTTTCCAGATATTGTCATAGGGTTTCCCTAGGTAACTATGCAAGTTTGGTGTTTTAATAATGTTTATGTATTTTTTTATTTAATAATAGCCCTAGATTTATTAGTAATTGGTGCTAGTGTCATACAGCTAATGACAAACTAGCAAGAAAAAAAAAGTTGTATATACAAAAAAAAAGGCCAAAAAGTAGTAAAAATCATGCATAAATACATAGCAAGATCTTATGGCCAAAACTAACAAGATTTTACTTATTAAAAATTAAGGATGCTTTCAAAAATTTCCTATGTATTATTAGTTTTCATCAATTATCTTAAATCATAACATTAAACGTTGAAGAATTAACTCAAATACTATATCTCAAATAACAATTTCTTCCTAGAAAACCAATTTATTTCTAACTAAGATAAAAGATTTTCATCTTTTGGAGAATACATCAAAGAAGTGAGAAAAAAAAATGAAACTTCCAGGTTTAAATTACATCATGGATAATAACAACTAGGGTGTCCAATTTCAAAGCGGATGGAAAAGATTTCAAAGAGCATTCAATAAACTTTCAAGTTTGGAAAATGATCTTCAAGCCAACAAATAAATATTAACACATCAGATAGAAGCATCGTACTGATTTAGAGTAACTTCAAGCATCTCTATGTAAAATGATCTTGTACTCTCACATCAATCCAAGTCTTCTGTACCTTAAAAAACCATCAAATTCAATAGAACTTTACTTAGAGATGAAATGGATGTAAAAAATTAAATCATAGATGAATATGAAAACATAAGGATTAAATAGTATTTTCTAAGACTACAAGGACAAATTAATTATTTTCTAAATTAGATTATTGTCATAGGGTTTCTCTAGAATTGAACTATGCAAATTTGATCTTTTAACAATGTTTATGTTTTTTCTTTATTTAATAATAGTGCAAGATTTATTATTAATTGGTGCTAGTGCCATAAAGCTAATGACAAACTAACAAGAAAAACCAAAGTTGTATATAAAAAAAAAGGTAAAAAAATAGTAAAAACAATGCAATAATACATTGCAAGATCTTATAGCCAAAACTAACGAGACTTTACTTATTAAACCAATTAAGGATGCTTTCTGAACATTCCTGTGTATTGAAAGTTTTCATCAATGATCTTCAATCATAATATTCAACATTCAACGATGAATAATCAACTCAAATACTCTGTCCCAACTAATAATCTCTTCCTAGAAGCCAATTTATTTTTATCTAAGATCAAGGATTTTCATCTTTTGAAGAGTACGTCGAAACAATATTCATCAAAAGTTGTAACTTGAAAATATAAATTACATCATGGATAATAACAACTAGGTTGTCTAATTTCAAATCGGATGGAAAAGATTTCAAAGAGCATTCAATAGAACTTCCAAGTTTGGAAAATGATCTTCAAGCCAACAAATACATACCAACTCGTCAGACAAAAATACCGTACTGGTTTGGAGTAACTTCAAGCATCTCTCTGTAAAATGATCTTGTGCTATCTCATCCCTCTAGGTCCTTAGTACAATAAAAACCATCATCAAATTCAGTAGAACTTTTAAGTTTAAAAAGAAAGTTAAACATGCGTGATTGTATATGCATTTTGTTATTACATATAAACCCTCTTCACTTTTAATTAAGAAACATACTTTATAATCAAAAAGGTTAATATCACATCATTTTTGTTTTTGTTTTAAAATATCGAATTTGAAATAAAATATAGAAATATTATTCAATTTTTTATTTTAATGTAAGAAAACAAAAATCAGTTTTCAATATTTTCTAAATAAACTAAAGTGATTTTAATAGATTATGTTAATTAGTGATTGTTGGCCTTTTGTTTTTCAAAATAAAAATCAAAATCAAAACATATAAGTTTTCAATTTTTGTTTTCAAGAATTTAAATTTTTTATCAAGAAATCAAAGAATAAACAATAAAATCAAACAGACTCTAAATATTCCATGCTAATTTTAGATCTTTCTAGCTAATATTTTTTTGGCTTAAAAGACTCAAAAGTTGCTTCCAATAAAATAATGATATAATTAAGTGATATTCGATAGATCTAATTATTAAAGATAATATTTATTTTTTTAAATTAAATAAGAAAAATATTATCATAAAATCAAGAAATAAAAAATAAAACCAATCAGACTTTAAATATTTATGAAAAAATATTATTAAAGATAATATTTATTTTTTTAGATTAAATAAGAAAAATAAAATAATTAAAGCTAATATTTAATCTATTAAATTAAATAGAATAAAATAGAAATAACTAAAGGAAATATGTATTCTTACCAAAAAACCTTAAATATTTAATAATTGTTTTTTTTGTTAAAGATGATATTTAATTTTTTAGATTAAATAATAATAATGAAATAATTAAAGATAATATTTAATCTCATAAATTAAATAGAATAGAATAAAAATAACTAAATGAAATATTTGTTCTTACCAGCAAGTAGTAAATTGAGGTTATATTTATGCAGCTTCGAAAATAAGTAGTCACTCCATTGCTTAGGTGTAGACGCTGTAATTGAACCACAATGGGGATGAGGAAGCAAATGATATGACATCACTGTATCTCTTCCAACTTCTGACTTCTCTGCGATCACATGGACCCCACATTCCTTAATGTGTTCGAATCTGCCATTTGAATAAGCAGAGAATAGTTCCAATTCGTCATCTCCACAGTAATCTTCCATTGCCATTTCACTTCTACTTATGTATCTTATCCATCCCCAAGGTGCTGGTGTTCGTTTATCTTCAAACAATTGAATACCGTTGCTTTTATTTCTTATAATAATAATAATAATGTCAGTGTTGAAGCAATAATAATCTTCCTTCTCAAGTGGACAGACAAACCAAACAACTAAGCCTCGGAAGACTGGAGGTATATGGAATGACAATGAGCATCCTTCTTCACTGTAGCTCAACCAATTTGGCATCTCACCAGGAAGGCAGCTAATACAATACCGGTGACCACCGTTGCACATTGCCTGTATACACATTGATTTCAAGGAATCATGAGATTTTAGACATTAATCAAATAAGAGTTTCTTTTTGTGCAAGAGAGACTGAAAGAAATAGTACCTCAACAACGCTCTTCTGTAATTTATTTCGTGAATGCTCGCGGCTATCAACACCAATATACCAGAAAATATTACTTAGACCTTCGATACCCTGAATCTCTTCTAACGAATGACTTTCATCTAGATATATATGAAAGATATATAATTCCTTTTTTGAATCGATTGGCATTCTTACTCTTTCCAATGATTTGCAAGAGGATGCACCCAAACAGCGTAAACTTGAGGGAAGATCTGGGATTGATACAAGATATTTGCATGCCCGAACAGACAAGAACCCTAGCTTGGGAAGGAAGCCGATCCCAGAAGGCAGGCTAGAGAATTTGTTTCCTGATAGATCCAATTCTTCTAGAGCGAACAAACCCCTAAAATCAACACAGTTAGTTGCACGGTCAGACAAACTACGATTAGAAAGCTTAAGACCTTTCACTGATCTCCATTCGAAAGATGTTGGTAGCCAATGTTTCCAATTCAAAACACCTGCTGAAATCAAAGAACTTGGTGGAGCCGAACTGTATCCACGCAATGATAACCTTCTGACATACTTTAATTGTCCAATTGAAGAGAGAAATTGCTCATTTTCAATCCCATCGGCTAGCAGCTTAGTTAAGGATTCCATATCACCCATGTGTTCCGGCAATTTCTCAAGTTGTGAACACCCAGAAATATTCAGAGTTTCAAGAGACTTTACATTGCCAATGCTTTCAGGGAGAATCTTCAGACTCCAACATCCCTCCAGATTCAAGAAAACGAGGTTCGTCAAGTTTCCAATAGATTGATGGACATCAACTAAACTAGAGCAACCTTTCAGAATTAGTTTCTCTAGACTTGAACTGTGCAAGTTTGGTGTTTTAATAAGGTGCTGAGAATGACTGAGATTAATGATTTTTAGCCTGTTGAGAATCTGTATAATAAAGTGCAAAATAATAAAAATTAATCATAAGTCGTAACATGTAAATATAAATTACATACTGGAGAAATCTTGGGAATTGTAGCATGTTTTTTACCTTTTTTCCCTTCCATAATTCTTTGAGGTTACTGTACTGCATATCAAGAACAACTAGATTGTCCAAGGTAAAATCAGATGGAAAATATTTCAAAGGACATTGAAGCCAACAAATCCACATCAACTCTTTAGAAAGCAGTTTGAAGGATCCGGTGAGATGTGCTCCGTTGATTTGGAGTAAATTTAAGCATT
>Ga0307515_10018430_pt1 | contig 12632 bp, 10 predicted proteins | sample 17_EM_MG_FD_194513 | JGI IMG/M metagenome (GOLD analysis project Ga0307515, IMG submission 194513) | Populus trichocarpa ectomycorrhiza microbial communities from riparian zone in the Pacific Northwest, United States - 17_EM | ecosystem: Host-associated > Plants > Roots > Unclassified | place... | reverse complement strand
AGCGGTCACCGCCACATGTCCCCGCGTCGGCGCGCAGCCGGCCGCATCCCCGGTGCGACTGATCGTGCCGTTCACGCCCGGCACCGGCGTCGACATCGTCGCGCGCGAGATCGCGCCGCTGCTGGCCGAGCGCTTCAAGCGCCCCTTCGTCGTCGAGAACAAGCCCGGTGCTTCGGGCAACATCGGCGCGCAGGAAGTGGCACGTGCAGCGCCCGACGGCAGCACGCTGCTGGTCAGCGTCAACACGATGGTGATGGCGCGCGAGCTGTACCCCAAGGCCGGCTTCGATCCGCTGGTCGACCTGGTGCCGATCAGCCTGGCGAGCTGGGGGCAGCTGCTGCTGGTGGCCAGCGCACCCTCGCGCATCGAGACGCTGCAGCAGCTGCTTGAACGCGCACGGGCGCGGCCCGGCGCGCTGAACTACGCCTCGCCCGGTGCCGGCACGCCGCACCACATGGCGATGGAGCTGCTGAAGAACCGCGCCAAGGTGTCCATCACGCACATCGCCTACCGCGGCACGGCGCCCGCGGTCACCGACTTGCTGGGCGGCCAGATCGAGTTGATGTTCCTGCCGATCCACGTCGCGCTGCAGCACGTGCGCGCCGGCACGCTGAAAGCGCTGGCCATCAGCTCCGACCAGCCGCACCCGCTGCTGCCGCAGGTGCCGCCGCTGCGCACCCTGGGCATCGGCAACCTGAACGTCGACATGTGGTACGGCCTGCTGGCGCCCAAGGGCACGCCGCGGCCGCTGGTGGAGCGCCTGAACAAGGAGCTCGGCGAGATCCTGCAGTTGCCCGCCGTGGCCAGCACGTTCCAGTCGCAAGGCATGACGCCGGCGTCGAATTCGCCTGAAGCGTTCCAGCAACTGATGGCCGCCGACGCACGGCGCTGGGCCGAGCTGATCCGCGCCCAGGGCATCACCGCCGAATGACGGGCTCCTTCGTGGCCGCCGACGCCGAGGTGCTGGTCGTTGGCGGCGGCCCCGTCGGCATGGGCCTGGCGATCGAACTCGGCCAACGGGGCGTGCGCACCGTCGTCGTCGAACGCCACCCCCAACCGCAGCCGATACCCAAGGGCCAGAACCTCACGCAGCGCACGATGGAGCACTTGCGCGCCTGGGGTGCCGAAGACGCGCTGCGCGCCGCACGCACCATCCCGCCGGCCTACGGTATCGGCGGGCTCACCGCCTACGGCACGCTGCTGGGCCCGTACCATTACGACTGGATGCAGCGCGGCCACGTGCAGGCCTACTACCACTGCCGCAACGAACGGCTGCCGCAGTACGCCACCGAGGCGGTGTTGCGCCGCCGCGCGGCCGAACTGCCGAGCGTGCAGTTGCTCTACGGCTGGACCGCACGCGCCCTGGCGGCCGACGACGAAGGCGTCACGGTCGACCTGTCGAACGGCGCCGCCACGCGACGCCTTCGCGCGGCCCATGCGGTGGGCTGCGACGGCAGCCGCTCGTTGGTGCGCGCCCAGGCCGGCATCACGCAGACCTTGACCGACCACGACCGGCTGATGGTGCTGCTGGTGTTCCGCTCGACCGGCTTGCACCGGCTGCTGCTCGAACGTTTTCCCGGCAAGTCCTTCTGCTGCGTGTTGCACCCCGAACTGCAGGGCTACTGGCGCTTCTTCGGCCGCGTCGACCTGGATGGCAGCTTCTTCTTCCACGCGCCGGTGCCACCCGGCACGACGAAGGACAACCACGACTTTCGCGCGCTGCTGCAGGCAGCCGCGGGCGCGGACTTCGACATCGAGTTCCAGCACATCGGCTTCTGGGACTTGCGCTTCGCCATCGCCGACCGCTACCGCGCCGGGCGCGTGTTCGTCGCCGGCGACGCCGCGCACAGCCACCCGCCGTACGGCGGCTACGGCGTGAACTCGGGCCTGGAAGATGCGCGCAACCTGGGCTGGAAGCTGGCAGCGGCGCTGCAGGGTTGGGGCGGGCCGCAACTGCTCGACTCGTACGACCTTGAGCGGCGGCCGGTCTTCGAATCGACGATGCGCGACTTCATCGCCCGCTCGATCGAGATCGACCGCGCCTTCGTCGCCGCCTTCGACCCCACGGTCGATCGCGGTGCTTTCGAACGCGAGTGGGCCGCGCGCGGCGAGGGTGCGGTCGGCGAGGTCCACGCCTTCGAGCCGCACTACGAAGGCTCGCCCGTCGTCTGCGCGCCGCCGGACGCAGGCCCTTGCAGCGCGGTGGGCGCGCATCGCTTCGAGGCGCGCGCGGGGCACCATCTGGCGCCCGCGGTGCTGGCCTCCGGGCGTGCCGTGTTCGACGCGCTCGGCAGCGGCTTCACGCTGCTGGCGTTCGATGCCGATGCGGCGGCGCTGCAGACCGCCGCGGACCTGGCCGCGGCGCGTAACTTGCCGCTGCAGGTGGTGCACGAAATGCACAGTGAAGACAGCCTGCGTTACGCCGCGCGCCTGATCCTCGTGCGCCCGGATCACTTCGTCGCCTGGTCGTCCGGCAGCGCCGACGATGCGACGGGTCTGTGCGGCACGTTGCGCACCGCGGCCGGCGACGGAGACGGCTAACGCGCCAGTGGCTGCTGCATCAGCTGCTCGACAAACGCCGAGCGTGCCTGCCGCTGCAGCGCCGAACCCTGGCGGTGCAGCAGCGACTCGGCCACCTCGTAGCTGTAGAGCAGGAAGCCGCGCTGGCGCGCTTCCTCTTCGGCGAACCCCAAGGCCGTGAAGATGGTCTCGTGGTACGCGATGCGCCGGGCATCGGACGCGTCGACGGCCTGACGCGCCATCTCGTCGCGCCGCGCCCAGGCGCGGATTGCCAGTTCGATACGCGCCGCCCGTGCCGCCGCGCGGCCGCGGAAGGGCAGCGAGATCACATCGCGCAACTGTTCGCGCGGGTCGTCGCGCGCACTTTCCAGGCGCCGCGTCAGCTGCGCGGTGGTGCGTTCGCTCCAGGCGTGCAGCACACGCCGCAGCAGGTCCTCACGATCGCGGAAGTGCCAGTAGAAGCTGCCACGCGTGACACCCAGTTCGCCGGCCAGCACATCCACCCGTACGTGGTCGATGCCCTGGTCCACCAGCACCGTGGTGGCGGCTTCGATCCAGGTCTCGGGCGTCAGCGGCGTACGCCCCGGCTCGGCTTCGGCGGCTGGCGCTGCGCGGCGCCTGCGCTGCGCAGCAGGACGGGTGGGCAGGTTCATCGGAGTCGCATCATGTCCATGCAGAACTGTATGGACATGCGGGCTAACCCGGATGTCGGGCCCCGGCTGCGCCCCTACCATCGCGCCCGAACACATACAGATGTGTATGGAGCGCCCGCTGCGCTCCGTCGCCCCCTGCTGCCCGCTCCCGGAGACCCCATGGCACACGGCTTCTTTCACGACCCGCGCCTGTTGGCGCCGCGCCGCGTCGAGAAGCAGGATCTCGGCGGCGGCGCCTTCGTGCTGCGCTGCCCCGAGCCGCTGGCGCCGTACGCACGCTGCGTCGGCGAGTGGCTGGAGCACTGGGCGGCCGTCACGCCCGATGCGCCGGCCTTCGCCGAACCACGGGCCGAAGGCGGCTGGCGGCGCCTGAGCTGGGGTGAGCTGCGGCTGCAGGTGGGCGCGGTCGCGCAGTCGCTGCTGGACATGGCGCTGCCCGCCGGCAAGCCGGTGGTCGTGCTGTCCGACAACGCGCTCGACCACCTGGTTCTGCTGCTGGCCGGCATGCATGTCGGGCGCGCGGTCTGCACCGTCAGCAGCGGCTACTGCCGGCTGGCGCAGAACGACTACTCGCGCATCCACGGCATCCTGCAGGCGCTGGATCCGGCGCTGGTCTACGCCTCTGACGCCGCGGTCTACGGGCCGCCGCTGCGCGATGCCGGCGTCACGCCGGTGGCGGTGTTCAGTCGCGGCGCCGAGGGCCACCCCGGCGCGCTGCCGTTCAGCCAGCTGCTCGCCGCGCGCGAGACACCGGCCGTGCTGCAGGCGTTCGCGGCCATAACGCCCGACACGCACGCCAAGTACCTGCTGACCAGCGGCTCCACCGGCCATCCGAAGGTGGTCATCAACACGCACCGCATGTTGTGCGCGAACCAGCAGATGCTGGGCCAGACGCTGCGTTTCCTGGACGTCGAAAAGCCCGTGCTGCTGGACTGGCTGCCCTGGAGCCACACCTTCGGCGGCAACCACAACACAAACATCGTGATGCGCACCGGCGGCACGCTGTACATCGACGACGGCCGCCCGCTGCCGGGCGCCATCGACAAGACGCTGGCGCACCTGCGCAGTCCCGTCGATGGGGTGCAGCCGACCATCTACTTCAACGTGCCGCGCGGCTACGAGATGATGCTGCCGGCGCTGGAGAGCGACGAGGCGCTGGCGCGCCGGTTCTTCGGCCGCCTGCGCATGGCCTTCTATGCCGGCGCCGGCATGCCGCTGGCCACCTGGCAGCGGCTGCAGGCGGTGGCGGCCAAGGTCCGGGACGAACCGCTGTGGCTCACCACCAGCTGGGGCAGCACCGAAACCGCGCCGGCCATCACCTTCGTCAGCTGGCAGCTGGACAAGCCCGGTGTCATCGGCATCCCGCTGCCCGGCGCCAGCCTCAAGTTCGTGCCGAACGGCGGCAAGCTCGAGATGCGCGTCAAGGGCGACCACATCTTCCCCGGCTACCGCGACAACCCCGAAGCGACGCGCGAAGCCTTCGACGAAGACGGCTACTACCGCATCGGCGACGCCGGCTTCCTGGCCGATGAGGACGACCCGGCGCAAGGCGTCGTCTTCAACGGCCGCGTCGCCGAGGACTTCAAGCTCACCAGCGGCACCTGGGTCAGCGTCGGTACCTTGCGGCTGAAGGTGGTGTCGGCACTCGCGCCGTATGTGCAGGACGTGGTGATCACAGGCCACGACCGCAGCGAGATCGGCATGCTGGTGTTCCTGACCGAAGCCGGCCGCAAGCTGCCGGTTGAGCAGATCGCCGAACATGTGCGCAGCGGCCTGCGCGCGCTGAAGCAGGAAGGTGGCGGTTCGTCGCAGACGCCCACCCGCGCGCTGCTGCTGCCCGATGCGCCGAGCATGGCCGCCGGCGAGATAACCGACAAGGGCTACGTCAACCAGCGCCTGGTGCTGGCGCGGCGCGCCGCCGATGTCGAAACCCTTTACGCTGCGCCGCCGGACGCGCGCGTCCTCCGTCCCTGAAGAGAAACGCATGGCACAACTTTTTGAACCCTGGGCCGACGCGCCCGCCGCGCTGCGCGCGCTGGACCTGCTGCGCATCGAACGCGCCGGCCCGGTGCTGCATGTGCGCCTGAACCGCCCGGCCAAGCGCAACAGCGTCAGCGACGCACTGCTGGCGCAGTTGCACACGGTGTGGGTGAACCTGGGCGCCACCGAGATCCGCGCCGCCGTGGTCAGCGGCGAAGGCGAGCACTTCTGCGCCGGGCTCGATCTCTCGGAAGTGAGCGAGCGCAACATCACCGAAGGCATGCAGCACTCGCGCATGTGGCACGCGTGTTTCGACGCAATCCAGTTCGGGCCGGTGCCGGTGATCGCGGTGCTGCACGGCGCGGTGGTCGGCGGCGGGCTGGAGCTGGCCGCGTCCGCGCACATCCGCGTGGCCGAGGACAGCAGCTTCTACGGCCTGCCCGAAGGCACGCGCGGCATCTTCGTCGGCGGCGGCGGCTCGGTGCGCATCAGCCGGCTGATCGGCGTCGCGCGCATGACCGACATGATGTTGACGGGCCGCGTGTTCGGCGCCGACGAAGGCCAGGCGATGGCGATCAGCAACTACCGCGTGGCCGACGGCGAAGGCCTGGCCAAGGCGCTGGAGCTGGCGACCAAGATCGCCGCCAACGCGCCGCTGTCGAACTACGCGATCACGCAGGCGCTGCCGCGCATCGCCGATCTGTCGGCCAGCGACGGCTTGTTCATGGAGTCGCTGATCTCGTCGATCGCGCAGGGCGACGACGCCGCGAAGGAACGCGTGCGTGCGTTCCTGGAAAAGCGCGCCAACAAGGTCGTCAAGGGCCCGTGAGCAGCTTGCGATGAAGCAGAACGTCTACACCGTGCAGGTGCAGTTCGGCGACTGCGACCCCGCGGGCATCGTCTTCTTCCCGAACTTCAACAAATGGATGGATGCCTCGTCGCTGGCCTTCTTCATGGCCTGCGGTGTGCCGCCCTGGCGCGAGCTGGTGAAGACACGCGGCATCGTCGGCACGCCGCTGCTGGAAATCCACACCAAGTTCTACAAACCCGCGACCTACGGCGAGACGCTGCAGGTGCACACCCATGTCGAGTCCTGGGCCGCGAAGACGCTGCGCCAGAAGCACCTGGTGCAACGCGACGGCGTGTTGCTGTGCGAAGGCATCGAGGTGCGCGCGTTCTGCGTCCGCGACCCCGAGAACCCGGACCGCATCAAGGCCATCCCCGTTCCCGAAGACATCAAGAGCCTTTGCAGCTAACCCCCAAGGAGACAACACCATGACCCTCGACCGCCGCCAGACCCTGGCCCTGATGGCCGCCGGCGCCGCCCTGCCCTGGCGCGCACACGCGCAAGGCTTCGAGCAGCCCAAGTTCATCTACGGCTTTCCGCCCGGCAGTTCGGGCGACGTGGCCTGCCGCCGCGTGGCCGAACGCGTGGGCGGCAGCGCCTACGCGAAGAACTCGGCCCTCGTCGAGAACAAGCCCGGCGCCGGCGGCCGCATCGCACTGGACGCGCTGAAGTCGTCGCCCGCCGACGGCTCGGTGCTGGCGCTGACCCCGTTCTCGTGCACGTCGATCTACCCGCACGTCTACAAGAAGCTCAGCTACGACCCGGTGGCCGACTTCATGCCCGTATCGATCGCGGCCGTCATGCACCACGGCCTTTCCGTCGGCCCGATGGTGCCGGCCAGCGTCACCGACGTGAAGGGTTTCATCGCCTGGGCCAAGGCCAACCCGGACAAGGCCAACTACGGCTCGCCGGCGGCGGGCTCGACGCCGCACTTCCTGGGCGCGCTGCTGGGGCTGAGCCAGAACTTCGACTTCAAGCACGTGCCCTACCGCGGCAGCATGCCCGGCGTCACCGACGTCGTCGGCGGCCAGATCGCCAGCATGTTCTGCCCGGCGGGGGACCCGCTGCCCAACCACCGCGCCGGCAAGCTGCGCCTGCTGGCCACCAGCGGCAAACAGCGCCTGCCGTTCGCGCCCGATGTGGCGACGTTCGCCGAGCAGGGTTTCGGCGAGCTCACCACCGAAGAGTGGTTCGGCTTCTACGCGCCCGCACGCACGCCGGCCGCGGTGCTGGCCAGTGCCAACGCGGCTATCAACGCCGCGCTGAAGGACAAGGCACTGGTCGATGGCCTGGCCGTGGTGGGCCTGCTGGCCCAGGGCAGCACGGCCGACGAGATGGCGCGCAGCCAGCGCGCCGAACTCGAACGCTGGGGGCCGCTGGTCAAGCGCGTCGGTTTCACCGCAGAGAGCTGAAGCGGAAAGCCGTCGCGTGGCCTGGCGCTACGACGCCCCGCTGCGCGAGATGCGCTTCGTCATCGAGCGTGTCCTCGACGCGCCGGCGTCGTGGGCACGTTGCGCGGCCTTTGCCGATCTCGACCTTGCCACCGCCGGCGCGGTGCTCGAAGAAGGCGCGCGTTTCGCCAGCGGCGTGCTGCTGCCGCTGAACGCCAGCGGCGACCGCGAAGGCTGCACGCTGCGCGACGGCGACGTGACGATGCCCGCCGGTTTCCGCGACGCCTACCGCGCGCTGGTGGACGGCGGCTGGCCCGCGCTGGCCTGCAGCGCCGAGTGGGGCGGCCAGGGCCTGCCGCTGCTGCTGGACGCCGCGCTGCGCGAGATGATGGCCGCCTGCAACCACGGCTTCATGATGGCGGCCGACGTGCTGCACGGCGCCTACGAGACGATCAAGGCGCACGGCAGCACCGAGCTGAAATCGCGTTACCTGGCGAAGGTTGCCAGCGGCGAATGGCCGGCGGCGATGGCGCTGACCGAACCCCAGGCCGGCAGCGACCTGGGCGCCCTGCGCACACGCGCGCTGCTGCAGCCCGACGGCAGCCTGCGCATCACGGGCAGCAAGATCTTCATCAGCGGCGCCGACCACGATCTGGCCGACAACATCGTGCACCTGGTGTTGTGCCGCCTACAGGACGCTTCCGGTTCGGCGCCCGCGGGCAGCAAGGGCCTGAGCCTGGCGCTGGTGCCGAAGATCCTGCCCGATGGCAGCCGCAACGCCTGGGTCGTCGACAGCCTGGAACACAAGCTCGGCTTGCATGCCAGCCCCACCTGCGCGCTGCACTACGAGGGGGCGACGGGTTGGCTGCTCGGCGAGCCCAACCGCGGCCTGGCGGCGATGTTCCTGATGATGAATTCGGCGCGGCTGCATGTGGGCCTGCAGGGCCTGGGGCACCAGGAGATCGCGACGCAGAACGCCGTGCGCCATGCCTTCGAGCGTGTGCAGCTCAAGGCCCCGATCGCGACCACACCTGCGATGCGCCAGCTGCTGCTGCGCCTGCAGGCGCAGACCGAAGGCCAGCGCGTGATCGCCTACGCCGCGGCACTGGCCATCGACGAAGCCGCGCATCACGAAGATCCGGCGCGGCGCGAACGCCAGTCGCGCCGCGCTGCGCTGCTGACACCGATCATCAAGGCCTTGCTGACGCAGACCGGCTTCGAGACCGCCAGCGCCGCGCTGCAGGTCTTCGGCGGCTACGGCTACACGCGCGAATTCGGCATCGAGCAGTGCTTACGCGACGTGCGCATCACGATGGTCTACGAAGGCACGAACGAGATCCAGGCGATCGACCTGCTGCAGCGCAAGGTGCTGGGCGATGGCGGGCTGGCGCTGGACGAACTGCTGGCCGACCTGGAAGGCGAAGCCGCGCGTGCCGGCGTGCTGCCGGATGGACAGGCGTTTGCTGCTGCACTGCGGGCGCAGATCGCCGAAGCGCGCAGCACCACCGCGGCGATACAGGCGGCTGCGGCCAACGACGCCGAAGCGCCGCTGCGCGTGGCCGATGCTTATCTGCAAGGCCTGTCGTTCCTGATGCTGACCTGGGCGTGGGCAGCGAGTGCACGCGCAATCATCGGCGAGACCGACACGGCCTTCGCCGCTAGCAAGCGGGCCCGCGTGCGGCACGGCATCGACTGGCTGCTTCCCGAAGCCGCCGCCCACTGGGCGCAAGCGCGCGCGACGGACACGCCGCTCGCGAAACTCGATCCAACGCACTGAGCACCTGTCCGCTTTTCGCGCCGAGCGGCGTGGTACCCCTTGTTCACAGTGACAGAGGACCACGGCATGAGATTCCGCAGCAGCAGCACCGCGAGCCTCGCGCTTGCATTCGTCAGCCTCGGCAGCGTTGGCAGCGCGTCCGCCGACGTGATCGCCGGCCAGGGCACATGGGAGCAGACGCTCTCGGCACGCGACCTGGACGGCAACTGGGCCAACGGCCCCGAGGCCTGGTATGACCGCACGCTGGGCATCACCTGGCTTGCCGACCCGCAGGCCATCGCCGGCACGCGCTGGGACACCTACTTCCGCGGCAGCGGCGGCGACGACGCGCCGTACAACGAGAGCGACGAATTCGACGGCCGTTCGCTGCTGAGCGACGGCTTCTTCTGGGTCAACCAGCTGTCACCGGGCGGCATCACCGGCTGGCGGCTGCCCACCACCGACCCGATCAACGGCCAGACCTACCGCTACAGCGGCGGTGATGGCCAGACGGTCCACAGCGGCCAGATCGACGTCGGCTGGAACATCGCCAGCACGCACAGCGAGCTGGCCCACATGTTCACGGTGACGCTGGGCAACCGCGGCGCCTTCGACACCGACGGCCGCCCGCGCGACGTCTGGGAGCGCGTCTTCAACACCGGCGTGTTCGACCATCTGAAGCCGCGCACGTACTGGTCGGGCTCGCGCTACAGCAGCCAGGTCAACGACATCGCCTGGGTGTTCGACTTCAGCGACGGCAAGCAGCACGGCGGCTTCTCGCCGATCCCGGCCTTCCCCGATGCGTACCACGTGTGGGCGGTGCATGACGGCGATGTAGGCGCCGCGATGTCGCCGGTGCCCACGCCCCCAAGCGCCGTGCTGCTCGCCGCGGGCCTGGTTGCGCTGGCAGGCCTGGCCCGGCGCAAGCTCAGTTCAGCTGCGTGACGAGCTTGGTGTTCAGGTAGCCGTCGAAGGTCTCCAGACCGCCTTCGCTGCCGTAGCCACTGTCCTTGATGCCGCCGAACGGCGTCTCGGCCATGGCCATCCCGAAGTGGTTGATGCTGACCATGCCGGCCTGCAGACCGTTGCTGATGATGTTCGCGTTCTTGGTGCCGCCGGTGAAGGCATAGGCGGCCAGGCCGAACGGCAGGCTGTTGGCGCGCGCCAGCACCTCGTCCAGCGTCTTGAAGCGCGCGATGCCGGCCACCGGGCCGAAGGGTTCTTCGGTCATCAGCTTGGCGTCTTCGGGCAGGTCGGCAATCACCGTCGGCGCGTAGAAGTTGCCCTCGCCGCCGAGCGACTTGCCGCCGGTCAGCACCGTGGCGCCGCGCTGGTGCGCGTCTTCGATGAAGCTGCCGATCGCGGCCATGCGGCGTGCCTGCGCCAGCGGACCCATGCGCGTGGAAGGCTCCAGGCCGTCGCCGACCTTCAGCTTCTCGGTCTTCGCAATGAAGCGCGCGACGAACTTGTCGTAGGCACCTTCCTGCACGTAGAAGCGTGTCGGGCTGATGCACACCTGGCCGGCGTTGCGGAACTTGAACGACACCAGCATGTCGGCCGCGGCTTCCACCTCGGCGTCGTCGCAGACGATCACCGGCGCGTGGCCGCCCAGCTCCATCGTGCAGCGCTTCATCAGGCTGCCCGCCAGGCCGGCCAGCAGCTTGCCCACCTGCACCGAGCCGGTGAACGAGATCTTGCGCACGATGGGGCTCTTGATCAGGTAGTCGCTCACCTCGTGCGGCACGCCCCACACGACGTTCAGGCAGCCGGGCGGCAGGCCGGCGTCGTGGAACAGCTGGGCCAGTGCGACCACCGCGCTGGGCGCATCTTCCGGGCCCTTGATGATCATCGTGCAGCCGGCGCCCAAGGCCGCGGTGATCTTGCGGATGGCCTGGTTGAACGGGAAGTTCCACGGCGAAAACGCGGCGCAGACGCCGATCGGTTCGCGCAGCACCAGCTGCGTCACGCCGGCCTGTCGCGCCGGGATCACGCGGCCGTAGATGCGGCGGCATTCCTCGGCGTGCCACTCGGCGTGCTCGGCGCAGAAGTTCACTTCGCCGACCGCTTCGGCCAGCGGCTTGCCCTGGTCCATCGTGATGTGACGGCCGATGTCGCCCGCACGCTCGCGCGCCAGTTCGGCCACCTTGCGCAGGATCTTGCTGCGTTCCAGCGGGCTGGTCTTCTTCCAGCTCTCGAAGGCGCGTGCGGCGCTCTTCAAGGCGAGGTCCAGGTCTTCACGGCTGGCGTGCGGCAGCTTGCCGATGACCTGGTTGGTGGCCGGGTTCAGCACGTCGCCTTCCTTGCGGCCGCCGCCGTGGATGAACTGGCCGTCGATGTACAGGCTGAGTTGCGGGTAGTTGCTCATGGTTCGTTCGTCCTTCGAATGAGGTCTCACACGCCCAGGCAGGCGGCGAGCTGGGGATCGGTGGCCAGATCTTGCGCGCTGCCTTGCAGCACGATCTGGCCCTTCTGCAACACGACGGCGCGGTCGGCGTGGGCCAGCACTTTGCGGTAGTCGCGGTCGACGATCAAGGTCGCGATGCCGCTTTGGCGGATGCCGGCGATGACGCGCCAGATCTCGGCGACGATCAGCGGTGCCAGGCCCTCGGTCGCTTCGTCGAGGATAACGAGGTCGGGATGTGTCATCAGCGCGCGGCCGATCGACAGCATCTGCTGCTCGCCGCCCGAGAGCTGGTTGCCCAGGTTGTTGATGCGTTCGCCCAGGCGCGGAAAGGTCTGCAGCACGCGTGCACAGGTCCAGTCGTTGCGGCCGTCGCGGCCCGGGCGCGCGGCCATCACCAGGTTCTCGCGCACCGACAGGTTCGGGAACACGCCGCGGCCTTCGGGCACATAGGCCACGCCGCGCCGCGCCACCTCGTGCGGACGCGCGCGCGACAGGTCGTGGCCATCGATGCGGATCGAGCCTTCGCGCTGCGCCACGTGGCCCAGCAAGGTGCGGATCAGCGTGCTCTTGCCCATGCCGTTGCGGCCCAGCAGGCCGACGGTCTCGCCGCGTGCGATCGACAGGCCGACGCCGTGCAGGATGTGGCTGCTGCCGTACCAGGCGTGGATGTCGCGGGCTTCCAGGAAGGGTGCGGCCATCTCAATGCCCACCGAGGTAAGCCGCCTGCACGGCGGGGCTGGCGCGCACCGCGGCCGGCGTGTCGCTGGCGATCACCGCGCCGTTGACCATCACGGTGATGCGGTCGGCGATGCGGAACACCGCGTCCATGTCGTGTTCGACGAGCAGGATCGCGTGGCCCTGCTTCAGTTCGGCCAGCAGGGCCAGCATGCGGTCGGTTTCTTCGGCGCCCATGCCGGCCAGCGGCTCGTCGAGCAGCAGCACCTGCGGGCCGGTGGCCAGGCACATCGCGATCTCGAGCTGGCGTTTCTGGCCGTGCGACAGGCTGTCGGCACTGCGGTCCAGCAGATCGGCAAGGCCGGCGCGTGCCGCCGCGTCGCGCGCCGCCTGCGTGCTGGCTTCG
>Ga0307515_10018429_pt1 | contig 12633 bp, 18 predicted proteins | sample 17_EM_MG_FD_194513 | JGI IMG/M metagenome (GOLD analysis project Ga0307515, IMG submission 194513) | Populus trichocarpa ectomycorrhiza microbial communities from riparian zone in the Pacific Northwest, United States - 17_EM | ecosystem: Host-associated > Plants > Roots > Unclassified | place... | reverse complement strand
CCATCTTTAGAGAACTGTTGACCGGATTGTTTAACGAGGGCATGTTCTCTCCGAGGGTAGGATCGCAGACTTTCACGCGGTACTGCATGAACCGGTAGAGGTCGGAACCGGCATGGTCGAGGATATCGGGATGGGGTTATCAATGTATGAGGATCCACGGAGCATGGTGGCCTGCCGGCAAGAAGGGCCCTCGGCCAGCTGAGATGATAGCAGATTCTCCAGCTGGATGCCGGTTGGGGAAGGGAATCGGGAGGAGGAGGAGTGGCTGTGAGGAGGTCTTTCTGTGATCGCGGCCATCTTAACACCCGCGTTCACATCGGATCAAACCTTTCCTCGCCTGACCACCCATCTTGTCCTTGCCCCCGCCCTCGTCATTGCCCCTTCTCATTTTGTTGGATCGCCTCAATACCTATGCTGAAAAAATCTTCAAGGTTTGTCCCACTCCTTACAATACATGTTAAAGTTTCCGATTAAACAGGACTAACATCTGGTAGTAAAAAATTGCAGAAAGATCGACAGGAAAAGGACATGGTAGACCTGTGGATCAGGTCTTCCCTGCCCCAGGCCCCTGGGGTATACCATATTCCCCTCCAAAGGGGAGGTCTTCTGCAGCCAACAGTCCTAGTGCCCTCTGATCAGGAGGTTGACCAGATCCTCCAAGTAGGACACAACCTCCTGAAGAGCCTCCCTTGTCCAAAAACTCCCCTGACAGTGCCTATGTCTAGTGGGGAGGAAATGGATGTTGATTCCAGTGGAGATGAGGAAACCAGTCTTCACAAAAATAGTAAGCTCCTGGTGGTTGACTCCCTACTTACCAACTAATACTTTTATAAACCCACCAGGCCTAAAGTTCCCTGCAGATGAGTTCTGGGGAACAATCTGTGGCTGTACTTCTAGAACTCCACCATCAAGATCTGTCATCTGGGATCACTGCCAGTTTCTCAGTGGCCTAGGGATATGCTACTATCCCTACCTTGGGTTTTTCATCTGCCTTACACATGGAGACCTGGTTCACCCATTCCACCTTGCTTCCCACCTCAAAAATCTACATAGCCTTGGTGAGGCTGTGGGGAGAAAATATCTGGACAAAGGGGGGTGGGTTAACCTCAAGGGACATATACAGAGGTCATTCAGAGTCCAACTGGCTCCTCCCTCTGGCAGTTCTCCAGAGTTCCTTCTGCCCAAAGACTGGTCAACAATTGATGTTCCAGTTCCAGGACTGCGGGTTATACTTGGCTTTCAGTGTTTACTGTGTGGCTGGCTACAGGGGAGCAGAGATTCTTTTAGACAGCATTACTTGAAGAAGCACAAGAGGCAAAATCAAGAGCTAGCCACCTCTGGAACAGAGCCACTCTCTCCAAACTTCAAACACTACTATTCTAGAGTTCTGATGCAGGGCTGTTTCAAATCCTCTTCCAGTGCCCATCCACCTCTCTTTCCTCTCAGCTTCAATAGATGGTATCTCCAAGTATTGCACCCACCAACAGACCAAGGCAAATTCCAACTATCTGAATCCAAAACCCAGTTTTCTTCCTGTCACACCCCTTCCTCTACTCCACCTAGCCCAATCCCCTCTTATATCTCTACCCTTGGATGGATAGATTGGCTACATGAAATTGAATCATCACAGGATATCCTCCAGCTCAGGTGGTTGGTGTCCATTCCCACTAGTCAAAAAACTGGTAGAGGCAGTGATTTGGAAAAAGTTGAACATGGCCTCTGGCAGACCAGTCAACTTTTGAAGGAATATCTAAGGGATGGAGAAGAAAAGCTGGATTCAATGGCAGCAGGTGTTAGGGATGCAATCCGTGGGAGGTGAGTACTTGTGGCAGTTTAATTCAAGGGGATAAGCTGACTCCACTACTTTACAGGTCAGCTTCTGGCTTTAAGAAGTTGACTGACCAAACAAGGAGCACTTATAGGTTATCTATCTTGGCTACAGTTTGCCTTCTTGCCAGGGTCAAATTCCTGATATCCTCCAAAAAGGCTCCCAAGGGATTAAGACTCTATGTTTCCCAGAGCCAAATTCAAGCCAGGGATAGACTCTTCAACTTATACCTGGAGACAACAGACACATCCAAGCTTCTTCCTGCTCTCCACCAACTCTTGGTCTCCATCTTATGCCATTCCACCAATAACAGGAAATTAGCCTGTCCCACTGACTATTCTATGTGCTTAACCTGTCTGAGGGACAAGGTGGAAAATGGTTCTGTATGGTGTTTCAAGAAACCCTCTGAGATCACCAATAAATTTGCAGCACTCCAATACTGCTTCCGAATGGTTTTCTTTATCCACTGTTATACCCTTTGTGTCAACAAGGGTAGCTATAAACACCTTCTTCCCATCCCTTCTATGGTCAACTCTACCCACCAGCCAGATCTATTCCTCCCTGGTCCACCCACCAATGTTACAGAACCTACATTTTCCCAATCAGACCTCTTATTGGAACTTCAAGAAGTAGAGGAGTATGGAAGCACTGTTGAGGTCATAACACCAGAAGACAGTCAGCTTCTTGGAGAAGAAGAAGAGGTTGAGGTCACTGATGAAGGAGATGATCAAGAACTGTTAGGGTAAGTTAAAATCTAGACAAAATAAAGGCTTTCAGCTAACAATATCCATCACATATATAGGATCATCCAAGATCAAAGCAAATGGGTTTCTGTCCAGAGTCAAGACATTGGGTTTCATACACCATTCAACCGCCTGAAAAGAAACTGGTTGATTGTATATCCAGAAAGCATCTCAGACACTACCAACAGGATTAACAGCTGGTCTCCAGAGGGTGATGTACTTACCCTTGTCACCACCCATGATGAACCCATGAAGATCCATCTTAATCAGATGAAACCAGCAGTTGATTCACTCTTCAGTGATTTGACCACTGCCCTCACTGAACTTTTTCCTGGTGGGATGGACTTCCCTCAAAAGGTTCAGTGGGAGCTGGAAGATAGCTTTGGGACTCCAATGGCCTTTGTGGACCAGCCAGGCTTTGAAAAACTCATATCCCCCCTCTATACCCACTTCACCACAAAGATGTCTTCTCCAGATGAACCCACCCATCAGATTTTTTCAGGCAACACATTCCAAGTACCTAAATTCAAGGAATGGATGAATTTAGAGCAAAAAGCCCTAGAAAAGATCTTCCTGATAATCCTCTTTACAGGAGGAGGTGTTTCTCCACGAACCTTCTCCATTTCTGCACTCCAATTCAGGGAAACCTCTACAAAAAGAAACCTGTATCTTCACAATGGGGTTCTGTGTTTTGCCTGGCCCAAGGCAAAGATTAACTCCAGGTCTGGAGGTGGTGGATCTCACTCACTTTACTCATTCCCACCCCAACTCAACTGGCCCCTTTTCATCTACCTTGGTATCATCCGGAAGTTTGCAGTTCAGATGATAAAGAAGCAGATGTGGTCACTTGGGCAATTGCAAACCTCCCTCTTTGTTTATACTGGAGTTGGAACCAACCGAGGATCACCCTGGGAAGCAAGCCACATGAACACCATTCTTGGGCATTTTTCACAATCCCTCTTTAACTCTCCCATCAGAGTTTCTGACCTCCGCCAAATCACCCAATCTATCTATTTCCAACATTTCCAGAGAAGGAAGGAGATGACAGATATTATGGAGGATGTAGTAAATAGGATGGGCAACCACTCAGGGGGTGTTGCTAACCGATACTATCCTGGGAATGACTCCACCTCTGCTAAAGACCCTGAACTATCCTTACAGGCAATTGGACTTTGTATTGCCTGTAGTAGAGCATGGCACTGCTGGCTAGGGTTAATATCCTATGATGACATGATTGGTTCAAGTCTGGGACCCCTCCCTATACTCCAAAAGCACCACAACAAAGTTGTTTCTCAGCTTAAAGCTGGACAGTGGCTTTTCAGAAACAAAGGAAAGATCTTGCCCCAAAAGAACATTCATGATCTTCTTACTAGGGTATTCTCTGCAGTAAGGCTAACATCCTATTTCCAATCTTGGTCACTAATCCCCTCTTTTATTAGAAAACAGAAGAACACCAACTATTATGCATAGCCACTGCTGCTGTACTCTGGAGCACAGGAAGTGCCCCATCTTTAGGATGTTCCCCAATAGGAGGTTTGAGGGTACATGATGTACAACATGCATTATCTATTGTGAGGAATCCTCAGCACTGTTTCTGATATTTTCTTCTCAACATTTTATAGGTGGTTGCACAGCTTCATGATCATCAACTGTGGCCTGCTACAGGGTTACCAGATCCCAGGGAAATCCATAAACTCCTTGAACAATTCATGGATGCAGATAGGCCTTCATGGGAACAATTTGCAAGGGATGTTTGGAGCATTGGATCTGCAATGGAGTCCTGATGTAAGTCTCAGCCTATGTAAAATATAGGAGTATCAGGGGTGCTAAACAGACCACCATAGTTAGCTTAGCTTGCATCCTGGTTTATGTTCACCACTAAAAGATCAAACCCCCACCACAAATATGCCATTACTGATCTTCTCAATCTCACGTTTGCAACCAATGTATTATATAAGAAATAACACTACCTGAGGACACTATACAGTGGACATACTAAGTATATTGATTAACTGGAATACCCACTGCCAGGGCAAGTAGTGTCAAATAACCAACAACTGCCAACAGTGTAGCACCACGGGAGAGGGTATCAAAGATACCAGCGACGAACAGATCAGAGGTGCAGGCGAGGGAGGAGAGGACGTAATCACCCTGACAGTAGCCATATGGCTGAGCCTAGTTTTGAACCAACTTGGCGACCAAACGGTGTTCGTACTGACAATCCAAAGGGCATCATGATCAAAGTTTAAGTAGTCAGGCAAGAAATGAATGAAGTTGAGGACGAACAAAACATCAACGAGATCTGCAGGAGTGGGTCCCGGAACGTCGAGGTTGCTCTTGCTGAACTTGAGTGACCTATGGTAGGTGATTAGATACTGTAGAACGAAAGCTGATAACTATGCTTACAATACTACGCTCGTCATCCTACTCGGTGTCTGTGCTATCAGAATCGTTTGCGATGTGGACTGGGTGAACAGAGCCATACACTGTAACAGGGACCCCGACTGCAGGAGCCTCTACGGGATCAGATGCACCAAGACCCTCTTCCTGAATAGTCTCATAAACGGAAGACATGGAACGACGAACATCAGAAGGGCGATGGCGGTGACCATGTCCTTGACCCCTAGCGCAGGTCCTTCCATGCGTGGAGCGTGTTATCAGATGAGTTACATTATACAGCATGTGGGTCGGTCGGTCAACGTCGATGCTCGACTGAGAGCCACTGGAGGAAGCATCAGAGGACAGTGGATGGGTGCCAGATCCAGAGCTGGAGGTAGTACAGGTGCTCGAACACGAACGTCCAGTGGTGCCAGGCCTTTAGCGAGAGAAGGAAAGGTCTTGAGGTAGGCAGTATTCAGAAAACGAAACCTGATTGTAGGAAGGAAAACCATACCGAACGGGATCATTTCTTCGCCGTCCGAAATGATGCAACTGTCTTCCAGACCTTGGCGTTCGAGCGACACTTTCCTCGCCTGGATCATCCTTTCGCCACAAAACTCCATCGAAGTAACGGACGCGATGGATAACGGGCTCCGGATTTGGCAGAACGGCCGTCTTTGGCATGGCAGGACCCCTCGTTGGAATTCGTCCAAGTGTCGACGGATGCGCGACTGAGCGTGGAGGGACGGAAGAAACGGAAGCTAGATGTTCCAGCGGAACTTCCAGGACAAACGGTACGTCAGGATCCAGGATCGGGGGTGGGAAAAAAATAAGGATGGCACGGCACGATCGTCAAACACAGCGTGGAAGGCACTTCCAAATTGATACTCCACGTATGATCTGTCAGGGTATTGGGACGAGGGTCTCTGATGACGACGTCGAGGAAGGAAGGGGGCAGAGAGGGTCAAGGTCAGTATGGGCGATTCGAGTGACTGGTCCACGGGTAGATCCAGCTTGCGTAGACGAGGGAAGATGGTCGACGTTGACTGCTGGGGCTCGAGGGCCGCAGAAGGACGCGAACCGACAAAACCTCGAAGGGTCTTCGTCGGGGCGAGGGAGGATGGATGAGGAGGATGAAGTATAACGGTGGGCAGGTAACGAGGCGGCGGTCACACCCAACCACCCGTGATTGGTACCGAACTCAGCCACCCGGAATATTTTTCACACAGCAAGCTAATAACAATATACGCGCCACCGTCGAGAAGAGGGATGTCGACGGGACGTCGGTAGTAACTTGAGGATCTGGGGAGAAAACTTCGAAGGGGAGAGACGTAGTTGGTGACGAAGGTGAGGGGCAATGATCCCCCGAAGGAGGTCCTCCATAGTGCTGTCGTTGATCGATTCCGAGATTGAGTCGTCTGTGGCGGCCGTCGTCGCGGGGGATGAAGGAGCGATGTTGAGTTCGGTGGCATGATGGTTCACCCGCTGCAGGGACGCCTGGTGAGTCGGGCATCTGATTCAACGGTCGCCACCCGTGCTAGGTGGTGAGTGGACTCGAACTCCTCAAAAATGTTTGAACTCGGGAGTGATGAGATAGAAGTAGCTGGTGAGAGGGGGTAGGCGGTTGGGGGCGAAGGTACGATGGTGGGAAGAGAACCGGCAGGTGGGGTGAATGTGGGAAGAGAGTAGGAGGCTGGCGGTGGAACTTGGATGTTGGGTGGAAGACCAGAGGCCTGCAACGCTTCGATAACGGCCGACCGTCCGCTCTCCAGACTCTTGATCCTCTCCTTGAACTCTCTGCTCTCACGGGCCTGTACCGATTCTGCCTCGAGGCTAACGAGTTTGTTTCCAGCGGAGGCGAATTGAGGGAGGTCCGTGCTTGCTCGGAGTCTTCGATTCTCTTCCTCCAGTTCTGCCACGCGTTTATCCAGATAAGCGAACTGCGCCTTGCGTTTGTCGCGAGAGTTTTGGGCCGCAATCCGACTACGAGGAGCCCTAGCACCTCGTCGCCGTTCGGGGGCAAGATCGGACCTGGCTCGCTTACGCGGAGGTTCCATGGTGGGAGATTCGTCTCGGGTACGCTGCGACGGACGAAGATGATTCTGCAAGTGAGAGTGAAGAGTAAGCTAAGGTGGGAGACACGACGTGCGTGCGTAGAACCGTATTGAATGGGCTGGGAGAACCGCCTGGGATCAAGGAACAAGGCTGTCGCCCTCGTCGCCTCCACCTGAGGGTGAACCAGAACGCGGTTGGGACCGAGACGGTGAGGAGGAAGAATCCAGAAAGCGGCCGAGCGAGGCGTGGAAAATGCAGCGCGTCTGTTTCTTCACCGGCACCGGTCACCGCCCAACGTTGCAACGTAAGTGTAACCTTCCCTCGACGACGACGATGACACCTGTCCGTCCAGATCCTCTGCCCGTCCACGACCGCTGCCATACATTCAGCCCCCACCGACGTCCTCGCCCTTGTCCACCGAAGGTTCATCACCTTTCCAGTCATCAATCAGTTCCCTTGCCTCGGGTCCGAGGATGATCGATGATGACCTACAAGACAGGCTCGTCAAGTTCCCCGGACCCCATCCTTTTGGTTGGTTCCAAAACTCGCACCAATCATCCTTTTATCTTTCCGAACAGACCTGCGAGATGGTCTGCTACCTCTGGTTCTCCTCAAATCCCCCCTCGTCTCACCGCCACCATTTCGTTCCGCATTCAAGTCCACACACCGCCTCTCCCCAGTTCTCCGTCTCTCCGCACTTCATTCAATTCATGCAGAAAGTTCTTGAGACAACACAGATCTCACAATCGGTTTTGACTTCTTGGGAACAATTTACGCTGATCGTTTGGCAGTTATTCCACCACCCTGATTTTTGTAAGTCGTCTTTATCGTCCACTCCCATGAACAACATAACCCTTTTTGTAGGCAGGTCCGTTCTCCGCCGTCAGTTCCGCCTTCGTCATCGAAGTCCACTCAGGTCTCCAGTCAGATCCGAACGAACAATTTGCAGCCCTCTTCCGCACAATCCTCCTCACCCTCAATCAATCTGGCATCCCGAAAAAGGCCTCCACCGTCCCACCCGTCCAAGAGAGTCCTCCCAGCGAGATGGTCACTGTCACTGGACTCATGTACGCGAGTCTCCGTATCTCACTTCTTGCCGCATTCGTCACGATGTTAGGAAGCAGTGGCTCAATTGGTACCTCCAGAATGCTGGCGGGTTGGTGATCAAGCGATGTGGAGACCATCATGGCATCAGCGAAAGTGCGATGGGCTGAAGAAGTGGCCCTTCCATTTCTTCGTCGTTCAGTCTGTTTATTAAATAGCACACCCTAATCTACTTTGACTGTTAACACGACTCCTTCGTAATCCAAACGATCTTTTCCGTCCAACGACTAAGTGAGTGGGTGACAGCCCCCGGGACTAGGGATATATACAACCGGGGGCTCGCAACGGCTCCGGTACGTGCCATGGATCGCATTCTCCGCCCGTTGGCAATTAGGTATTGTCTGATGGTGGCCCGGGACCTCTTCTCGGGCATACGAATGAGGGTCGAGGTCAGTGGTCTGCAATTCACCGAGTACATCGTCCTCTCTGTACCGAGGGCCACATCGGAGCCAAAAGGGAGGCGTATACATCTGTTCCACAAGTACTGTAGGGTCCTAGAGATTAGTCGGTCAGAGAGGTTCCGTCCGCAGAGATCCTTACCATGGGACAGCCCAGTGGCGATCTGCCTACCGGGGATCGGGGGTCGTAATTGATTGCTGTTGCACAACCCCACACCGGTTGTCCCAGGTGCCCAAAGCTAAGGAGCCTTGCGGATTCGAGACCTATTGTCCTCCCACACTCGTTGAAATTCTTCGTGAGGGAAAGCCATCGTTTTCCAATTCTGCAGCTCCATGCTCCAGAGCCCCGCGGGCCGAAAGAACCCATATTTCAGCATATCTGCCGACATTTCGAAGGTTAGCCGAGCGTATGTTTTGACCCAGAAACTGGGTACGGCTCCGGCGAAAAACCACCATCAAGCCCCCTCCCACGGCCCAGGGGGACCATCACCGACAAGGGACATCTCGTCCAGGATCTCGTCGTGTTCAGTTCGCTTGTAGGTTCGAATGGTCTCGCCGTAATCCGAGATGTCGAAGATCCTGAACCTCCGATCGAACCCGAGTTTCCCATAACCGGAATAAGACCTGATAAGATGGACTCGTCAAGACTTGGGAGGTTTTGGGCCATGAGACACAATACGTACCCTCCACCACCGAAACACATCCAGACACCCTCGACAAGTCGACAGTTCTCGGTCACTGAGACGAAAGTGCGGTTCGAATCGATGTGAATCGTGGTGCGTAAGACCGACGTACGGTGTGAACGGCCGTTGGCGACGACCTTGACTTCTTTGTAAATGCCTCTTGCGAGGTGGCTGCTCTCCAAGGCGGCCGTTGGACCTTTCTCAAAGAATCCGTCGTTCCCCTTTGCGGATCCTTTGCCCTCTGAATCACTGATCCCTATGTCGAGTGGCTTTCCCGTCTGAGGATCGATGTCAGCCTTGAAATAGCTCCCCTGGCTAAAGAAGCGTGATCTCTGATGTCAGTAATACGTATACGCAAGGAACAAAGACGCATACAGTGGAATGTGGAAGAACATGAGAGCGTTCGGTTTGGCAAGTCGGCGAGTGTCCGGAGTGATCTGGTCTACTCCCTGTCGTTTCCAAGCAGAACCAAGGTCCTTAGTCCCATCTGGTGTAAAGGGTCTTTCGATGGAGTCGATCGACGCTGACAGACGGATCATCAGCGAAGTAGAGAGACGTCGAAGGCTGGACTGCATACCAGATTCCTGGAGGAACCAATTAATCTGGCTCTCGCGGATCCAGTTGTACTCGGAGCCGTGGAACAACCCCAATCAGTCCAGTACGCCAGCCGCGTATGAGCCAGAATATAGGAAGTAGAGAGTGAGGAGGTGGGTCTTGGACCTGAAACGAGACATTTCCCTTCGGTCACACGATGGTGGAAAGTGGGCGGCGAGGACTTACGGGTCTGCGCTCTTTACCTTCAAGACATAATTACCTACACCGTGGATGTCAGTAGGCCCGGCTTGGACGAGGCTGTAGGGCAATCTTTGCATGTACCGTACTTGGTCCCTTTTAGCTTCTCCATCTTCCTCGTCATGATTTCCAAACACCAAGGCCCAGGGAATCTTCCTCTAGGTTACGACCCTTGCGAATTTGGCCAAGACTGATTTCGTGTCCCATGACGTGCCCTGACCATTCAACTGGTCGGGTCGCTCGGCATCGTCGAGCTGAGGTTGTCCGAGCCCTCGCATGGTGAGATAACGGTGTCGTGACAAGCGCCTCGGGAGACGGAGAAATGTAGAGGGACTGCACGAGGGGGGCCTAGTGAACGATTTGGTTACACGTTTCACCAATAAAGGTTTGATCGATGGCGTACATCAGGAAAAAGGGGAAACCCTTATGATCCCGAATGAGGTTTATAAACCTTCGATAAGTTTCCCACGCGTCGCTAACCTAATGGGGGGTTCACGAGGGCGTTGTTAGTTAAAAAAACACTTTATTTAGGTGGTATATAGTTAACAGAGTTCGCATTCGCTTTACGCGTAATTAACATACGATACCTTTGAAAAGTGAACGCCGGGTTGTGTACTCGATGTTGGGTAGATCATCAATACATCAATCTTATATCGGCCTCGTATAGGCTTGACCAGGTGGTTGGGCATGTTGAAAAAATTATATTGTGCTCATATAGATAGTGTGTGGTATATAAGCGGGCATAAACCTTACAGTGTAGTCGTAGCACCGATGATCAGTATATACGGTCAAAGTTTGCACAACAGACACGTTGAAATCTTGATATTGAGTTTATCTCCATGGCGTCAGGTATATACTACACGGTAATGTTATAACGAGGCTGTCGCGAGGAAAATAATGGTATATGACTTATCTCAGAGTAAATACTGAGGATATGTACACGCTATTCGTCGGTTGTTATCAAGGCAAGATTGATTGCCAGCTTATGTACACCTCGGCGACCTTGTGTCTTGCTCAAAAATATATTGTCTAACTTATTAATGTAGTACTAGGGATGTAATCTACGTATAGAGTTTACCTTGGATCCTCGGGCGCACGCAAACCGATCATTGATCCCACCGTTCAACAACGACGTGCCTTGCGGTGACGTCTAATACTCTCCCGAAGATGACATTCACTTTCCTACCCTGACTGTCAAGGAAACTGTCCGGTTCACGGCCAAGACTCGCACCCCACATACACGAGCAGACGGTCAAACTAGGGATGAGCTTATTGAGGAAATCACCGACGTCCTCACCACCGTTTTCGGTCCTCGTCATGTGAGGAATACCCTCGTCTCATATCGCCGCCATCGTCTTTCTGTGTATTTTGGTGATGTGGTAACTCTTGAAGACCCATGATGGATAACCCAGGTACGTCATATATTATCCAGCGCAATGAGCGCGGCTGACCATCCCTGGTGAACGGGTAGGCTGGCACGCTTTATATAGGGCAGATCAGGTATTTATCTGACATCGGGGGTCTCGCCTTCAGCGTTCCTTTGTTAATTGATTTGAGGATTGCCGGTAGCTATCGCAGCAGGACTTCAGTCACTTCCATGGACCCGGTGGAAACGTTTAACCTTGCCAGGCCATTGTCAGCAGCACAGATGACGCTTCAAATCCTCACCCGAGCGGATTCGTTGGCAGATTCACACCTCATTACACCCCCTTGTCGGGCCCTTCCCAGCCAGTGTTTCCCTCACCATAGCCTCCTCCACTCTAGACTCAATATGATGGAATGCCGCACTCTCCCCTGGACCATTTTCTACCTCCACCATTGTTTCCAAAGCCTGTAAACCTCTCGTTTCTACAGGTTTCAAACCTTTACGCTATGGGTCCGGACAGCGTGTCGTTGTTTGCTTTGAGTTCGCACTTGCAGTCAATCTCATTGATGACCGCTATGGAGAGGTCCCAGAATTTGAGGATTGCACACCTCATTTGTAGGTTATTGTCAGGCCATTGCTGAGGTATGACACGATTGAAAATGGAATTTGGAGGGGTGCGGCTCTGATAGTCGGTGAGTGCGCTTTTTTTACGAACACATTCTCTGTTTCCTTCCTTCTCAACCATGGTGTTCTGGACTCTGACCCACTCTCTCTGCAAAGTTTCGGATGCTGGATCGTATTACAATCCACCTCCCACACTTTGATTCTACTACGATCATTCTGTTGAGCAGCGCAGAGTATATTCTATATACTACAGTGGTACTCTAGTCTTACCTTATAGGAGAGGTGGGAAGGGTAGAGCTGGGAGGCTGGTTTGAGAGTGCTAGTTGTGGGAGTAGAACAAGAGACGTTATATTATCATGTAGGAGTACATGAGGTATATATAGTAGTTCTAAGGTGTGACTGTCACAGCTGTTTAGCGTGAGCAAGCCACTGATGGTCACCTATAGTGACTCATCCATCATTATCAACCGGGCCGCTGACACATCAGTATCGCGTAACACCGGGATAGTTTACAGCCGGTACCGGACCGACTAACGCGGATACGTCCGGCTTCAACACTCCCCCATGCTAAGCAGCCGAGCTAAAGGCGCGTAAGCATTATTTGAAGAAGCGTAGACCATAGTCAGGTCGGAAAAGTAGGAACTTTACAGAACCTAGATTC
>Ga0307515_10018428_pt1 | contig 12634 bp, 8 predicted proteins | sample 17_EM_MG_FD_194513 | JGI IMG/M metagenome (GOLD analysis project Ga0307515, IMG submission 194513) | Populus trichocarpa ectomycorrhiza microbial communities from riparian zone in the Pacific Northwest, United States - 17_EM | ecosystem: Host-associated > Plants > Roots > Unclassified | place... | reverse complement strand
CGAAGGGCGCCGGCTTGGTCGAAGTGTTGCAGTATGCGGTCGATGCGATAGCCGCGCTCGCCGATGTCTTCGAGGAAGAGGATGTCTGCGTGGTCGCACTGAAGTTTCGTGCCGAGCGTGGTTTGCAGAACGGTGAGATTGCCGCCGAATATTTTTCCGCGAATGCGGCGGCGTTTGGCGGCCGCGGCGTTCAATGGCACGAGGCCCGTGAAGACGATCGAGCGCTGTTGTCCGAAGAGTGCGGCTTTGAGCTCTTGAAGCTCGTCGGCGCGAATGGTTTTGCTGCCGAGTCGATCCAATAGAGGCCCGTGAATCGATGGCCAGCGCCAGAGATGATTCAGGACGTGGTGGATAGTGGTGGCGTCGCTGTAGCCGATGAACAGTTTGCGGTGTTTCGGGGCGCGGAGTTTGCGCAGGCGGTCTATGAAGCGGATCGCGCCGTAGCCGGCGCGAATGCACCAGACGGCGCGTGAGTCTCGAGCGAAGAGGGCCTTGCGCAGATCGCTGAAGCGCCGCTCGTCGGAGTTGGCGCACAACAGGTCGTCACCGAAGAGGTCGGCGGGTACGCGAGGCTTGAGGCCTAGGGAATGGATGAATCGGATCCCCGCTTCCAGGTCTTCGTCGGTGCAGCGGAAGCCGGGCGCTATCACGTCCACGATGTCGCCAGGACGTAGAACGAAAGAATTCAGCATGTTCGGGCAGTCGATTTAAACGGTCGCGGGGAGTCTAGAGTCCAAGGGAAGGAAGTAAAGCTACGAGCCTTGGACGGATCAGGTTATGCGACAGCATTCAATCATTCGGCATGCGATGACGGCGCTCACCGCTTATCTCGTGATGGGTGTGGCTATGGCTCAGTCAGGCGCTCCGGCCGTGTCAATTGCGGATGCGCAGCGTGGGGCAGTGGCGAAGATGACGGATCGTCAGGCGGTTTTGGCGGTCACGCGCGGGCTGACTCAGTACCTTGGTGCGGAAGAGTTTGTGCGGCAGCTCATGTTGGTCCCGAAGACGCTCGATTGCTTGGTGAATCTCATGCCGGAAGCGCTGCGCGGGTTGCTCGGAGATGCGGTTCGCTAGGGTCGCTAGCCCCTTCGGTCGGGCAGCCGGCTCCTAGCGGATCTTCGCGACGGGGCCGGTGGAATCACGAATGATCAAGCGATGGGGCAGGCGCGCGAATTTCGGGCCGTCGCTGTTGCGCAAGGTCTGCAGCAGCAAACCTGTCGCCGCGTATGCCAAGTCATAAGTCGGCTGGTGCACCGTGGTCAACGGCGGCCAGACGATTCGCGCGACGTAGGTATCGTCGAACCCCACCACGGACAGACGCGCAGGTACGGCAATGTTCAGCTCGTGTGCGGACATCAGCACACCCGCTGCCATATCGTCGTTGCTCGCGAAGATAGCGGTGGGTGGGTTCGGCATCGTGAGCAGCTCGCGCGCGGCCTTGAGTCCCGATTCGAATTCGAATAACCCTTGTTTCACATAGGCCGCATCGAACGGGATATCGTGATCCTGCAACGCGGCCTTGTAGCCTTGCAATCTAAGCCCGCTCGCATAATGCGCCGGATGCCCGATGATGAATCCAATCGCGCGATGGCCGAGCGAGATGAGATGCTCCGTCATCTCGCGCGCGGCGCCTTCGTCGTCCATGTCGACGTAGGCTGAATGATGCTCCATGTCGCTCGGTGCGATGCGCACGAACGGCAGTTTCCGCTTATCCAACGCTTCAATCAGCTCCGCCGATTCCGACAGCGGCGCGGAAACGATGAGTCCGTCGGCGTGGGTTTGATCCAGCAGGCCCATCACTTCGCGCACGAGCGCTTCGCCTTTGCCATCGCACTGATGCACGAAGAGTCTGAAACGCTCTTCGTGGCAGCGCTCCATCGCGCCATGCTGCACATCGACGATGTAGTTCGCGCTCGGGTTTTCGTACAGCAAGCCGATGAGATACGACTTGCGACTGGCTAGGCTGCGTGCCGAAAGGCTGGGGTGATAGTTCAGCGCCTGCACCGCGGCTTGCACGCGCGCGCGGGTTTGCTCGGCGACATTCGGCTCATTGTTGAGAACGCGCGAGACGGTTTTGATCGCAACGCCGGCCGCCTCCGCTACATCATGTATCGTTTTTCTGCCCATGCCCGGAGCATCAGCTTGATCTACTTGCCGCATGCCATCACATCGCTCGTCCCCGTTTCGAGCTTGACTTCCGCCACACTCAGCGCCAGCGCGCCGTCCGAGGAGATCAAGAACGGCGCGGTAATTCGGCTGGCATCCAAGCCTCCTTTCTCGAAGCAGCTCAATAAAATCTTCATGTGTCGCCACTCGCCGCGCGGAGCGGACTGCAGCGTAGCTTGAATCGGCACCGCCGCGGAACACGATGAGCCGCACTCCATCACAACATTCACCGCGCCTGTGACCGGCTCATCCACTCGGTAGTCAAACCCGAGCGAAACTTCGCCATTCGATTCACGCTTGAGGTCGATGCCGACATCGCCACCTAATCCGACACGCGCACCGCCGCCCGCGGTCGGCCAATGAATCGTGCGTGCATCTTCTTGAGCTTTGAAATCGGATGCCGCGAAGGTAATGCCTTGCGTTCCGGAGTCTGTAAACGGCTTGTGAATTCCGGACTCGTTGCTCACGACCCATTGCCAACCCGCACCCGGCTTGCCGCGCACGAGGAAGGCTTGGGTTTCCACGGCCGGCGGAATCTCGCCAACATCTTCCGAAAGCGGCTGGATGGAGCCTTTGTCGTAGTACTTGAGCCCGTAGCCGTAAGTGAATGCCGGCTTCTCGTCGCCGTCGTTACGATTGATAGCGCTTTGCAAAGGCGATCGCGGCCAAGAGAACGACAGGCGCCCGCGGAAGTCGTTGTTGACCGAGCCATCAGCCTTGCGGAACAACACGTCTGCCACACCTGCGCCTTCAGTTCCCGGCAACCAAGCGGCGACGAATGCATCCGACGCATTGATTTCGCGATTCGCCCACAACGGTCGGCCGGACAGAAATACCGATACGACAGGAATGCCCGCGGCCTTCAACTTGCGCAGCAGTTGGAGGTCGCGATCGTCATACGGGCTGTAAGCGATGGTGCGAATGTCGCCACGAAACTCCGCATAAGGATTTTCGCCGAACACCACGATTGCCACATCCGGCTTGCGCTTGAAGCTGCCTTTTACACTGAGCTCGGCCGTGCCGCCGCCGGCGCGAACGGCCTGCCGGATGCCTGCGTAGATGGAATCCGCGTGCGGAAAGAGCTTGTTCGAGATGCCTGTCCCTTGCCAAGTCAATGTCCAACCGCCGCACTGCTTCGGAATATTGTCCGCGCCATCGCCGGCAACGAGCACATGCTTGTTCAGCGCCAACGGCAGCAGTTTGTTCTCGTTCTTCAGCAGTACCAAAGATTCACGCACGGCTTGCCGCGCGACCGCGCGATGCTCGGAAGAACCCAGCAGCTCGAATTTTCCGGCCATCGGGCGCGTGGAAGGCTTGCCCTTCTCGAAGATACCGGCGCGCATCTTCACGCGCAGGATGCGGCGCACGGCATCGTCCAGGCGCTTCATCGGAATATCGCCCGCATTCACTTGCGCAAGCGTGTTCTTATAAAGCCCTTTCCAAGTGTTCGGCGCCATGAACATATCGAGTCCGGCGTTGATCGCGGCCGGACAGCTCTCCGGATTGCACCCCGGCACTTGTCCGTGGCCGTTCCAATCGCCGACGACGAAGCCGTCGAACTTCATTCGTCCTTTGAGCACATCCGTGAGCAAGCCACGATGGCCGTGCATTTTCACGCCTTGCCAGCTCGAGTAAGACGCCATCACCGTTTGCACTCCGGCCGCGACGGCCGCGGGGTAGCCCGCCCCGTGAATCTCGCGCAGCTCTTTTTCCGACGATGCGTTGTCGCCCTGATCGCGGCCGCCCGTGCCGCCGTCGCCGAGAAAATGCTTCGCGGACGAAATCACATGGCCGTTGCGCAGGAAGTCCGGCGACTTGGGGTCGCCCTGCAGACCTTTGACCATCGCGGACGCGAACTCGCGCACGATCTCCGGATCCTCGGAATAGCTTTCGTAAGTGCGGCCCCAGCGATCGTCGCGCACGACAGCGAGCGTCGGCGCGAAAGTCCAATCTTGCCCGGTAATCCAAGTTTCCAGGGCGGTGATCTCGCCGATACGTCGGACCAGATCCGAGTCGCGAGTGGCGCCCAGCGCGATGTTATGCGGGAACACCGTGGCGCCGATGATATTGCTATCCCCATGAACGGAGTCGGAACCCCAGATCACCGGAATGGCGGCGGCGCCGAGCGCGGGATCCATCGATGCGTCCCAGAATTTATCCGCCAGTGCGAGCCACTCCTTCGCCGGCGCCAGGTCGTTGCCGCCGGGACCCGAGTTGCCGCCGTTGAGGACGGAACCGAGCCGATACTCGCGAACTTCTTCAGGTGTGACGCTTGCAATGTCGGCTTGAATGATCTGGCCGACCTTTTGCTCGACCGACATAGCGGCCATCAACGCATTGATGCGTGACTCGATCTGAGTGTTCTCTGGAATAGGAGGCTCGACGCTCGGCCAGTCATCGGGATGAGCCGATGAAGGATTGGGAGCGGACGATGCGGCGGATCTCTGAGCGGGCGATTTATCACGCTGCGAGCACGCCGACACCGCAAGCAAGCTTATTGAGAGAAAGCTCAGCGCAAAGCAGGCCCCCATCACCGTGCGTTCCGTCGCGGCGTTGGCCGTTCTTGTTTCCATGTGCGACCTCCGAGGCCGGAGAATCACATGGTGCTGACAACGTTGTCAAACTAGCAACAAAAAAACCGAGCGATGCGCGAGCGTTGTCGCTCGCTGCACCGCTCGAATGAATGGCCCTAAAGACTAGGAATCAGAACGCGACGAAAGCACCGACGTTTATGTTGGCAGCATCGTTCTTCAGACCGTTCTGCGCTTCCGCTTCAATGTCCGAATACTCGCCGAGGAGTGTCAGGTTCTTGGTGAGATTGTGATAAATGCCCAAAGTCACTTTACTGTTCTTCTTGACGAGCACCGAAGCCAGTTCGCCACTCGCCCGCTCCAAGTTGCTCTCACCGTAGTTCACGCCGAGCTTCGTGTCGCCCAATGTATAGGTGACTTGCGCGAGGAATCCATCGGAGTCGCGCTCGTTGCCGAGGCCATCGTCACCGTTCACGAACAACCCGGTCGTGCCGACTCCCTTGCCGGTGTAGTAGTAGGCCATGAAGTCGAATGCACCGACTTTCAACTTGCCACCGAGATCGAACGCAGTGCTGTCGTAGTCCGATGCATCCGTTACGCCTTCTTGTTGCTGAGAAAGGAGGGTCGCGGACAGATACAGATCGCCCTTGGTGTAGGCGATTTTGCCGTGGAAACCAGGCGCACCCTTGGGTGTCGGCGCACCTTGAAGAATGGGCTCCAGCGGATCGAAGATACCTACCGTGATCTTGAGGCCATTGAGATCGCGTGTGGTGTAGTTCATCTGCGCAAGCCAATCGGTATAGATGTAACCGAGGCCGATCGAGCCGAGCGAGGTGTTCGAAGGCGCGGCGTAATTGCCGTTGCCCGCACCTACACCGATCAAAGTCATGTCCCCCAGAATCGCGTCTTGTTGAAACAGTCCGATGTTTCGTCCGAACATGAACGAGCCCAGAGAATCGTTGCCGAATGTCAGGAACACTTGGCGAACATCGAGGCCCGCTGTCCCCAAAGCGGTGTTGGTTCGGTCTGCGCCGAGATTTGGACTGCCGCCATCGTTGGTGCTGATGCCCGGAAAGAAACCGAACGTCACGCCTATGTCGTAGTCACCTTGATGTGTCTTGGCGCTGATGCCGAGCGATGCCGGCAGCAGACCGTTGCTGACGGATGAGCTGTCGTCCTCGCCAGCCGATCCGATACATGCGAGTCCTCCTGCGACAGCAGGTGAGCCACTGTTGTCACACATTGAATTGATGTAGTGAACATTTACGTTGCCGCTAAAGGAAAGAGTCCAGTCTCCCGCATTCACGTCGATGGCATGTGACACAGCCGGCACTAGCAGCGCTGCCGCAGTTGTCATTGCCCCACTCAATACACGTTGCAAAGTCATACGCGACTCCCTTTGGTTTGTTGGTCGACAGCCTTCCGCGAGCCGCGCCGCTTGCGAGCGTCGTCATTCGATTTCTCCCGACACCGGCGCGCGTGGGGAAATTGCAACGCGTATGCCAGGTGATTCGCGCGCCCATGTACTTGTTTTGCTTGCGGCGATGCAATCCTCGTGTTTCCCTAGCGTTACGTTGTCACGTTACACCGTGGCAACTTCGATGCGGCTTCCGACGAAGGGGGAGGAAGATGCGAATGGCCCACACACGAGGCGCTACTCAATTTGGTGAACTGACCCGCGGCTCCAGCTATGCATTGCTGTTGACGGATGCGAAGGGTCAGAAGAAGTCCGAGCTAGTCGAGCTGTTGTATGGAGGAACGCTCGCGCTGTCGGCAGACGGTACGGTAATCGATGCGGATCACACTGCAGCCACGCTTCTCGAATCCAGCGATCGCGATCGACTCGTCGGTCGACGAATCAGCGAATTACTAACTGTTAGAAGTGACGACGTTACGGCACCACATGGCGCATTGGTCTGCACGTCTTGCGGATCGCCGAAGCGCCGCGTGTACTTCATCAATTTATCCGGAAGTCTCAACGGCGATTCGCTCGATGCTCGCCAAGTGATCTTGAGATCTTGTTGTCCTCAGGCTATTGCGCGCCTGTCGCCCGCTGCCGCCGCGCGCGGTCTGACATTGGAAGATCTCGCGGGTGGCGATCCGCAGATGTTGCGCAACGTGAGAACCGCGCGGCGAGTGACGGACTCCGACCTTCCGGTTCTCATTCAAGGTCCTACCGGTTCAGGCAAAGAAGCATTCGCGCACGCCATGCACGCCATCAGCGGCCGTGCGAGCAAGCCGTTTGTCGCTGTGAACTGCGCCGCGATTCCCGAGTCGCTCATCGAGAGCGAGCTGTTCGGCTATCGTCCCGGTGCTTTCACAGGCGCGCGGCGTGAAGGCATGCGCGGCCGCATTTTGCGATCCGATGGCGGTACGCTGTTTCTCGATGAGATCGGCGACATGCCGCTCGCTCTGCAAACGCGGCTGCTGCGCGTGTTGGAAGATCGAGAGATCATTCCGCTCGGAAGCGAGACGCCCGTCAAAGTAGATTTACACGTCATTGCGGCTTCGCATCGCAATCTGCGCGAGATGATTGCGCAGAACACTTTCCGCGACGATCTCTACTACCGCTTGAACGGCATCACGCTTGAATTGCCGTCGCTCGCCGAGCGAGTCGATCGCGAGCAAGTCATTCGCCGCGTGCTGGCCTCGGAATGTTCGGACGAACGGCAGGTAGCCATCGAGTCCGAAGCGATAGCGTGTCTTACGGCGTATCCGTGGCCGGGAAATGTGCGAGAGCTGCGTAACGTTATTCGCACGGCGCTGGCCATGCGCGAAGGCGACGTGATTCGTGAGATCGATCTACCGCGCGAGATTCGGTTAAGCACTCTCGAGTTCGAAGAGCATTCCATGAACGCGGAAGCGGGCTCGCGTCCGGCCGACATGAGCTCGACGGATTTGCTCAAGGACGCCGAGCGCGGCGCCTTACTGCAAGCGATCGAGGCCTGCAACGGCAATATGACGCGCACGGCGGAGCAGCTCGGCGTCAGTCGCAATACGCTTTATCGAAAGATGAAGCGCCATGGCATCGGCACGAACCGACGTATGGACATTGCCGCAGCCTGACCTCGCGTCAGACACCACTTCGGAACCGTTTTTTATTATTGTTCGATGCTTGCACAGGCTTCTCGAGGTGTTTGTCACATGGAACGTGCGCTCGCGCCGCGGTGGCTCGCCGCGGTACTGCTCTCTTGCGTCACGATTGTCGCACTGGGCGCGGAGCCGCTGCCGCGCGCAAAGCCGGAAGAAGTGGGCTTGTCTTCCGAGCGCTTGGGCCGCGTCACTACTGTGTTTCAAAAGTATGTGGACGATGGCAAGCTCGCCGGCGGTGTAATTCTCGTCGCGCGCAAGGGCAAGTTGGCTTACTTGCAGGCTTTCGGCTTCCGCGACCGCGAAGCGAAAGCGGCCATGCGCGACGATTCGATTTTTCGCATCGCTTCGCAGAGCAAAGCGCTCACGAGTGTCGCGATCATGGCGCTGCAAAAGCAGGGCAAGCTGATCCTCGTCGATCCGGTCAGGAAGTTTCTGCCGGAATTCAGCGAGACTACGGTGGCCGTGCCGCGCACCGACGGTGGTGGCGGTGGCTACGATGTCGTGAAGGCCAATCGGCCGATCACAATTCGCGACCTGCTCACGCACATGGCGGGTTTAAGTTACGGCGAAGGCATCGCCGCGGATAAATGGAAAGCCGCTGGCATTCAAAGCTGGTACTTCGCGGCTCGCAACGAGCCGGTGGGTGCAACGATCTCGCGCATGGCGGGGCTGCCGTTCGACGCGCAGCCGGGCGAGCGTTGGATTTATGGCTATTCGATCGATGTGCTCGGCGCTATCGTCGAGAAGGCATCGGGAAAGAAATTGGACGAATACATTCGCAGCACTATCACCGAGCCGTTGAAGATGGCGGACACGGCGTTCTTTCTACCGAAGGCTCAGCGCGATCGGCTCACGGTCGTGTATTCCGGCGACAAGACGCCGGTTGCGCGCGTGCCCGATGGCTTGGAGCAAGGCCAGCAGGGCGCTTATGTTGACGGGCCGCGCAAGAGTTTCTCAGGCGGCGCGGGCCTGCTCTCGACAGCGGGAGACTATGCGCGCTTTCTGCAAATGCTATTGAATGGCGGCGAGCTGGATGGCGTACGAATTCTTAGTCGCAAGAGCGTAGAGCTGATGACTACCGATCACATTCCCGGCAAGTCGTTCCGAAATGGCCAGGGATTCGGCTTGGGATTTTCGATTGTGAAGGACGTCGGCGCCTTCGGCGCTCCCAGCTCTGTCGGTGAATACGGTTGGGGCGGCGCTTATCATTCAACGTATTGGGTTGATCCAAAAGAGCAGATGGTCGTGGTGTATCTCACGCAATTGAAGCCCGCGCCGGATGAGAGCGATCAGCCCACGCTGCGCGCACTGATTTATCAATCGATCGTCGACTAACGTGAACCCTTCGAAATTTTCGAGCCGCGTTCGCGCGCTCGCCGCACTGGCCACCGCAACGCTCTTGCTCTGGGGCTGCGCCACTCCCCAACGGCCACGCGTCGTGTGCGTGCCGGACAAATCCGCCCCACCCGCCGTTCGATACGACCCCGTTGGTTGGTCGGACGTCGAAGGTTGGTCGGCAGATCGTGCCGATGAAGCTTGGGGGGCATTCGTTTCGAGCTGCGCCCCATTGGCCAAACGCCAGGACTGGTCGGCGGTGTGCGCCTCGGCGAAAGCGCAGAGCGCGCCGAGCGCGAGCGTCGTACGCTCGTTCTTCGAGCAAAAGCTTACCGCGTACCAGATCGTGCAAGTGAATAGCTGTGGCACTCGCGATGCTTTCGGCCTGGTTACGGGTTATTACGAGCCGGTGCTGAGAGGGTCACGCACACCCACGCCGATCTTTCGCGTCCCGCTGTACGCCGCGCCGGACGATCTGCTGACCATCGACCTAGGCGATTTGTATGCCGATCTCAAAGGCCGTCGATTGCGCGGGCGCCTGCAAGGCAAGAAGGTCATTCCGTACTACAGCCGCGCCGATCTCGAGAAAAACGGCGCGCTTGCGGGTAAAGAGATCGTTTGGGTCGATGACGCCATCGACGCCTTCTTTCTGCAGATTCAAGGCTCGGGCCGAGTCACGCTGCCGACCGGCGAAACCATTCGCGTCGGTTACTCGGATCAAAACGGCTATCCCTATCGCTCTATCGGCAAGTACCTGGTCGATCAAGGCATCCTCACGGTTGACCAAGCAACCACGCAGGGACTGCGGCAGTGGCTGATCACGAATCCCGATCGCATGCAGCAGGTGTTGAATGCGAACCCGAGCTTCGTGTTCTTCCGCGAGGACAAAATTCTCGATGCGACCCAAGGGCCCAAGGGCGCACTCGGTGTACCGTTGACCCCGGGTCGCTCGGTTGCCGTGGATGCGCGTTACGTTCCATTGGGTGCGCCGATTTTCCTCGCCACGACCTATCCGGCGACCGATGCGCCGTTGCGACGGCTTGTCATGGCGCAAGACACCGGCGGCGCGATCAACGGCGCGGTCCGTGCGGATTTTTTCTGGGGGATGGGCAACGAAGCAGGCGAGAGTGCCGGCAAGATGCGACAACAGGGACGCGTGTGGTTGCTTTGGCCCAAGGGGTCGATCCCCACCAAGCCGCAATAATCTCTTATAGCTATGAGACTTGCGTCGTTCGCACCATCTGTCCGAGGTTACGGCCTGCATTGGGCGAGCCGCCCAACCGGGACTTTCGAGTAGCCGCACCCCATTCTGCGCTCCGACCTTTCGGCCTCGAAAAGATTTGCCGCAGACCCGACCCCGCGCCATCCTTAAGCTCTCCGCGAAGGACTGCGCATGCCTGCGGGACACCGGGATGAAAGCTCCAATCGTCGCACTGGCCGCAACGGCTGCGGGCTTCGCCGCGGCCTCGGTCTATTTGTACGGCGAGTTAGGCGTCGAGCGCGTTCAGACTCAGGCGGAGGTCGCGGCGCGCAGTAAACACGAAGCGCGCAGTAGGGAGCTTCATGACGGCGTGGTGTTGAGCGATAGCAGCGATGCCAGCGATACGAGCGCTTCTATGCTGCCGTTCTCTCAAGTGCGAGCGTCCAATTACGTGTTACCGGCAGCGGAATCGACAGTCCCGACACTCTCGGCTTCTGGGATCGATAGCGAACAGTCCGCGCCGCCGGAAATCGACAGCACGGCACCGAGCTCAGCTTCGATCGCGCCCACTTCTACGGAAAGTCAGTCGACGGGCAGCGCGTCTTTTACGCCTGCGCAGCCGGCTGATACCGGCGGCGTAGTGCCGGTGGCCGTCGGCAATGCGCAATCGACAGACACAAGTGCTCGTGAGGAACGCGCGGCGACGGCGCGCTCATCTCGACGACTGATGCGCGAGCGCGCGCGGCCGGATTCCACGGACGGTCGCTAACTCATCAGTGCATTGTGCTGCGTCGGCGCTCGGCCGAACGCGGGATCGCAGCGATCAACCAGGCTGCGCGTCCATCAGCCAATCGCTGGTTTCCGGCGCCGCTGGATCGGACTTCACGCAATTACGACCGGACCGCTTGGCAACATAGAGGGCGGCATCAGCACGTTGCAGCATGCTGCTCAGCGAATCGCTACCGCCGGTAGACGCTGTTACGCCGATGCTCGCCGTGATGCGCCGCCGATCCGAAAACCAGCGTGTCGTATCGACCGAGCTGATCTGCTCGCGAAACTGATCCGCGGCGGACCGCGCGTCCTCGATGTGCGTGTCCGGCATCACGATGAGAAACTCTTCTCCACCCAGGCGCCCGAAGGAATTCGGCGGATGAACCGATGCGCGTACTTTGTCCGCGACGACCTTCAATACTTCATCGCCGGCTGGATGGCCGTGATGATCGTTGATGCTCTTGAAGTGATCGATATCGATGATGAGGATGGAGCACGGCGCCGCATCGGGCCGCTTCAAGTGCGAAGCCAGCTGTCTCAGCACCGCGCGGCGGTTCGGCGCACCGGTCAGCTCGTCGGTCATCGCAAGCTTGCGCATGCGGCGAGTATTGCGAGATTGAAATACCGCCAATGTCGCCAATAAGGCGGCGAGCAAAACCGTGAGTGCGATCACCATCGCCTGTAGATTGCGCGCGCGCCGCTCTTGTGCGAGGGCCTTCTGATTCGCCTGGTTCTCTCGCAACAGCAGCGTGTTTTCTTTTTCCTTGGAGTTGGTGTCGAACTCCACTTTCAAGGTCGCGAAGCGCTGATTGAGCTGATTGCGCAGCAGCTTCTCGTTGGTCGCCATGGCTTGCGCCTGCATATCGTACGCGGCGCGCCAGTTTCCGAGCTCCGCGTAGATCGAGCCAAGCTCCGTGTACGTGCTCGCGAGCTCTCCAGCTATGTTCCCTCTGCGAAAGACCTCCTGAGCGGCCTGCAACGCATCGATGCTCTCCTGCGTTCGGTGCAAGCGATGGAAAGCCATTCCCTTGACGAGATTGATCTGCGCTCGCAGGCGCACATCCGTCGTCTGATGGAGCAACGCCGATGCGCGCTCCAAGATATTCAATGCCTCTTCGGGATCGCCGAGCGCGTTGGCGACAGCTGCCATGCCGCGCAGCGCATAAGCCTCGCCGCGCGCATAATCGATTTGCTTGCTGAGCGCGAGCGACTCTAAGAACGCTTTGCGCGCGGCATCCCACTCGTGAAGATTCTCGTGAGCGCGCGCAAGGTTATGCAGCGTGACGGATGCTTCACGCACCATCCCTCCGTTGCGTTGCGCCTTCAACGTTTGCAAGTAGATGTGCTTTGCCTGTTCGAAGTCGCCCATGCGGTTATAAAGAATGGCGATGGCGTCGAGCGCGGTGAGCGCGTGGTGCGGCATGTCTAACTTATCGTAGAGCACTTGCGAGCGGCGCAGCTCGCTCAGGCCCGTCGCATAGTCGCCTTGTACGCCCTGCAGATAGCCGCGCTTAAAGAGCACGCTGGCCAGCATCTC
>Ga0307515_10018427_pt1 | contig 12635 bp, 9 predicted proteins | sample 17_EM_MG_FD_194513 | JGI IMG/M metagenome (GOLD analysis project Ga0307515, IMG submission 194513) | Populus trichocarpa ectomycorrhiza microbial communities from riparian zone in the Pacific Northwest, United States - 17_EM | ecosystem: Host-associated > Plants > Roots > Unclassified | place... | reverse complement strand
AGACGTTCACGGGGTTGATCCTCGCGCAGATGGCGGCGCAGAACAAGGTGAAGCTCGACGAGCCGGTGCGCGCGCTGCTCCCGGCCGGGACGGTCGCGGCGCCGGCGTCGGGCCGCGAGATCACGCTGCTCGATCTGAGCGCGCAGCGATCGGGCCTGCCGCGCTTGCCCGACAACCTGAAGCCCGCCGACATGACCAATCCGTACGCCGACTACGATGTGAAGGCGCTCTACGCGTACGTCGCTGCTCACGGCGTCGCACTGCCGGACAAGCCCGTGTTCGAATACAGTAACCTCGGCGTCGGACTCCTGGGGCAAGCGCTCGCGGAGCGCGCACACACGACGTACGAAGCGCTCTTGAAGAAGCAGATCACCAACCCGCTCGGCATGCGCGACACCGTGATCACGATCCCAGCGGCGCTCCACGCGCGCTTCATCCAAGGCCACGATGGCGAGCACAAGCCCGCTCATGCGTGGGACATCCCGGCGCTCGCGGGCGCAGGGGCGATCCGCTCCACCGCGGGCGACATGCTCACGTACCTCGAGGCGCAGCTCCATCCGGATCACTTGCCGGCGACAGCGCGGAACAGCGCGGAGGGCAAGACGCTCGCCGCGGCGATCGCTGCGTCGCACGAGATCCGCGGCGAGGTCGGCGCCGGAGCCCACATCGCGCTCAACTGGCTCCGCGACGACGAGGCCGGGTGGTTCTGGCACAACGGCGCGACGGGGGGCTACAGCGCGTTCGCCGTCTTTGCTCCGGAGAAGGACTTTGCGGTCGTCGTGCTGACCAACACGTCGCCCGGCGATACCCACTTCGCCGATACGCTCGGGAGTCACATCGCGCAGCGGATGAACGGAACGCCTGCGGTCTCGTTGAAGCCCGCGGTGCAATAGCCGCCAGGAGGGCGGGGCGGCTGGCGATGTGCAGGCGGTGCAGGTTGGCCCACGCCGCGCCGCCGGTGGCCGTGCGCACTTGCTCGAGGACGTCGGGCTGCGCGGCAGGTTGCGCGATCGGTTGCGCGGCGGGCTGGCAAGCGGCGCCGCCGAGCACCGCAGCGAGGAGCAGAGACGAGCGAGGCCGGGTCATTCCCCGCACCGTAAATCGCCGGCCGCGCGGCGGTCTTGAACCGGGCTTGCGCGGCTTGGAATCAGACTAGCGCTTGCGCTTCAGGCACCCGAACCGCGCGAGCTACAGATAACGCTACGCCGCCGGTATCCGCCGGCGCGTCGCGAGCCAGGCGATGGCCGCAGTCAGCGGCCAGGCGAGCCAGGCGGCCTGGGCCCACCACGGGCGCTCGAAGCGCAGCGCGAGGACGTGGTGGCCGCGCGGAACGTCGACGGCAGAGAAGTCCGGCGTGACGCGACGGATCGGCACGGGGGCGCCGTCGAGGTAGGCGTGCCAGCGCGGGTGCCAGCTCTCGCGGGCCATGAACGTCGTGGTCTCGGTGGCGTCGACCTCGGCGTAGATGTCGGCGGCGTCGCCGGGTGAGTCCTGGCGGAACGCGCGCACGACGCGGCCGTGGGGTGGGCCGCTGGCGCCGCCGGAGCCCTGGTACGCGAGGACGCGGTCCTTCGTTGGCTGATCCGACTTGAGCCAGTTGATCGCGGCGGCGCGCGCGGGCTTGCGGCCGGGCGGCAGCGTGCCGGTGACCTCGACGGGGGACACCAGGCCAGGGGCGGGCAGGCGGCGCACCAGGTAGTGCTTGGTCTCGAACACCGGCACACCGGCGGGCATCGAGGCGGCGTTCTTCTTCTCGAACACCAGCAGCGGCGCGTCGTAGACCCAGGCGTTCTTGACGAACTCCTTGGACGTGTTCCACAGGAAGTCGTAGTTCGGGCTGGCCTGCAGGCCGCCGCCGCCCATCATCAGGAGCGACGGCCGGCGGCCGTACTCGTAGGTCAGCAAGTTCGACCAGTGGTTCTCGGCGCCGGTGCCGACCTGCTTGCGGCCGGGCGGCTCGGTCTGGAGGCGCAGCGCGATCAGGTGGAGCTCGCCGCCGTGGCTGCCGTCGTAGTCGCCCAGGACGTGGACCCGGCTGCGCAGCGCGGTGGCGCCGGGCAGGACGAGCAGCACGACGAGCGCGGCGGCGATCGCGGCGACGGCGGTGCGCACCGCGTACTGCAGCGGCACGTCGGCCAGCCGGGCGCGGTCGCGAGCGCCGGTGACGGCGCGCAGCGCGCGGCGGATCGGGCGATGCAGCGCGGAGCCCTCGGGGGCGTTCCAGATCGCGCGGCACACCAGGAGGAAGCCGGCGCCGACCGCCAGCGACAGCACGACCTGCATCGCGCCGAGGAACCGGACCGGCGGGATCAGATCGTCGTCGGTCTTGCCGATGTGCGGCCCGATGCCGAGCCACCACGCGTAGACCACCGCGGGCGCCCACAGCCAGCGCAGGTAGCGGGCGCGCGCGAACACCACGACGATCGGCAAGGTCCAGGTCAGGACGACCGGGCGGGCGAAGTCGAGGACCCCGCCGTGGACGTACCAGGTGAACAGCGTGCCGAACCCGGGGCCGACCTCGTCGTTGACCCGGTGCGGGAAGCCGCCGAACCCGGCGTAGTCGATCACGAGCGGCAGCCAGAACGGCGCGCAGGCGACGAGCAGGCAGCCGGCGAAGCCCGCGAGCCGGACGAGCTCGCCCGCCATCGGCCGGGCCGGAGGGTGGCGCCAGCGCTCGGCGATCGCGGTGATGACGTCGGCCAGCCTGCCCTGGTCGGCGAGCATGCCGGGGCTGAGCGCGACGAGGATGCGATCGACCCCGGCGAGCCCCGGCTGTGCCGCCCAGCCGGCGATCAGGGCGAGGCCCAGGCCGAACCCGGCGAACGGATGGCACAGCGTGACCAGCGCGCCCCAGGCGATGGCCGGCGCGAGGCCGCGCGCCTCGGTCGCCCAGCGCACCGCGTGGCCGAGCGCGAGCGGGAACGCCGCGAGCGCCCAGGTCTGGGTGTACAGGCCGACCTGGAACGTGCCGGCGTTGCCGGTGCCCCACCGCGACTCGCCGTTGGTGAGGCCGATCGCGAGCGCGGCGATGGCGGCCTGCCACGGCGTCGCGCCCAGCAGGCGCATGCCGCGATACGCCGCCGCGGGGGCCAGGACCAGCGGCAGGAACACGCTGAGCTCGAAGAAGACCAGGTGGTGGCCGAACACCGCCGCCGGGATGGCCGAGGCCAGCTGCGGGACCACCTGGTAGTAGTAGGCCGAGGCGAAGCCGCCGTTGGCGCTCGGGTTCCACAGGTCGAAGTCACCGGCGCGCAGGCAGTCGGCGATCCGCGCGCTCTCGGCCATGTGGAAGGTCAGATCGTCGCCCGCGAGCTCGCCGGCGAACATGTGATAGTAGATCGCGACCATCCCCAGGGTGATGAGTGCGAGCGCCGGCAGCGCGCCGTGCTGCATCACCCACGCCGCGCAGCGGTCCCAGAGATCCGGCTCGGCACGCTCGGGCACGGTCGCGACGGCGTGGGAGCCGGCGTCCTCGGTGGCGGCGGCGTGAGAGGTGGCGACGTGCCCGGCGGTGCCGGCGGCCTCCGAGACGCCGGCGGCCTCGTGCGTGCCGACCTCGGCGCTCGCGGGATCGTCGGCTTGCACCGGCAGATCTTGGCCCGGCGGCGGGCGCGGCGCATCGCCCTGGGCGGCGTTCTCCGACGAGATCCGTGGTGGCTCGGGGCCGGTGGCCGGCGGCTCCGGCGCATCGCCGTCGTCGGTCACACCGCCTCCAGCAGATCCGCGATGCGGTCGTCGTCGAACACCGGGGTCGCGCCGCGCACGCCGGCGACCGCCGCGGCCCACCGGCTGGCGACCCGGCCCGAGGCGGCGAGGTCCCAGCCCGAGGTCATGCCGAACACCAGCAGCGCCAGGTATGCGTCGCCGCAGCCGACGTTGTCGCCGCCGGGCTCGGCCGCGACGGCGGGGATCTCGATCGGCGCGCCGTCGAGCGGGAAGATCGTCGAGCCGGCGGCGCCGTGGGTCACGACGACGATCCGCGGCCGGGCGGCGCGCAGCGTGCCCACCGGATCGTCCCAGCGCATCACCGTCCGCAGCTGGCCGACCTCGCGATCGTTGAGCTTGATCACGTCGGCGTGCTCGAGCGCGTCGGCGACGGCGTGGGTCGCCTGGTCGTTGGGCCGCAGGTTGGCGTCGTAGACCTTGAGCGCGTGGCGGCGCGCCGCGGCGATCGCGCGCCGCCACTCGGCGAGGCCCTCGGCGGTGCGCTGCGACAGCGTGCCGTAGATCAGCACGCCGGCGTCGCCGAGCGCGTCGATCACCTGCGCGGTACACGCGATCCGCTCCCAGGCGCGCCCAGCGTGCAGGGTGTAGCGCGGCTCGCCGCCGACGAGCTCGATGCCGACCTCGCCGGTCGCGCGCTCGGGATCGATCTGGACCAGCGAGGTGTCGACCACGCCGTCGAGCCGGGCGATCGCGCGGCGGCCGTCGTCGTCGTCGCCGACCCGGGTGACCAGCCGGGCCCAGCCGCCGGCCTGGCCGAGGTGCCAGGCGACGTTGGCCGGCGCGCCGCCGAGCTGTTCGCCGCCTCGGTCCGGCGGGAACCGGTCCCAGAGAAGCTCCCCCCAGATGACGACCGCGTCCGTTGACATCGCGCTACTTGGTGTAAATACTACACTCAAAGGTGCCAGAACCCGAAAATCTGTACGGCGGCTCGCTCGCGCTGCTCACCGACTTGTATCAGCTGACCATGGCCTGCGGCTACTGGAAGGCCGGGGCAGCCGAGCGCGAAGCGGTGTTTCACCTGACATTCCGGCGAGCCCCGTTCGGCGGCGGCTACGCGATCGCGGGCGGCCTCGGGCCGGCGCTCGACTACCTGCGCCACCTGGCGTTCACGCCCGACGACCTGGGCTACCTGGCGACCCTGCGCGACGCCGAGGGCAAGGCGTTGTTCCCGGCCGGGTTCCTCGATTACCTCGAGCGCTTCGCGTTCGCGTGCACGGTCGACGCGGCGCCCGAGGGCAGCGTGGTGTTCGCCCACGAGCCGCTCGTGCGGGTGCGCGGGCCGATCGCCCACGCCCAGCTGATCGAGACCGCGCTGCTCACGATCGTCAACTTCGAGACCCTGATCGCGACCAAGGCGTCGCGCGTGGTCCAGGCGGCGCGCGGCGCCCCGGTGATCGAGTTCGGGCTGCGCCGCGCCCACGGCATCGACGGCGGGCTGTCGGCGTCGCGCGCGGCGTACCTCGGCGGCTGCACCGCGACCTCGAACGTGCTCGCCGGCAAGCGCTTCGGGATCCCGGTCGCCGGCACCCACGCCCACAGCTGGGTGATGTTCCACGGCGACGAGCTGGCGGCGTTCCGGGCCTATGCCGAGACGATGCCCGGCAACTGCACGCTGCTGGTCGACACCTACGACTCGCTCGACGGCGTGCGCCACGCCATCACGGTCGGCCGCGAGCTGCGCGCGCGGGGCCACGAGCTCGCCGGCATCCGGCTCGACTCCGGCGACCTGGCGCACCTGTCGATCGAGGCCCGGCGGATGCTCGACGAGGCCGGGTTCCCCGGCGCGAAGATCGTCGCGTCCAACGACCTCGACGAGCGCGTGATCGGCGCGCTGCTCGAGCAGGGCGCGCGGATCGACAGCTACGGCGTCGGCACCCGGCTGGTGACCGCGTACGACCAGCCCGCGCTGGGCGGCGTGTACAAGCTCGGCGCCGCGCGCGACGAGCACGGCGCGTGGCGCGACGCGATCAAGCTGTCGGAGCAGCCGACCAAGATCACCAACCCCGGGACCCTGGCGGTCCGCCGGCTGCGCCGCGGCGGCGAGCTGGTCGCCGACATCATCTACGACAGCGACGCCGGGTGGCAGACCGCGCAGCTGCACGACCTCGAGGACCCGTTCCGCCCGGCCTGGACGCCGGAGTTCGACGACGCGTCCGAGCTGCTGGTCACGTACCTGCGGCTCGGCCATCCGGTCCGGGATCCGGACAGCCTGGCCGACGCCCGGGTCCGCGCCGCGCGCGAGCTCGACCAGCTGTCGCCGCGCGTCCGCCGGTTCCTGAACCCGCAGCCGTACCCGGTCGGGCTCGATCCGCACGTCCACGCCCGCAAGCAGCAGCTCGTCGCCGCGGCGCGCGCGGCCAGTCGCGGGGAGGCGCCGTGACCGCGCCGATCGTGTTCTCGACCCAGGCCTACGACTACCTGGGCCGCGCGGTGGCCCAGATCACCGGCTGGGAGCTCGGCGCCGTGGCGCGCAAGACCTTCCCCGACGGCGAGCACTACCTGCGGATCGACAGCGATCCGGCCGACCGCGACGCGGTGCTGGTCGGTGGCACGATCGACGACGCCGCGACGCTCGAGCTCTACGACCTGGCGTGCGGCCTGGTCACCGGCGGGGCCTACCGGCTGCGCATCGTGATGCCGTTCTTCGGCTACTCGACGATGGAGCGCTCGGTGCGGGCCGGTGAGGTCGTGACCGCGAAGACCCGGGCGCGGCTCCTGTCCTCGGTGCCGATGGCGAGCCGCGGCACCCACGTGTTCCTGCTCGATCTCCACGTCGCGGCGATCGCGCATTACTTCGAGGGCGGGATCCGCCCGGTCCACATCTACGGCAAGTCGCTGGTGACCGCGGCGGCCCGCCGGCTCGGCGGCGCGGACTTCGTGCTGGCGTGCACCGACGCCGGGCGCGCCAAGTGGGTCGAGTCGCTCGCCAACGACCTCAACGTCGCCGCCGCGTTCGTCTACAAGCGGCGCCACGACGACGCGACGGAGGTCACCGGGGTCTCGGCGCAGGTCGCCGGCAAGCGCGTGGTGATCTACGACGACATGATCCGGACCGGCGGCTCGCTGCTCGGCGCCGCGCGCGCCTATCGCGACGCCGGGGCGGTGGCGATCGACGCGGTCGCGACCCACGGGCTGTTCCCGGCCGACTCGCTGGCCCGGATCGAGCAGAGCGGGCTGCTCGGCCGGATCGTGGTCACCGACAGCCACCCGCGCGCGGTGGCGCTGCAGGGGCCGTTCCTCGCGGTCGATAGCACCGCAACCCTGCTCACGGAGCATCTCATCTCCAACCGCTAGTCAAGCCGCCAGGAAGCCATGAGACTCGTCAAGGTCGCCGTCGCGTGCGTCAACCAGACCCCGCTCGCCTGGGACGAAAACCTCGCACACCTGCGCGCCGCGATCGAGCGGGCGCGCGCCGAGGGCGTCACGGTGCTGTGCCTGCCCGAGCTCGCGATCACCGGCTACGGCTGCGAGGACGCGTTCTTCATGCCCGGGCTGCAGGACACCGCGTTCGCCCAGCTCGAGGCGCTGGCGCAGCTGACCCGCGGCATGGTGGTCGCGGTCGGCCTGCCGGTCTATCACGAGAAGGCGCTGTACGACGCCGGCGCGCTGCTCGCCGACGGCGAGATCGTGGGCTTCGTCGGCAAGCAGTTCCTCGCCGCCGACGGCATCCACTACGAGCCCCGGTGGTTCAAGCCGTGGCCGGCGGGCGAGGTCGACGAGCTCGAGCGGACCTCGGCCGACGGCACGGTCAAACGGTTCCCGATCGGCGATCTGGTGTTCGACCTGGGCGACGTCCGGATCGGCTTCGAGATCTGCGAGGACGCGTGGGTCGCCAACCGGCCGGGCGTCGACCTCGCGCTGCGCGGCGTCGACATCGTGTGCAATCCGTCGGCGAGCCACTTCGCGTTCGACAAGTTCGCGGTCCGCCAGCGGTTCGTGATCGAGGGCTCGCGCGCGTTCGCCGTGGCCTACCTGTACGCCAACCTGATGGGTAACGAGGCCGGCCGCGTGGTCTACGACGGCGGCGGGCTGATCGCGTCCAACGGCGTGCTCGCGGCGCGCGGCCGGCGGTTCTCGTTCCACGACCTCGAGCTGACCTCGGCGGTGATCGACGTCGACACCAACCGGCGTGCCCAGGCCGGGCGCGGCAGCCACCGCCCGCGCCACGACGCCGAGCGCCTGGTGGTCGAGCGGCCGTTCGCGTGGCCGGCGCGCCATCCCGAGCGGGTCGCCCCGCCGGCGCCGTCGTGGGAGGACCACGGCCACCTGCGCGAGGAGGAGTTCGCGCGCGCGGTCGCGCTCGGGCTGTGGGACTACCTGCGCAAGAGCAAGACCCAGGGCTACGTGGTGTCGCTGTCGGGCGGCGCCGACTCGGCGGCGTGCGCGGTGCTGGTCGCGCTCGCCATCGAGCTCGCGTTCGGAGAGCTCGGGCCCGGCGGCGTGGCGCAGCAGCTCGCCGCGTGCCGCCGGCTGCGCGACGTGCTCGAGGTGGGCGGCGGCCTGCGCGCCGCGGTAGGTGCGCTGCTTGCCTGCGCCTACCAGCCGACCGAGAACAGCGGCCCGGTGACGCGCCACGCCGCGACGCAGATCGCCCAGGCGATCGGCGCGGAGTTCCACGTCATCGACGTCGACGCGCAGTACAAGGCCTACATTGCGTCGCTCGAGGTCGCGCTCGGCCGCAAGCTGACCTGGGCGACCGACGACGTGACCCTGCAGAACATCCAGGCCCGGGTCCGCGCGCCGTCGATCTGGATGCTGGCCAACGTCCGCGGCGCGGTGCTGCTCACCACGTCGAACCGCTCCGAGGCCGCGGTCGGTTACGCGACGATGGACGGCGACACCGCCGGCGGACTGGCGCCGCTGGGCGGCATCGACAAGACCTACCTGCGCGGCTGGCTGGCGTGGATGGAGACCATCGGGCCGGTCGGCGCCGCGCCGGTGTCCGCGCTGGGGCTGGTCAACGCCCAGCAGCCGACCGCCGAGCTCCGGCCGACGGGCCCCGGCGCCGCGGCCCAGACCGACGAGGCCGACCTGATGCCGTACGATCTGCTCGAGGCGGTCGAGGACTCGGCGATCCGCGACAAGCACACGCCGATCGAGGTGCTCGAGGAGCTGTTGCCGCGCTATCCCGAGCGCACGCCGCTCCAGCTCGCGACCTGGATCGAGCGGTTCTTCCGGCTGTGGTGCAGGAACCAGTGGAAGCGCGAGCGGATGGCGCCGAGCTTCCACCTCGACGACCGCAACGTCGATCCCCGGTCGTGGTGCCGGTTCCCGATCCTGTCGGGCGGGTTCGAGCGCGAGCTGGCCGAGCTGCGGGGCTACATCGCGGACGGGAAGGCTGACCGGCGATGACCTACGCCTACGAATATCCCCGGGCCGCCCTGGCGGTCGACTGCGTGGTGTTCGGGCTCGACGAGACCGACCTCAAGGTCCTGTTGATCCAGCGCATGCTGCCGCCGTTCCAGCACGCCTGGGCGCTGCCCGGCGGCTTCGTCCGGCTCGACGAGACCCTCGACGAGGCGGCGCAGCGCGAGCTCCGCGAGGAGGCCGGGGTCGAGGACGTCTACCTCGAGCAGCTCTACACCTTCGGCGGGCTCGGCCGCGATCCGCGCGAGCGCGTGGTCACCGTGGCGTACTACGCGCTGGCCAAGCTCAGCGATCATCGGATCCGCGCGGCGACCGACGCGATGGGTGTGGGCTGGTTCGCACTCGACGACCTGCCCAAGCTGGCATTCGACCACGACCAGATCGTGTCGCGGGGCCACGAGCGGCTGCGCGGCAAGGTGCGCTACGCCCCGGTCGGCTTCGAGCTCCTGCCGGCGCGGTTCTCGCTGACCCAGCTGCAGCGGCTCTACGAGATCATCCTCGGTGCCGAGCTCGACAAGCGCAACTTCCGAAAGAAGATCCTATCGATGGATCTGCTGGTCGAGACCGACGAGGTGGAGCAGGGTGTACGACATCGCGCCGCACGGCTGTATCGCTTCGATCGCCGCAAGTACGAGCGGCTGCTCAAGCAAGGCTTCGAGCTGTCGATCTAAGATGCCGGCATGCGAGCGTTGATCCTGGTCGACCTTCAGCATGACTTCTGTCCCGGCGGCGCGCTGCCCGTGGTGCGCGGCGACGAGACGGTGGCCATCGCGAACCGCCTGTTGCCGTACTTCTCGATCGTGGCCGCGACGCAGGACTGGCACCCGCCGGACCACCAGAGCTTCGCGGCCCAGCACCCGGGCCGCAAGCCGGGCGAGCTGATCGAGCTCAACGGCCTGCCCCAGGTGCTGTGGCCGCCGCACTGCGTGCAGGGCAGCCGCGGCGCCGAGTTCCACGCCGGCCTCGAGCGTGACAAGATCACCGAGGTGTTCCCCAAGGGCACCGATCGCACGGTCGACAGCTACAGCGGATTCTTCGACAACGGCCACCGCAAGTCGACCGGGCTGGCCGACTGGCTGCGCGAGCGCTGGATCACGCGGGTCTACGTGATGGGCCTGGCGACCGACTACTGCGTCAAGGCGACCGCGCTCGACGCCCGCGAGCTCGGCTTCGACACCTGGGTGATCGAGGACGGCTGCCGCCCGGTCGAGCTCCACCCCGGCGACGGCGACCGCGCGCTCGCCGCGATGCGCGCCGCGGGTGCCACGATCGTGGAGAGTGGTACGATCGGTTCGTGACCGATGACTGGCAGCGGCGCGCCGAGCAGCCGTTTCGCCTGGTGTTCGAGGCGGCGCCGTACGCGATACTGATGATCGATCGGGCGCGGACGATCACGTTGATCAACCGCCAGGGCGAGCAGCTGTTCGGCTACGGCCGCGACGAGATCGTCGGCCAGCCGGTCGAGCTGCTCATCCCCGAGCGGCTCCGCGCGCACCACCCGGCGCACGTCGCGGCCTACTTCGCCGAGCCCAGGGAACGGCCGATGGACGGGGGCCGCGAGCTGTTCGGCCAGCGCAAGGACGGCAGCGAGGTCGCGATCGAGATCGGCCTGAGCTCGATGGAGCTGCCGGACGGCCGGTTCACGCTGGCCTCGATCGTCGACATCACCGAGCGCAAGCGGATCAAGGACGAGCTCCACCGCAGCAACGCCGAGCTCGAGCAGTTCGCGTACATCGCGTCCCACGACCTGCAGGAGCCGCTGCGCATGGTCGCCAGCTTCACCGAGCTGCTCGGCCAGCGCTACCGCGGCAAGCTCGACGAGCGCGCCGAAAAGTACATCTTCTACGCGGTCGACGGCGCCAAGCGGATGCAGCAGCTGGTCGCTGACCTCCTGACCTACTCGCGGGTCGGCTCGCAGGGCGGCCCGCTCCTGCCGGTGTCGGCCGACGCGGTGGTCGGCCGCGTGCTGAGCACGCTGGCGGGGCCGATCCGCGACACCCAGGCCGGGTTCGGGATCGGACCGCTGCCCACCGTGCTCGCCGACGAGCCCCAGCTCGGGCAGCTGTTCCAGAACCTGATCTCGAACGCGCTCAAGTTCCGCGGCGAGGCGCCGCCGCGGGTCCGGATCGACGCCCAGCACAAGGACGATCGCTGGGTGTTCTCGGTCGCCGACAACGGGCTCGGCATGGAGATGCAGTACGCCGACCGGATCTTCCAGATGTTCCAGCGCCTGCACGAGCGCGGCAAGTTCGAGGGCAGCGGCATCGGGCTCGCGGTGGTCAAGCGCATCGTCGAGCGCCACCGCGGGCGGATCTGGCTCGAGTCGACCCCGGGCGTGGGGACCACGTTCTACTTCACGCTCCTGCCCTCGCGCGCCAGGACCGCGGCATGACCAGCCCGATCCGCGTGCTGCTGGTCGAGGACAACCCGGGGGACGCCGAGCTGATGCGCGACACCCTGGAGTCCAGCAAGCTGTTGCTCGAGATCACGGTCGCGGTCGACGGCGTGGACGCGCTCGACCACGTGCTCCAGCGCGGGGCCCACGCGGCGGCGCTGCGGCCCGAGCTGATCATCCTCGATCTCAACCTGCCCCGGATGCACGGTCACCAGTTCCTCGCCGAGCTGCGCAAGCACGAGCCGCTGCGCGCGATCCCGGTGGTGATCCTGACCTCGTCCGACGCCGAGAAGGACATCGTCGACAGCTACCGGCTCGGCGCGAACTGCTACGTGACCAAGCCGATGGACCTCGTCGCGTTCCAGAGCATCGTGCGCGCCGTCGAGGGCTTCTGGCTCACGATCGTCAAGCTGCCCTGAGGTCATTGCCGACCGCACACCGACCGACATCCGTCGGGAGATGTCAGCGTCGGGATGGGGTAGGGGTGGGGGAGATCGGCCACAACACACTGCCGTGAAGCTCAATCGTCGGGAAGACCGGCCGACGACTAGATCATGGTGTTCCCGAGGGTGCTGTTCGTAGACCCGGACGACGGATTGCTCGAGCTGTGTGTAGCCACCGCACGTCGTCACGCATTCAACGCAGATTCTGTTCATACCGCGGCCGAGGCGCTCGAGCGCATGGCGCGGACTCACTACAGCGTCGTGGTGGCGGACCTCGAGCACGCCGGCACCAGCCAGCGCTCGCTGATGGAGGAGCTGTGCAGCCACTATCCCGGGCTGACGTTCGTCGCGCTGTCCCGGCGCAGCGGGATCGAGCAGCCGCGCAGTCAGGGCCTGGACACCGCGATCGCCGCGATCGTGCTGCGGCCGCTCGACCTCGAGCTCCTGGGCAAGGCGCTGGTCGACGCGCTCGATCTGTACCAGCGGCGGATCCAGCGCCGCGACAGCGTGGTCGAGCACTCCGCGGTGCTGCTGGTCGAGGACAGCGACGGCGACGCGCTGCTGTTCGTCGAGTACCTGTCCGAGGTCTGCGGCGCGCTGGTGACCCGCGCGACCCGGGTCGAGGACGCCGCCCAGATCCTGCGCGACAAGACCTTCGACTTCGTGATCTCCGACCTCACCCTGCCCGACGCGCGCGGGCTCGA
>Ga0307515_10018426_pt1 | contig 12635 bp, 11 predicted proteins | sample 17_EM_MG_FD_194513 | JGI IMG/M metagenome (GOLD analysis project Ga0307515, IMG submission 194513) | Populus trichocarpa ectomycorrhiza microbial communities from riparian zone in the Pacific Northwest, United States - 17_EM | ecosystem: Host-associated > Plants > Roots > Unclassified | place... | reverse complement strand
GTTGGTGTCCATCACCTCGGCGACCGGTTCCGCGGCCACCTCGACGATCTCGCCGCCGGGCACCAGGGCGAGGGCGCCGCGGGCACCGCGCGTGCAGACCACGAGCCGCTTGCCGGCCGCGACCTGCTCGTGCAGGAACCGGGTCGGGTCGAGCAACCGTTCGTCGCTGACGAAGAGGTAGTCGGCCGCGGCCAGGAACTCCGAGTGGAAGGCGCTGCGACCGTCGTAGTCGTGCAGATCGCACCACACGGGCTTGCCCAACGCCCGGGCCATCGACAATGCCCGGCGGCTGTGGTCGGCCAGATCCACGACGACGACGTCGGCGGCCGCCAGGGCCGCATCCTGCTCAGCCGGCACAGCCGCAACGGCCTCCGGCAGGGTCAGGTAGATCGACAGTCGGCGCCCGGCCACGTCCATGAGGTTGACGTGCCGCTCAGAGCCGTTGAGGGAACGTCGCACGATGAGGTCAATGCCGTACGGCTGCAAAGCCCGACGAATCTTGCCCCCTGTGTCGTCGTCACCAAGCAACGTGCACAAGGTCACGTCGATACCGAGCCGCCGCAGGTTCATGGCCTTGCCCGCGGACGTCCCACCCAAACCCTCGTGATCCCACCGGGCGAACACAGCGTGTGGCTCGGGGACGGGCAGCTCCGTCACGTGCACGAGCAAATTCCAGGAGGCCGGACCGACAATGAAGACCCGAGCTGGCGCCATAGTTTCACGGTAGCTGCCGATCACCCACTGGGATGCCGGGGTCAAAGGCATTTAGGACCTATCCATGATCGCGTACGTGGATCTAGCCGATGAGTGGATACCCGGCCAGCGCGGTCGGGCAGAATTTGGGGTGACGCTCGACAAGTCCGGGAAGCTGCGGCGCGGGACGGCGATCTCGCCGAGTACATCCGGCATTCCAAAGCCGGCGGCTATCCGGTAGCCACGGTGGTGGAGTCCCGTTGCGGCGAGTGCGACGGCCGCGCTTTCCGCGTCAACCTCGATGTGCGGGAGGCGACCCAGCGGCTCTGCCTCGCCTGCGACGCCACCGCCTTCATCGGCTACAGCGCCGAGCACTGGAGCGGGACCGACCACGACTCGTACGCGTGCCCCTGCGGAGGTGTGGAGTCGGCTACGCGCTCTTCGACGACGGTGAGGTGCGCTGGGTCAGTGTCGGCCTACGTGGCCTGAAGGACAACGCGCTCGGCGTCTATGCCGACACGAAGATCGACTACAGCCCCTCGCGCCACCTTCTCGACCAGGCGTAGCACCGGAAGCGACCCGGATTGACGCCCGTCCCTGCTCGCTGGCCGCGTCCCATGCAGGTCGGCGTCCTGAACCGCCGATGAGCGCGAATGTGCTCTTGCCAGGGTGAGGACGCCGGGAGTGCCTGACGAGAGGGTGCGAAGTGGCTACTGCCGGTTATGGTCTGGGGCGACCATCTCGGTGAGCATCATCCGCGGTTCGGTCAGGCGGTTCGGTGCGGCGGCGTGGAAGCAGTCGCTGTGCATGAGGACGACGTCACCGGGTTCGCCGGTCAGCTCAACGACGCGCAGCGGTACACCGTCTATGACAGTCCCGTCGTTCATGTACCGCTGTATGCGGTTGCCACCGCCGGTGTGCCACAGCTCACGCAGCCACGGATGGGCGGTGAGCGAGGTGCGTACCCGGTCCAGGCGGAACGCCTTGCCAAGATCGAGATACGGCGCGACGAGCCGGTGCGAGCCGGCCAGGACGAGTGTGCCGCCGCCGTGGGGACGAACCTGGTTGAGAAAGGCAAAGAACTGTAGGGGCCGCGGGCCGGTGGATGCGGGCGTGTAGTCGAAGTGCCATGCGCGGGTCGGCAGCTCCCACGGGCCGGCCTGAGGAAAGGTCACCAGCGGCCGGCCCCACCACCGGGGATGCGCCCACTGGCCGGAGCCGAGCAACTCGTCCAGCGCGGCGCACATCGGGTCGCCGCCGACGGTACGGAAGATGCCGGAGTGGGTGACCGGCTGGAAGCCGGAGGGCTGTCCGATCGGCCACGTTGACGGGTCATCGCGCTCGACCGCGTCCCGGTCGGCGAGGAACTCCCACACCCGGTCGCACATCGCCGCAGCGGCGGCCGGAGCGAACGCTTGCCGCAGGTGCAGCAGCCCGGTTGCGCGGAACTCGTCATGCTGGTGCACGGACAGCACCCGAATGCTCCTTCCACAGCAAGGCATCCGCAGCCAGGCAAGCAGGACGCGTGAAGAGAGGCGACGCTACCGCCGTCAACAGCGGGCTCACAACGGATTTCCACGGCGTTCAAGGATGCCGCGGGTTCTGGGCTGTCTACGCAAGGTGGCACGCAGACCGCGTGCGGATCTGCCGCGATCCGGGCGCCAAGCAGGGTGGAATGCGAAACGAGCATTGGCTGCCGTTCGCCCTGCACTTCGTTCTTCTCCTCCGGGCAACCGGGCCAGCTGCCTTCGCCGAGGCTGCAGCAAGCGGCATTGACGTCAGCGTGGCTCTTGCTGATGGGCGCCTGACCGCCACTCTCACCGGCATCGACTGGCCCGGCGCTGACTAGTCCACGCCGTTGCGCCACCGAGAGCGCGCCCGACCAGCGGCCCCTGTGCGACCCCGCTACTCGAGGAAATACAGACTGATCGGTCTTCAGGCCGACTCGACCGAGGGGGAACTGCTGGAGGTCGACCGTCCTGGGGGTGTGGAACGAGAAGTCGTGAGTCCCGAGGCCTTCGCGATCTTCGCGATGGACGACCGGACGGCCTTGCCCGACCTGGCGCTGCGCTCAACCAGCATCCGAGCCGCGGCCACCTGCGCCTTGGTGACATAGATCTTCCTAGCCACCGCCGTCACCTCCCTGATCCTGCTCCTCCCTCGAGTGTATGGGGGAGCGGGCCCGCGCGGCACCACGCGGTTCCGAGAGATCGATCGTCTCGATCACCGCGTCCGGGTCGGCGTCGACCTCGTCGGCGACGTCCCCGACGACGGCTTCCAGGGCCGCGTCGACGAAGGCCTGGACATCCGAGTCGCACAGCTCCGATTCCTCGACCGCGTTGAGCTGGCTGAGACCGAGGCGCGCCTTGTCCTCATCCCCGCTGACGGCGAGCTCGGCCCCCCACTGGAGCATCTTGATGAGCTGCTCGCGCCGGGATCGCGTCTCCACTTCCTTGGCCGTGCGCCGGGCCACGAGATGGCCGATCATCGCGCCGAGAAACGCCAGAGCCGGCGATCCGATGCTCACCGCGTACACGGCCCAGGTGGGCATCTCCGTAGTGCCGCTCATGCCCTCAGCCTACGGACACCGGCCTCTGTGTCCGCGGGGGTGCTCGGTCAGAGCTTTTCTGCGCAGGCGAAGCCGCCCTCCGGGACGCCGACGACGACGTCCGTGGAGCCCAAGTTGAAGGATGCGTCCGTGCGGCCCTTCGGGCACGGCGTTCGCGCGATCTGGAATATCTTGTACTGGGGCTTGTCGCCCGAACCGTCGCACGGGACCTCGTCGATGGAGTCGCCCTCGGTGTGTACGCAGTCCCCGACGTCGATCGTGCCGCCGCCCTCGCCCGGGTCGCCGGGGTGTGGCGCCTTGAGATTGCGGGCGCAGAAGTAGCCCAGCGTCGACGTGCCCGGCTGGCTCAGCGCCAGGTCTGTCCCCGGTGGACAGTCGGGCCGCAAGGTGAGGCGCTGGTTGCCCTGAGCCTGGCTGACCTTCGTCACCTTCGCCTGGGCGTCGGGCGCGGTGCAGGACACCTCGTGCCAGCTTCCGCCGGTCTCCGAGATGCAGTCCGACTCCTCCAGCGGGCCCGGATATGAGTATTCCGACGAATCTTCGCGGCTTACCTCGACGCCGACACTGCAGCCGGACAGCAGGACCGCCAGGACGCCGAGGCACACCCAGCCGCGCATCTCGCCCTCCCCATAGGACAGCTCCAAACCACCGTACCTATGGCGTCCACGCCGGAGGGCCCGCGGCCGCAGCCGCAGGCCCTCGCCGGGTGGTGGAGATCAGTGCACGATCACCGGGACGGACTCGGCCGCGTCGCCGTCCAGCAGGCGCGCCTCCTCACGCTTGCGCGGGAGGAACAACGCCGCGACCACGGTCACCGCGACCAGCGCGAACGCCACCCAGTAGGTGTGTGCGAAGGCGTTCGCGGCCTGGGCCAGGCCCTCCTTGATGCCGGCCTCGCCGCCGATCTGCGCGGCGATCTGCGGGTCCCGCCGGGCGGCGATCGCTGGATAGGCGAGCTTGGCGTCCTTCAGGCCGTTGGTCAGGATCACCGACATCACTGCGACGCCGACCGAGCTGGCGATCTGCTGGGTGATGTTGAGCAGTGTCGAGCCGCGGGCGACCTCGGCCGCCCGGAGGGTCTTGAGCGCCGAGGTCATGATCGGCATCATCGTGCCGCCCATGCCCAGACCCATGACGAACAGGAGCGCGATCATCACCGAGTACGGCGTGGTGGAGCTGATCTGGGTCAGGCCGGCCATGGCGGCGGCGATGAAGACCAGGCCGAACGGCACGATCCGGCCGACCGGGATTTTGTCGGTCAGGGCGCCGGCGATCGGCATCGTCAGCATCGCGCCGATGCCTTGCGGCGCCACCAGCAGGCCGGCTTTCAGCACCGACTCGCCGCGGATCTGCTGGAAGTAGGTCGGCACCAGCAGCAGGCCGCCGAAGAACGCCACCGCGAACAGGAACATCGTGAGGATGCTGATCGCCAGGTTGCGGTTGCGGAACAGGCGCAGGTCCAGCAGCGGGTGCTTCGGTTTGAAGGAGTAGAAGACGAATCCGATGACCAGCGCCAGCCCGATCAGCGCGGGGATCAACACCTTGGGCGTGCCGACCTTGCCCTCCGCGGGGATCGAGGAGACGCCGTACAGGAAAAGGGCCAGGCCCGGCGACATCATCAGCATGCCGACGAAGTCGAAGGACTCGGACGGGTGCGGGGAATCCTTCGGCAGCACGAGCAAGGCGTAGATCAGCGCGATCGCGCCGATCGGGACGTTGATCAGGAAGATCCAGTGCCAGCTGGCGGTGTCGATCAGCCAGCCGCCCAGGATCGGCCCCCCGATCGGACCGAGCAGCATCGGTACGCCGAGAATCGCCATCAGGCGACCCATCCGCTTCGGGCCCGCCGCCCTGGTCATGATCGTCATGCCCAGTGGCATCAGCATGCCGCCGCCGAGGCCTTGCAGCACCCGGAAGCTGATCAGCATGTGGATGCTGGAGGCCATGGCGCAGAGCACGGAACCGATTGTGAACAGCGCGACCGCGGTCATGTAGAGGCGCTTGGTGCCGAACCGGTCGGCGGCCCAGCCGGTGAGCGGGATGACCGTGGCCAGCGCGAGGGTGTAGCCGGTGACCGTCCATGCCACGGTGGAGTAGGCGAGGGGCTGGTCGGCCGAGCCGAAGGTGGTCTCGAACGTCGGCAGAGCGACGTTGACGACCGTGATGTCGAGGATCGACATGATGGCGCCGAGGACGACGACCCCGGCGACCTTGAGGATATCGCCGGTTATCCGATCGCCGTCCGAGGCGGTGGTGGCAACGTCAGTCATGAGTTCTTCCTTCGTTCTGATCCACAGGTGGCCCACCCCTGGATCAGCGGCCGGCCCATTTCGCGCGCCGTCCTGCGGTCAGATAAATGGATCGTGCCTCACAAGCGCGTGCGGAGGCAGCCCCGAAGAAGGTGACGGCGCATACATAGTCTGCCCTGTCCCGGTTGCGAGACAGGGTTTATCCACCCATATCATGGGCAATCGCCGCGCGGACGTCCCCGGTCAGACCGGTGCCTGCGCAGGATGTTCCGCCGCAAGGTCGTTGTGCAGTTGCTGCCGAACGAACAGATGGATGCGCTGCTGGCCCCGGCGCTCGGACCAGTCGCCGACGACATGACGAAGATCGCGGCCGGCTACCGCGACGCCGAACGCCGCGCGATCACCGACTGGGTAAGCAGGACCACCGATGTGCTGATCGCCAACACACAGCGGATCATGAGCCTGGACCAGCGCTGAATCGCCCGCCGGAGCCCGCCATGACTTTCACCAGCCGTCTCGCCACCCGTCAGGACCTGCCGGTGCTGGCACCGTTGATCGAGAACGCGATCACCGAGCTCCAGAAGGGGTTCCTGGATCCCGGCCAGATCGACTCCAGCCGGGCCATCATGGGCATCGACACCCAGCTCATCGATGACGGCACCTATTTCGTCGTCGAAGCAGTCGAAGAGGGCGGAGCGGTCGACGCGGGCGGCCGGATCGCCGGCTGCGGCGGATGGAGCCGGCGCAAGACGCTCTACGGCGGGGACCACTCCGCCGGCCGCGATCACGCCCTGCTCGATCCCGCCACCGATCCTGCCAAGATCCGCGCGATGTACACCGACCCCGCGTTCGCCCGGCGTGGCGTCGGCCGCCTGATCCTCTCGCTGTGCGAGACCGCCGCCATCGAGGAAGGGTTCACCACCCTCGAACTGATGTCCACGCTCGCCGGCCAGCCCCTCTACCGGGCCGCCGGCTACCACCCCGTCGAGCACCTCACCGAGGCGGCGGGAGGTGCTCCCGTACCGCTGGTCCGGATGCGGAAAACGGCTTAGTCGAGGAAGGCCAGCGCCACCGCGGCGAACAACGGCGAGTCGCCCAGGTCGTAGTGGGTGAGGCCGGGCAGGATGGCCAGGGCGTGGCCGCCCTTCGGCCGGCCCTCGCCGGTCCAGCCGCCGTCGCGTTGCCCGCCGCCGAGCAGTTCGAAGAGCTCGACGTAGTGGCTCGGCGGTGCCATGTCGGCGTCCGCCGCCACGATCAGGGTGGGGACCCGCAGGCCGCGTACGTCCTCGGTGAAGTCGAAGTCCTGCCGCATGGCCTCGCCGATCTTGTCGAGCAGCCGCGGGAAGTCCTCGGGGCGCGGCGCCACCCGCTGGTACAGCTCGTACATCGGCGTTTCCTTCATGAATTCCGCCGCGGCGGCGTTCACCTGGGCCTGCTGGCCGAGCATCTCCGGATAGATCGCGTCGCGGCGGATCTGCGCCGACGCCGACACCACCCGGCCCACCTTCTCCGGGTGTCTGAAGGCGGCCTGCAACGCCACGCCGCCGCCCAGCGAGAAGCCGACCACGTCGGGCCGGTCGAGCCCGAGATGGTCGGCGAGCGCCACGACGTCGTCGGCGATCAGGCGTACGTCGAAGGGCCGGTCGATGTCGGCCGTGCGGCCGTGTCCCTGCAGGTCCACGAGGATGGCCTGGTGCCGCTCGGTGAACGCGGGCAGGAGCGGCCCGAACATCTCACCCGACATCAGGCCACCGTGCAGCAGGATCAGCGGTCGCCCCGACCCATGGATCTCGTAGAAGAGTTCGATGCCGTTGACGTTTGCGTACATGCCGCCTCCTTGAGCGCCCGATCAGTCTTCACCAAGACAGACCGGGCGCGGGCCGGAAACTCATCGCCTCAGGCGAGGAAATCCGGCCCGGCGGCTCGCTCCAGCACATCGAGTGTCGTGTCGCGCAGCAAGCCCATCTTGTACGCGGTCTGGCTCAGCGGGGCGCAGCGCGCCGTGGCGTGGGCGGACGCGGCGCGGAAGGTCTCCGCCGTGGCCGGCTGACCCACGAGCGCGGCCTCGACCTCGCTCAGGCGTACCGGAGTCCGCGCGACGCCGCCCGCGACAACCACCGCGGAAGCGATCGTCGGACCGGACAGGACGAGGCGGGCGACGGCCTCCACGAGCGGCCAGTCGGCGTCGGATCGGGCGGCGACCCGCTGGTACGCGGCCCGTTCGCCGGTGGCCGGTGCCGGCAGGTCCACGGCGAGCAGCACCTCGCCGTCGGCCAGGGTGTGGTCCCGGGTCGGGTCGGAGCCGTCGCCGTACAGGTCGCGCAGGGCGAGCGTGCCGCGGGTATTGACGTCGACGGTCGCGTCGTAGGCGAGCAGGACCGTCGCGAGCGACGACGGGTGCGGGGCGACGCACGGGCCCTGGTCGATCACCGCGGAGTAAAGATTCAGCCCCGTTCGGGCCGGGCACGTGTCGCCGCCGGTCTGGAAGCAGGCGAAGTGCGGGTTGCGGTAATACCAGCAGCGGTTGCGTTGCAGCAGGTTTCCGCCGACCGTGGCGGTCGCGCGGACCTGCGGCGTGGCAAGCTCCGCGGCCGCAAGGGCCAGGGCCGGATATCCCGTACGCAGCCGCTCGTCGCCGCTGATCTCGGCGATCGTGGTCATCGCGCCGAGCCGGCCGGCACCATCGGGGCGCCAGGTCACTCCGTGCAACGCGGGCACACCCAACAGATCGATGAACGGCCCCCGCGCCCGCCCGCGCCGGGCGAGAACGTCGGTGCCGCCGGCGCGCAGTTCGCCGCCGTGAGTGGTGAGCGCTTCGACGGCCTCGTCGACAGTGGCTGGGCGGATCACTGGTTGATTCCTTCGCGGAGCCGGTCGGGCCGGATGGGTAGGTCGTGCGGACGCCAGCCGGTCGCGGCGTACACCGCGTTCCCGATCGACGCCGCCACGCCGACGGTGGACATTTCGCCGAGCCCGACACCGCGGCCAGTCACGTGCTCCCAACCTTCTTGGTGGAAATGAATGCTGATCTCCGGTGTGTCGCCGATGCCCGGGATGCGATAGTCGTCGAGGTTGTCGGTGAGCACCACACCCGTGGCCGGGTCGATCTGGCGTTGCTCGAAGAGCGTGTAGCCGATGCCCTGGATGATGCCGCCCTCGCACTGGCTGCGGGCGAGCCGCTCGGCGTAGATGTGCCCGGCGGCCACGCCGCACCACACCCGGGTGACCCGGACCGTGGCCAGGCGGACGTCGACCTCCACCTCGCTGAGGTGCACGGCGCCCGCGAAGCCCCGGCCGATCGCGAGGCCGCCGATCGGGAACGGGGTGACGTACCCGCGGCGGTCGCGCCGGCGCCGGCCCACCACCCGTACGCCCTCGGCGCCGCCCAGGGCTGCCAGGACGGGGCCGGCGGGGAGCGCGGCGCGCAGCCGGCGCGCCGCGTCGACGGCGGCCGGGCCGATCGAGGGCGTCGCGCTGCTGGCCACCGACGCCGGTCCGTGCACCGTGCCGGTCCGGCCGACCTCGACCCGGATCCGCCCCGCGGGCAGCTCAAGCTCGGCGCGCAGGATGTCGGCGATCACGCTGCGGCTGCCCGTGCCGATGTCCTGGGTGGTCGTGCGGGCCACGACCACGCCCTGCTCCACGACGAGCTCGACCTCGGCCGCCGGATCGAGCAGATAAAGCCAGTTGGTCGCCGCGACACCGACCCCGCGGCGGAACCTGCCGTCCGGCGAACCCGCCGGCTGCCGGTCGGTCCACGCCGGGAGCGCCGCAGCCCATTCGTACAGGGCACGGCGTTTGGGGTTTCCGTCCCAGCGCTGGCGCAAAGCGATCGGATCCACGCCGCTGCGATGGGCGATCTCATCCACCGCTTGCTCGAGGGCCCAGACCATCGGCGGCCCGCCCGGCCCGCGGAACGGCGCACCCGGCGGTTGGTGGGTCAGCACGTCGAAGTCCCGCAACTGCCGGGGGGAGTTGCCGTAGATGTAGCGAGCTAGCGCCGCCGAGTTGCATCCGATGGACGTCCCGCCGTCGCCCCAGGCGTCCATGCTCATCGCGGCAAGGTTGCCGTCGCCGTCGGCCAGCAGCGAAAGCTCGATCCGGGTGGCGGGCCGGCTGCCGCCGTCGGTCAGCTCCTCCGCGCGGTCCAGGACCACCCGGACCGGCGCGGCGTTGACCCGGGCCAGCTCGACCGCCGCGACGAGGTCGCTGGTGATGTGGACCTTCGCCCCGAAACCGCCGCCGACATGGTCGGCGATGATGTGGACTTGAGCGGGCTTGAGGCCCCACCGCTTCGCCACTTCCACCGCGACCTTGCTGATCGCCTGAGTCGACAGGTGGAGATGGAGCTCGCCGTTGTCGTCCCAGCGCGCGACGCAGGCGTGTGGCTCCAGCGCGGTATGTGCCTGGGCGGCGGTCGTGAACGTCGCCGACACGAGACGGTTGTCGCCGCGTTCGCGGGCCGCATCGATCCGCTTTGTCGCCGTGCCCGCGCGCCAACTCGCCGCGGACGGCCCTCGCACGTTGCCGTCCCATTTAGCCGGACTCAACGGTGCCTCGTTCGACCTGGGCGCGCCACGCTTGCCCTCGCGGGAGTCGTACACCAATGGCGCGTCTGGTTTTTGGGCCTCAGCGGTGGTCAACGCGGCGGGGAGCGGTGTGTAGGCCACCTCGGCCGTGGCGGCGGCGGCCAGCGCCTCGGCGCGAGTCGGCGCGGCGACCGCTGCGATCGGCTGCCCGACGTAACGCACGATCCGGTCGGCCGGCAACAGGTCGGCCACCGTGGCACCGTCGATGTGCACCGTGCCCACCCGGGCATGCGGCAGTGTCGAGCGGATGATCACGCCGTCGAGCTGGCCCTCCAGCCGGATGTCGGTGGTGTAGCGGGCCCGGCCGGTGATCTTCTCCCAGGCCTCCACCCGGGCCGGCACCGAATCGTCTTCATCGTGCTTGCCCGCGCAGGCGGCCGCGATCGCCGCCTGGATCGACTCGTAGGCGCCACACCGGCACAGATGCCCGGCCATGGCCTGCGCGATCTGCGCCCGGGTCGGCGCGACATCACCGTGCTCGGCGCGCCACCGGTCGGTAAACGCGGCTGCCTCCACAACGAACCCCGGTGTGCAATAGCCACATTGCAGCGCATCATGGGCGGCAAAGGCCCGCTGCACGGGATGCGTGCCGCCGAGCCCTTCCACCGTCGTGACGTCGCGGCCCTCGAGCGCGGTGCCCGGCGTGAGGCAGCTGACAACGGGTGTCTTGTCAACGAGGACCGTGCAGGCGCCGCAAACTCCGGTGCCGCAAGCCAGTTTTGTCCCGGTAAGACCAAGATCCGCGCGGAGCAGGTCCACCGCTGCGTCGTCGAATTCGGCGTCCACCTTGGCGGCCTTGCCGTTGACGGTGACTTCCATCGCCTAACCCCTTATAGAAAAGCCGTCGACCCGGCTGGCGGTGGACACAATGGAACAGCGAGACGCTATGGTAGCGGCAATTCCGAGCGCCGCGATACGCTGGCGCCGCGCAACAAGGAGGTGCGGTGCCGGACGGAAATCTGGCCGCTCAGGCCACGGGCGGCGGCTACGTCAGTTCCAAGATCGATTCGTCCCGGCCCAACATCGCCCGGGTCTACGACTACCTGCTCGGCGGCAAGGACAACTTCGACGCCGACCGCGAGCTGGGCAACAAGATCAAAATAGCCTTGCCCGGCGTACGCCTGGGAGTGGAGCAGCAGCGTGCGGTGCTGCGCAGGGCGGTGCAACACCTCGTGGGCGAGGCCGGCATCCGGCAGATCCTCGACATCGGATCGGGCCTGCCGACGGCGGGCAACGTGCACGAGGTGGCCGAGGAGGTGTCTCCCGGCACCAAGGTCGTCTACGTCGACAACGACCCGATCGTGCTGGCCCACGCCCGAGCGCTGATGGCCAACAACAAGACAACGATCGCAATCGGCGGCGACGTACGCCAGCCGGCCGCGATCCTCGACGACCCCGAGCTGAAGCGCCACATCGACCTCGACCAGCCGGTAGGCCTGCTGCTCTGCGGCATCCTGCACCACATCCTGGACGACGAGGACCCGGCCGGCATCACGGCTGCCTACCGCGCGGCGCTCCCGTCGGGCAGCTACGTCTTCATCCAGCACCTGGTGGCCACCGGCGACCCGAGCGTGGCGGCCGCCCAGGCAGAGCTGCAGCAGGGCATGGGCCGCGGGCAATTCCGGTCGAAAGAGCAGATCGAGCAGTTCTTCGAGGGCTTGGAGCTCGTCGAGCCAGGAGTTGTTTCGGTTGCGGAATGGCGCCCCCAGCCCGACACCCCAAGCGTGACGGCTAACCCGGTGCTGCGCCTGGCAGTCGCGGGTCTCGGTCGCAAACCCTGAGCACAAGCAACACTGACGCAGCAGCCAGCAGGTAAATGGTGTCGAGTCGGCCAGCGCGGCTACGCGGATGTGGCAGGTACGGCCCGGCTGGAACATCGGCCAGTTGCGCGGATCCGGCCTGACGTGGCCCGTTGACGGGCCAGCCACACGAATTTGGCTAGTGCGGCTGGGTTGGCGTGTGGGGTGGGTTGCGTGGGTCCGGTTGGTGTGGCCTGGTGGCGTGCTGGAGTAGTTGCGCGGGCTTGGTTGGTGGCGTGGCCTGGTTGGCGTGTTGGGGCCGGTTGCGTAGATTCGGTTTGGTGTGGCCTGGTTGGTGTGTCGGGGTAGTCGCGCGAATTTGGTTGGAATGGCTGGGTTAGCGTGTCGGGCGGGTTGCGTGGATTCGGTTGGTGTTGCCCGGTTGGCATGCCGTCACAGCTGCGCGAACTTGGCAAGTGCGGCTCGCGGCCGAGATGCGGCCGGTGGCTGATCGCGTCGTGAGATCCCAGATCCGGACATGTTCTGTCTCGGCTGGCGTGTTCGGCGACAGCGGCCCAGCTGGCGTGTTCGGATAGTTGCGTGGATCTGGTTGGTGTGGCCCGGTTTGCGTGTCGAGGACGGTCGTGCGGATCCGACTGGTGCGGTGCGGCTGGCATGTGGGGGAGCCGCATGGTCTTGGCTGGTGCGGCGCGGCTCGCGTATTCGGGTAGCTGGGCGAATTGGCCGGCGTGGCCCGGTTAGTGCGCCGGGCTAGTTGCACGGATTGGCTGGTGTG
>Ga0307515_10018425_pt1 | contig 12636 bp, 14 predicted proteins | sample 17_EM_MG_FD_194513 | JGI IMG/M metagenome (GOLD analysis project Ga0307515, IMG submission 194513) | Populus trichocarpa ectomycorrhiza microbial communities from riparian zone in the Pacific Northwest, United States - 17_EM | ecosystem: Host-associated > Plants > Roots > Unclassified | place... | reverse complement strand
GAGAGGTTCCTAAGGGCTCGAAGAGGTGTCGAACGCGGAAAAGACAGCGGTTCCGATTTCGGAACGTTCGGAACTTCCGGAAGCATCGAATCCACCGGTACACGTACGAGGAGTTGATGCCCGGATAACGTCTGGGCTTAGGTTGAGACGTGATCTGACGTCAGAAGGTTATGCTCGCAACGGAAACGACTCAGGAGGGGGAAAGGGCTTAGAAGGCCGTGGGTCGTCCACGTTAGATCTCGGAAACGACCCTCAATCCTCCGACCATCTTCACCAAACAGCATCAGCCGATTCAGAGACTAAGGTATACAGACACTTCTAGCTTAGGCCAGCGCTGGACTAATGGGGAATGCACTTTCTAGGAGTATGTCTTCGCCAAGCGTAAAATATATAATACGCCGCTCACGAAGTACTGGATCATCTGCCACGGGGAACGCTTACCAACGCCACCTCCCGAGGTTGACGCAAGTGAGTGTTCTGGGCCGGCGGTCTTCGTCAACGTCCTGCCCGAGGGTGAAAGGCAAATTTGGCTATGGAGCGCTGACCGGCAGGTGTGGGATGCCGTACCCATCAAACATGTTGTGGATCTGGACGTCAGAAGGCAACTGAACTTGAACTCAAAACACGTTCCAGTTTTCGTTGTTCCCCGTGCCGACCGCGAGAAAGGGGAGGTGGAGGGCTCACGGTTCGTTCAATAATTAGCTCCTTTATCGCAGCCATGATTAATTCTGTGATTCTGTGACTTAGTGTACTGTGATCGGTATCAATAAACAATTTTCCTCAAGTTGCTGCGACTTGCCGTCGAAAGGTGTGAATGTCTCACGGGGCCTGTGGTCCGCTTGCTGTGCTGTGGTTTCGTCCATGCCAAATCGAGGACCCTATTTCCAGATATCACTCGGACCAAAGCAGATTAGTTCAAACCCAGTGCGGGATGCCTCTTTTGAACGAGTTTCGGGACAATGAGAGGTCCTACGGATGTGGCTTTTCGCAGGTATATAAATCGATACTGAATCCCTAGCTCACCCGCGCACAATGCCCGCGTCCCGGGGCGTACGTTCTACCGCCCGTGGCAGCCCATTGAGTCCTTCGAAATCACTCGCTCGCCCTGACTCTGCAAGCGGTGGCTCAACCTACAAATCCGCAAGGTCCTCCAGGCGTCGCTCGGTAGGTCCTTTTGGTTATACCGTTCGCAATTGTTTACAGAGCACCCTGCAGGGAATAAGTTCCGGTTCTTCATCTACAAGTAACGAGAACAGCCAGTCGGTCAGCAATTTCTGTTCCAATTTCCGTGGTCTCTAAACGAGCGCTCCGCAGGGGTATCATGGGGAAGACAGCGGAGTGAAGAAACCGGTGAGTCGGTTTCTTCATGTCATTCAAGGCTCACGATCGCCACACCCATAGAAGGCGTTGGGAAGACTCCCCGATCCGCTCAACCTGGGATACGAGGATTCAGAGAAGGTATGCCGCTCGTACTTTCGACTATATCTCATTCCCAGCGCGTTTGATTCCACTCTCTTTAACGGTGTGTAGGAATCCACGCCCTACAACGTCAGTCTAAATCTTCATCCTCCTTCACTCCCGGCTCAAGTGTGTATCGCAGTCCGACGAGCGGTCAGTCAGTTTGGGCAGGATTCAAGCTGGGATCGACAATTCTTCGGTGCCTCCCTTCGCAATAAATCGCTCGTCCTCCAGTTGACTCTGCCAATTCTAGGTTCGCCAACGGGATTATTTAAGCGATCTGGAACAGTACGATGGGGTTAGGTCAGTCTTCGTAGAAAGTGAACTCGAATCACCCCGAGACTCGGTCCGGGAGGATGGTTATGATGCAGTGCGTCTCGAATTTTCTGTTACCCTGCGACTGCACGTGGAATTACGTCACTATCAAGGGCGATGACGAACAAGACGAAAGTAGCTCTGACCATCCGAACACGCGAGCGGCTACGAGGGCCAAGGGAAAGGGACGTCAACGCCCTCCTGGGTTTCGCTTTCCGGACCCTGTAAATCCGGCTACGGATCCGTTCCTCTCTTAAACTAATTACTTACTACCGTTTCAGGAGTTGGAGGGTCATGGTGGAGCGGAAGGCGACAGCGAGCAGGAAGAGGTTCCCGGGGAAACTGTGAGCGTAACATTCTTGCCAAGGAATGTATTGTCCTTACTATGAGTCTTAGCCTATCACCCGCGCAGAGCTTGTGGATTATCTGGACCAACGAGACACGATTCTTACCCACGTGCTTGAGCGCATCGAGGGTAGACTGGAACAAATGGATGATCACCTACAAGCGGCTCGCGCTCAGACGCCACAAGATCCACCGGCACGAGAGCGACGTCGGGGGGGCAGTAAGAGCAACCGGTCGGATCCCAGCCTCAGAGTGCGTTATGAAACCTCCGCAGGTGTTCCGGTTTTTCTCTGATCGCGGTTGATTGTAGCGATACGTTCGCGCCCACACTGCAGCGATGCTTGGGATTCGGAGCCTCAGAACCGAAGATATTCCAGAACATCCGAGTGCGGACGAAATAGCTAACTTCAACGAGACTGGGAGGCACGGGCCATCAAAGGCTCCGGGAAGGTGGCGGCCAGACCTAATAGGTCCTAAGAAGTCGCTTTGGAACAAAGCTGCCGCGAGAAGGTTTCGTCGACACTTTCTCAAGTGCGCGCAATATGGCGATTGGCCCTCAGAACAGGTCAAAAAGGCGCTATTCGTCCACATGGATACTCTACGTGCTAGGTACAAGACGCAAACCGGTCAGAGGAATTTGGATGAGCAATTACAAATGACCATCAAGGCTGCGAGGATTTCGAGATTGAAGACGGTGGGTGTGGAATTCCCGCCTGTTTCGACAGATCCTCAGCATTCTTCACACATAGCTTGCTCGACAACGTAAAACCGCATGCGATTGGGAAGACGATCTCGCGAAATTTTCTCCTTACATTCAGAAACTATGCGACGAAGGCGGTATGAGCGGTGATGAGAGCGACAATAATCACCAACCAGGACGATACCGGGGCCAGGTGAACTATTTCAGAGTCCGGCCAGTTTGGCGAGCTCCCTGCGTCTCCGGTTGGTTGGATGTGGTTGACAAGGTTTACGTGGCACTCCGTTTCCAGGAGAACAACAGGGCAACGCCGGGGAATTGGATCAGAAAACGGCACACCACCAATAGGGTTGACGAGAAGGCGAAGGTTGTCTTGGGACTACCTGAGAACTTCTATGACGGGGATTGGCTGAAGGCACTTACACGAAAGCAACGCCGAAAACTTCGAACGGGACCTCCTTTGGACTTGACGCACACACCCCACGTTATGAGGTATGCTGACTCAGCGCGATTGCATTCTCGCACACGGACGCTAACCCAGGTTTTCAGGATTGCCACACGATATTCCGAAGTGGGGAATAGGACGGATATCCCTCTTGAGGTGGATACAGAGGACGATCAACGCTCTGAGAGCCCCGTTGTTTGATACTCGTAAAATACCGAACCAATGTCATCACGAGTGTAACGTTGCAAACCTGGTGAATCACGCCAGCTCTTGGCCTTAGTCATCCCCGCAATCCGTGCATCTTAAAATTTCCTTGGGCATTGTGCTACACGTACGACCCGCTACAAGTGCATTCATTCTTCTAGCAACGACCTCCAAAAATCTTCCTCCAGGTAGTCGCCGTGCGTTATGGCGACTGACTCAGCCGTGGGGGCAGGCGGGACTAATGGAGGATGCGAAACATCGAGCGATGACCCGGAAGAAGCCACATGCTGAGATGGTGTGGTAGGGTGTACACCGATGGACAGGAGAACCGAATGGGATAGCGCGAGGATCACAGGAACCAAGATCGCCATAAACCACTGGTGTGCGGGAAATCGGGGTGCATCACGCCCCAGGATAACCTGCCTTGCACATGAGTAATGGTATTACGACGACAAAGAATTCGACTTTGGCACAGACCCATGACCGCGTGAGGTAAACGCGTGCGGAACCTACCCACCCTTCGACAAAAGAGCCACTGAAGGAAGATAGAAATCTACCACTGTGAGCCGCGCCCGCTCGTGCACGGCGGGCTGCTTGTTTCAGTCGACCGAGCAGGCTGTTCTGTGCCTCTGCACCGATAAGAGGAGTTAAAATATCGTGCACCTGCCAGCGTGGTCCAGCCAAAAAGCCACAGAGGGTCTCGAAGAATGGCTGAAGCCTAGCACTGAAGGCCGTGTTCGCACGCGAGTGCACATTGCGAAGAGCTTGCTGGAGCTCACCACGCAGGTCATCCTGTACCTTGGCGTCAATGAAGATTCAGTGGCAAAGGATACAACTTACCCGTCGTGAGCCCTTATGCGGGGACTGGCGGAGCGCCTCCTTTCGCACGGTTAACGACCTCTGATTTACCGAAGGTGAACGTAACAAAACGTACCACTTCTTTTTCGAGGATAGACAGGACATTTTGGTCTTGTCTTCTAATGGGCTCCGACGACATGACACTCTCGAGGTGCTTATAAATTTCTTCCAAAATCTCTCCTGCTCGAAGTTTGGTAAAGGCGAAGGATGTGCCTAGTGAAAAGTCACCTACCGTAATCACGTCCCTCCACCAGATCGCTGAGAAGGAGGCTTTGAGAACGAAAGCCAGCGAGGAGATCCTATGGATGTTGTGACGTAGCCGGGCGTCGAGGAGACGGGGACTTACCGAGACATCGTTAGATTGATCGACATGATGCCTTTCGCAGGACCGTACGGTGGAGAGGTCCGAGTTGTGACCGAGGTCTAAATTGTGCCTAAACTGAGCTTGTGACGGAAAAAAAAGGGGAGAGATAACTTCCCGCTGATAGTGTTCGGTTCCACTGGCAGACCTTCCCCACCTGCTTTAACACGTAGCCTCTCCTCGAGCAGTGTGATCTTCTCGGAATCGGCGTCCTTTCGTAACGTGGGAGGGTAAACACAAAATACGGTGGGCGCGCGGAAGGCGCGGAAGGAAAGGATCACAAACCAGGGTGCGTTCGATGCCGTTAAGTCGATTCGCTAGGGTGTGCAGCTTCCCCTCGACCATACTCACAGAGCAAAAGGGCTCACGCTGGAGTTGCTCGTCGACAAAGACTCGGGAAGCGTTTTCAATAACGGGCTTCCACGCTTCACATGTTTGATGGCTTGTTTGCTGGGACGTAGAAGCTCCCCCAGTCATCCTGGGCGTGTTGGCAGAGAGTGGGGATACTGTAGCGGATGCCGGTCCGCGATGGCAAGTCGCCGGATCTTTATAAGATCCCCGCGGGATTTGGTGCGTCAACTGACGAACGGCCAATGAGCGTATAGAAAGGAGGGTGGCGACGTTGTCATATCGTGCGTGTTCCTACAGCCAAACCTGTGTAAACCAAGAGAAAGTTTATCCGCTGCCTGAGCCACTCGTGGAGTCGTCAGGGATTTGGGAGTCTGCGGTCCACAATTGCCAAATGCGTGATTTCGAAAGTTTGGGAAATGGAAATCAGGCGCCGGCTGGTTGTCAAACTCGAGATTTGGCGAAAGTCTGTGGTCCAAGGTTGCCAAATACGTGTTTTCAAAAATTTGAGAAAAGGAAACCTGGTGCCGGTCGATCGGCTGGTTCACATGTCCTTTCACCGTTACGTTCAACGTTCACCGGTACCATTCGTCCCCCAAAGTTTGTAATTTGCACCCCTTATCGGTTATCCATCGTACGTATACCTCCGAAGGGCGGATCTTGCTCGCAAGCGTTTCACGATCTTTGTCCTAAGATTTCTTTTCTTTCAATCTTTGCAGAGCTCCTGTTTAATCTGGCGATCGCGCACGGAAAGCTCGTGCGAAGTTTGAAAAGGAAAATCTAGATCTTCACCTACGTGGGATCTTGGGGGACTTACTTTGGCCTTTGACCCCTATCTTCGCACCTCGCACGTGGTCATCGCTCCCTCTGTGGCGGTCTTTCACGATCTTTGCTCTAAGATTTCTTTTCTTTACGGAAAGTTTGTGCGAAGTTTGAAAAGAAAAATCTAGATCTCCACCGACGTGGAATCTTGGGGGACTTACTTTGATCTTTTATCGATGATCCTTATCTTCGCACCCTCGCACGTGGTCGTCGCTCCCTCTGTGGCGACTTTCCAACACTACGACCTCCGTTTAAAGCTGATACCCCTGGATGGCTTCGATCCATCTCCCGTACATCGTTCCCAATGCGAATCAAAGTTCGTCGAAACGCATCCGCCCCCGTAAGTGTCATCATCGATTGCTTCCGACCTCATCTTTTCTCACACTTACTTCTGGCGCCAAGGGTAGTATCTCCACAGCTCTTGGGACCAGGTCAGATCGCCGCACAAGTGGAAGGAGGCGGCGGTCCCTGGACCCCACTATCGGACATCGATATTTTCTGCGTAGCAGCGTCAAAAAGAAACCTCCCACCTGTGCCGCCAGTAACGATCCCCCGCGCTCCCCTTTGTCGACGCAATATAGGCCATTGGAACTAGCCAAGATGCCCCAGGAGGCGCGGGAAAAATTATGGGAGGAAAAATGGATCGCTGCGGAGGACGCGAGTGCCCACAAGGTCGCGGAAGGTACGCATCTACACCCCCTCTGTTTCTTATCTCTGTTTCTTGTGAGCCTTGTGTTAACTACCCTTCTCCCTGATTAGCGGTCGCCTCTATAGAAAAGTCCCTGACGACGATTTCTCGGTTGCTTAACCCGGGATGTGCCTCTGGAATTCCATTTGGAGACGTTCAGGACTCGGTTTGGATATGTCTTGGTTGCGGGAACGTTATGCTTGAGCATTTTATCCCTCGTCACGCCTGCCAACCTTCCGCCTCTGGCACTCGGCCTACGTGAAGGGGTTGGCGTTATCGAGCGAATTTTATGATACCTCCCTCACTTTCTTGTACTTTTCAGTGTTTCTTTCCTCTCGCCACACCATTCTAATCGTCGTTGCTTTCAACGCTTACCAATGAAAACGTAGAGTAGCTCTCGATCATAAACCAAAGCATCTGCAACTCGCATACTCCGGAAGCGTCCTCATGGTTATGGCTCGCACTTGCTTGACCTCCGTAAGCCCGAGCATGAACCGGTTCGCTTCCCGTACTCAACTGCCTCATTTCATGGCCTCTTGGAAGTGGACACGCGAAGGTGTTCGAGGACCAGGCTCCGGGGTCGATATGACCATTCTGCTTGCATGGTACGTTTATAGCCCTGCTTGCTCTGCGGTCAAATCAATGGGGCGTCCCCGAACGACGGGTCTTCGATAGAATTTCGTGAGATTCATCTTCCGTCATGCACCCATGAATCGAACTCAACCCCGCACTAGGCGGATGATGGCTCAGCACGGTTCCTGTTCCTCGGAACCGTTCTCAAACCGAGGTAGCCGACAAGACGAACGGAAAATCCGACATCGATGGGCGTAGTTCGCCAGAGCCATTTCCGGTACGGGCCCTTTGCTATGTGATGAAATTTCCCATCGACCATCGCTCACAGACATCGCCATGTTTTAAGAATGTAAAGCATCAGTCCTGTGATGCGATTTTGCACATTCTTATTGCTTATTCGGGACGTTCGCTCCCTACCCATCCCGAATGATCCACCGAAACCGTTGTCTTGAATGGCAGATTCCAGTGCTGTCTCAGCACGTGGAACGCCGCCCGACGTTGACAAGGCGGCTCAACCTGGCATATAGAAGGTAACGTCCTTCCCGTGATGTCTTATCTTACAGCAGAGCGGGGCGGAATCAGTGTCGCTTCTCGTGCTGCGCGAATTGGTTGTGTCAGTTCGCGACGGATCCACCACTCCTGTAGTACCCCCGAGCGCGTTGGATATCTAACAACGGCACATAGTAGCAGTAGCCCATTGGCCTCAACCCATGCTCTCCCACACAACGCAGAACCCGTCGCCCACCACCTGCCCCTGAAAATCCCAAGGACTGCACGAGTAACACGCTGCGGACCTCACGTCAGTCATCCACGGCTAGGGTTCGGAGATCGATTGCGCGCAGCGAAATTCAACCTGTTGCGGGGTATTCCTTGTGCCCGGCGGCTCCACAATCTCGGTACCAGGTTTCCATATCCCGAGTTTATGAATTCATATTTGGCAGTTGTGAATCTCGTGCCTGGTGATCGATGTCAATCCAATGAGCCTGGCATAGGACAAGCGCATAATGAGTGACCATCCGTAAGACTAGATATATCTCCAAACGTTGTAGAAGGGTGACAATAGCCGAGATTATTGGCCAATACGAGGCCCTCCAAACACCGGAGGTTGATTAAATTGGAGGTTCAAGCATGGGAACAGCACCAGCACCCGTTGGAGTTGAAGTAGGTGAGGTTCCGGTCCTTCCCAGCCCCCGCAGTTTGGACGGTTGTCTGTTTTCGAGCGAAGTGGCCTTAGCACTGCGATTCAAGATGCACGGTTTGGAGACAATATCCACGACCCGACGCAACAGACGGGGTCCTGACAGTTCCCACATAAGTCCATGGATATTCGTTTGCACACGTCGTAGCTTACGGACAGTCACTCAATCCCATACTACATCTGTATGTTAAATGGTGTACACAACGTATGTACTACAAACTGGGCAGTTGGCTGGCGAACGGAACAACCATCGGACGCAAAACGATCCCAATAGAAAGGCCAATGATGAACGAAGAGACGGTGGTGAAGAATAGAAGGAACCATAACGCGTAATAATTCTCCAGCGTGACTTTCGAGTCAATCTCTACTTCGAGATTGATGAGGTGTTCGATTAAAGCGGCGCCGTCATCGGAGTCGAAGGTCGAATGAAAGTCAGAATCCGAATCCCTGTCATCCTGACGGGGCTGCCGAAAGTTGTTTGATGAATGTCAATGAGCATGAGAAGCGGCTCACAGGGGGCACCCGAATGGTTTCCTCTGACGAGGACCGTTTGATAGTCCGGTCATTGGAGCTCAAAGTAAACATCTGGCGGAAGCATGACCATCAGTGCTACGCTGAGTGAATGCAGAGAGGAGGGGCCTACATGGGACTTGTTCTCTTCGTAAAAGTCGAGTATCACGAGGCCGCAGAAGAAAGGTGGGGAGTAGGATGGTAGGCACAGTCAGCTTTTGTATGCAACCGGGGGGGAGGTAGCTCATCGGTCCACCAACACAAATGGCTTTGATAGACCCCCGACATTCTTTGAAGTCGCTCCGAAAGGATTCCATTGTCAGTGGCCACAACTCGTTGGGGCGTCTTGAAGCATATGAAAGGTACCTTTGAATGTCATCACAACATCCTAACAGGCCAACGTAAAACGAATGTTAAACTTGGCTTTAGAAAATTCTCTGCAATGTGGTCAAAGAAACTATTCTTTCTTGCACACGGTGAATGTGACGATTTGTCTTGGGGCGAAAGGTGATTGTAAAATGCGTTGACCGCCCCGCGTCAATGCGCAACGGTCCCAATGTCTTTGGCGGCGATTTCCCAATATGGTCCGTCATTCATTCGTTTCAGTGCTGCAGCGGTTATCGGGGTACCGGCTCCCACGTTGATTCGGAAATATCTTCATACTCGCGTAAAGATAATGCACATTCCTCCGCTACAATTATAATTGCCTATGTCAGATTGCGATATATAGAGCACGCGCAGTCCGTCCAACCTTTGCGCCTCAGCCCTTCCCTACATCGCACATCCATGAATTCTATAGAAATCATCCACGAAACAATACCGGAATCGAGTGAGCAGCCTGTCCTGTTGGGGGTTTCCGACCTGATTCTGTTTTTTCTAGAGCGAGATAATGGGTGGGAAATGACCCCAGACCAAATAAAGTGCAAAAAGAAAGACGCTAGTGCCCACCCGTTTCATATCTATCGGGTTCAAAATGTGGGCCAGCTCGACAAGATACCGAAGGTTCCTGGAACAGTGATCATATTCGAAGAGGTTCGAGCAATCCGATACTTCAACGACGAATCGGTACTCTGCTTCTGGGACGGGAATTCCGGGAGAAATCAGCGGTGGGGGAAACGGATACTTCGTTGGGACGGAGCGGATTTCAAATGGGTGTCTGCATCCGACGCTTCGGTTCGCATTCGGCGTCTGGGATGGGAAGCAGTTAACCAGCTCCGTGGGGCGGATGTCGTCGACGCTATCATCTCAGAAAAGGGCTTGACGAAACCACGTTCCAAACAGAGAGAATTTTACGGACTGGTCGATAACCTCCGAGCCACAGTCGAGGAGAAAGAGGAAGCCCTTGCGAGGACCATGGAGGCCCTCAACAAGATGACCGAAGAGAATCACGTTCTTCGGGCCCAGCTGCAGGCGATTATTGGAACATCTTCCCACGTACCCCACCCTTCCCATCGGTTACCGTCCAGCCTCGCCTCGGCCTCGCCGGATGGACCAACCATATGCTTTGGAGATAGATTATACGTTCCCCTCTGCGACAACTCCGATCAACCACTCTCGAGCGACGAGCCTACGCTAGGCTACTTCCAGTACTCGCAATTGCGCCCTCACTCCCGGGGCGACGAGGAGAATTGGAACATGGATAGGTTTTCCGAGCATCCAGCGATCCTCCCCACATCCTCGACGGTGAGTTGATCCCCTGGTGTCAACTTCTTGGGATTGACGACAGCCTGTCTGAGTAGCTATCTGGCGCGTTATCCCCAAGCCACATCAAGTTGTACGATGAATATTTGGTTGATGCCCCGTACGCTCAGGGTGATCCAAGTAGCAACACACTGAAGGATTGGGCGTTCGTCCATTTGAGGACGATTAGCCCCATCGTTTGTACGGTAGGCAGTAACGGTACCACAACTGTTTGATCACGTTCACGCATTCTCTACAGGAACGAAAACGAAATTTGTTCGATCTAATGGCAAATCACGGGGTGGATGCAACCCTACCAATTGGGCAAAGCCCACCCTCCGTGACCGTTCTTGAATATCCGTCTGTAGGGGCGGAGTGTGACCAGTACGGGCGGTTCGCTGAGCGTTTACGGGCGGAGCTCGAGGACTCTCGGCCAGTCCTCGTGCGGGACTGTTTTTCGCAACTACGACACCAGGGCGCCTCATTTGAGGAGCACGTTTTTTCACACTTTGGGGGGGAGTCTACTGAAGTATCGTGGTGCTGTGAGTACCTCAATGCGCCACGGAAACGGCCCAAATTGATTTGCACTGCGTTGAAGCGTCTAGGGACGAAATCGACAGTGAAAGTTACGTTCAAGATCACAAAGGGTATGTGGAAACTGAGAGGATGAACGAAGCGAGGGTAACTCAAAGTTCGATGGGCGGCCCACAGAGAGCGATTGCATCGTAAAACTTCTATCGGCCAGTTCCTGAAACTCTCTGGAACTCGAACCAATTGCGGCACGACACTCGACGAGGTTAACCTTATACACCCGCAAAAACCGCTATACATCGGGTGAGTTTCTTAGGCTCACGAATGTATTAGCCCTGACTGTGTTTGAAGTTCCATAAGCGACGACCTGCGTGGTTTAGAAGGGACGAATAAGCTATCCTGGGAACTCTCGAGCAACGCGTTAGACCCCGACAACCATCCCGTTCCCTTCACAATCGACACTGCCCGTTATTCTATGTGGAAGAATGTCACACACGCCGGTTATACGACTCTATTTCATCACGACATTGATGGGCTATGCACTTGGGCATCTGTTTCAAAGGGTGTCCGGGTGTGGTGTTACCTACGAGCGAACGATGGATGCAGGGACATACACCCAAACGACACGACACCATGGACACACACTGTACACTTGTTTCTGCTCACCCCTGGTTACGTTCTGTAAGTGCTTGCCCTGAATGCACGATGTCCCCTATGCTGATGCGGTGCATTAGTATACAACCACCCGGAATTCGCTATGCTGTGTACACTCCGGTAACAAGCATGACGATCGGCGGTCGTTTTCTGTGCCTCGACTCACTTTCAGCAACGCTGACGACGAGGCTGAACACAGCCACGAATATTCCATGTGCTGTGAGTGGTTATGGTCATTCCGTCGAGAAGGTTATGAGAAGGATGCTTTTGTGGGCGGTGTACCAAGGAGATACCAACCTCCGTGAGTGTTTCGTCCTTTCCTTCAACCTCAATGATGACAGTGTGCGCGGCAGAGTTGAAATCAATGGTTTCACTTCTCATGATAATATTGGAGCCTAAGCAACGCGTGAGGAAACGAAATGAAAGAGACAATGCGGAGGATCTGAACAACGAAACGACAGTTTGCACACAGGTGGCGGTATGCGTTGCCGAGGCGATAACTGAACATGCTTACTCAAGCGTTGAAGGATTATACGGAGCCCTGAGACCCCTCTCAATTGGAGAAGTGCGTGGTGCGATGCAGATAGAGCATTATAAGCGGGCACAGGAGCTCCCCGTATGGAGGCAAAGTCGGATCGTCTTTGGTGTCGTCTAACCACGCGCACGTGTAATCACACTAGGCAGGCAAGAAAGAGAATCCACTTAATCACAACGAAGATCACAGACAATAATCTACATCTATATTAAAAGAGACGGATGGGCATGGGGGCTGCTCATGGTGTACCCATGCCTGCTGCTCCACATATCTGCAACGTCGACCACTGTCAGGGCAACTCTTGCACCCTACCCAACTGACTCCGTTTTGCACTGACCAAACGATCACGAAGATCAGTAGCTCCTATCGGCGGTAACGCTGATCACAACGAACGCAAGGCGTGAAGTGACTCAG